>Ga0316605_10000082_pt1 | contig 105975 bp, 87 predicted proteins | sample OWC_soil_day20_n_FD_207666 | JGI IMG/M metagenome (GOLD analysis project Ga0316605, IMG submission 207666) | Wetland soil microbial communities from Old Woman Creek delta, Ohio, United States - OWC_soil_day20_noCT | ecosystem: Environmental > Terrestrial > Soil > Wetlands | place: USA: Ohio...
ATTTTGACATAGAAATGTGTTTATTTGGCATAGCATTTAAAGTTTTAAACCTTTAAAATACTATAAAATTAAAAAATTTCTATATCGCTTTGGTGTTTTTGTTCTGGCCCAAAAGTGGCTCAGTTTACCGCGGAATCAGTGGCTCACTTTGCTGCGGAATTGGTGGCTCAGTTTGAGTGGAATATTCAAAAACTGCACCCGTCATTTTTTAGAATATAAAATAGTAGTCTTTCATCGTTCAATTTACAACTGAATTGTTTCGCCTTTCGCCCTTCGCCTTTCGCCCTTTGCCTTTCGCCTTTTTTTGTATATTTGCACCCATATTTTTATATTAAAAAATCACAGTGGACACTATATTATTAACTACCTGTTCCAATAGCATTGACGCAAATATTCTTAAAGGGGTGTTAGACAGCAATGATATCGAATGTTTCGGGAATATAAAAAATTCCAATTATTGTAATGATTGTAAAACTGAATTTTAATCAAAATGAAATAACATGCAAGAAAAAAATGGACTTGATATACTTCTGGAAAACCTGGCTTTGTTGGGATTATCACCTACAGTCACAGATGAAGATAAAGGAACTTTATTCCCTTCTCAAAATAGATTTGCAAGTTGTAAAACTGTTACGGTCGCTATGGCAGATGCCCTCTATTTATTATTCCGTGCCAATGTGAACAGTGCGTTTTCAGGAATCTATACTTCAATAGAACTTCCTGAAGAAGCAGAATTTAAAGTATATAAACGAAATTGGTTTGATTTTCTAATCTATTCACATAGAAAAAAAGTTGGAATAAAATGTATTGATGAAAATTTAACCATTATTTCAAAAAAATGGATCCCTTTTAAACAGCTCAATACCGAAAATGCTCAGTTGTTTTTGGATATAAATAAAGCAGGAAAACCTTACACCCTGATCATGGAAAACAACTATTTATCATCAATAATAATGTCATTATCTGATAAAAAAATCATTGGCATCGAAACCAATGACTGGATATATAAGAAAGAAGATTTGGAAAATTTATTAAAATATGGTACAAAATTGATTCGTAATATTAAAAATTAAACTTCTTTTGTCCTTCTTCTAATAAGAATGTCACTTTTGACACATAATTGTTTCTAAAAGTGCAGCGTCAGCACGATAAAAATGGACAACTATATCATGAAAAAGTTAATACTAATTTTATCAGTTTTTTTTGCAATTACAATTATTGCAAATGCACAAATTCCAAACAATAGCTTTGAAAATTGGATTACTCAGAATGAAATTGAAATACCTTCAGTTCCTTGGGTTACTAATAATTTACAAGAGAAACCATTAGGGGTAACCTTTAATCCAGTTACAAAATCTACGGACCATTTTCCAAATGATGTTGGCAGTTATTCATTAAGAATGGAAAACAATATATCTTATCTAAGTGAGATAGGTGAATTGTTACCCTATTGGGCATGTTCTTATGGGTACACCACTACCGCATTTTATCCTGGATTCTTTGGTCCGGTTTTTCCTATAACTGGACATCCAAACACGCTATATGGGTACTACAAATTTATACCTCAAAACAACGATACAATGTTTTTCAGTATTTCATTATACTATAACGGAGTTGTTGTTTCTTCAGCATATTTATCTAGTAATATAACCGTTTCTGATTGGGCTAGTTTTTCTATACCACTTCCCTCTTATGTTAATGCAGATAGTGCTCAAATTGGATTCAGTGCTTTCAATATTGAATCAGGATATCCTTCTGGACCGCATGGTAATTCAATACTATATATTGATAATTTAAGTTTTGATAACTTAATTATTGGTGTTTCTGAAAATATTTTTAAATCCTCGATGTTCACTCTATCTCCTAATCCTGCATCTGATTTGATTAATTTGAATATGGATAATCCAATGAACTCTTTAACAATAGTAAATATTTATAATGTTAGTGGGGCATTGATTCGTTCAGAATCCATTTTAACAAATCAGCAACAAATTAATGTAGCGGATTTAAGCAATGGATTTTATTTAATTGAAATCAAGACCAAAGATTGGACAGAAAAACAAAAATTGATTATTAAAAAATAATAGTAGTATTACTTCCAGACAACTGAAGAAACTATAATTTTGGAAAAACATTTTTCAGTTGTCAGGCAGTAACTCTGAGATTCGCTCTTTTACTCCCTGCATCACATAAGCTTTCTCCTTTGCTGGCTTTCTCGGCTTCGCCCTAATGCGGAGAACGATTTTCCGGCGGAGCTAAATTCTATATTCTATTAAATGCTGGGTGAATTTTTTACAATTATTTGTTATTAAATCATTTACAAAATTTTCATTTTTTCATCAAAACAGCACCCGTCATTTTTTAGAATATAAAATAGTAGACTTTCATCGTTCAATTTACAACTGAATCGTTTCGCCTTTCGCCTTTCGCCCTTTAATATTAAACAAATAATGATCTTGGGTTTTGGGTCTTAGTTTTTCTTATCTCCTGTCCCCTGTCTCCAGTCCATCGTCTTAGCTCACATAAACACTGTGAAACTATAAAGTGCAATTCCCCTATTTTATGTTTTTTATATTTATTTGTGTTGATTGTAAGTGTTCTATAGTTTATAAAAAAAATAAATGTTTGTAAAAAAATATATATATTTGCAAACATAAAACTAAATAAATTAGAGTTTATTCATTCGTCATAAAACACATTGAAATATGAAAAAATCATTATTATTTATCGTCATTGTAATGCTAATTGTTTCCTGTAAAAGAAGTGATTGTGATTATACAAACTGTATTAATGGAAACTGTCTCGATGGAACTTGTAATTGTTATCCTGGTTTTACAGGAACCTCATGTGATGTTCAAATTACACCTTCATTAATTAAAATAACAAAAATTGATCTTGTTACTTTTCCTTCCGGATTTTTTGACGAAGAGGCTGAGCCTAATCCTGATTTATATATTTGTGTTTTGAGTCAAGATTCAATAATATATCGGGCGCCAACATGTTTTACAGATGCCGTTCATGAACAAACTTATTCCTTTATTCCTGAACCCCCTATAAACATTACTAATCCAAAAGGAAAATATGAAATATTTTTATATGATTATGATACTGCTGATGAAGATGATTTATGGGGTTTTTTAGATTTTACTCCATATAGTGATCACAACCAATTTCCGAAGAGTGAAATACTTGGCACAGGAGGTCTGGAATTTAAAGTTTATTACACCTATGAATGGTAAACATTATTTTAAAACCATAATGTTATACTTCTAATTATTGTTTTCTTGGTTTTTGAGTACTTAACCTTCTCCCTAATACAAGGGACGATTTTCCGGCGGAGCTAAATTCTATATTCTATTAAATGCTGGGTGAATTTTTTGCAACTATTTGTTATTAAATCATTTACAAAATTTTCATTTTTGCATCAAAACTGTACCCGTCATTTTTTAGAATATAAAATAGTAGACTTTCATCGTTCAATTTACAACTGAATCATTTCGCCCTTCGCCCTTTGCCTTTTAATGTTAAACAATTAACAATCTTGGTTTTGGGTTTTGGGTTTTGGGTCTTAGTTTTTCCTATCTCCTGTCCCCTGTCTCCAGTCCCTCGTCTTAGCTCACATAAACACTGTGAAACTATAAAGTGCAATTCCCCTATTTTTTATTTTTTATATTTAATTGTGATGATTGTAAGTGTTCTATAGTTTTTTTAAAAAAATAAATGTTTGTAAAAAAAAATATATATTTGCAAACATAAAACTAAATAAATTAGAGTTTATTCATTAGTCATAAAACACACTGAAATATGAAAAAATCATTATTATTTATTGCCATTGTAATGCTAATTGTTTCCTGTAAAAGAAATGATTGTGATTATACAAACTGTATTAATGGAAACTGTCTCGATGGAAGTTGTTATTGTAATCCGGGTTTTACAGGACCCTCATGTAATATTCAAATTACACCTTCATTAATTCAAATAACAAAAATTGATATTGTTACTTTTCCATCCGCCAATTTTGATATTGGTTCTAATCCTGATATATATATTTGCGTTTTTAGTGAAAATGCAACTTTATACCAGGCCCCAACATGTTTTAATGACGCTATTCATGGACAAACATATTCCTATATTCCTGGAACACCAATAAACATTACTGATCCAAAAGGAAGGTATGCTATAAGATTATACGATTATGATAGCGCAGATGAAGATGATTTTATGGGTGGTATTGAATTTACTCCATATAGTGATCATAACGAATTTCCAGAAAGTGAATTGCTTGATATGGGAGATATAGCATTTAAAGTTTATTACACTTATGAATGGTAACTATCATTCTATCATTGACTTATTTTTTAATAATTACTGAACCTAAAATCATAAATATACAAATGAAATACTTCTATCTAATATCCTTTTTTATTTTCAACTGTTTCTTATCATTTGGACAAATGACCAGTAATGAAAAACATCCGTTATATGCTATTGAATACCAGCTTAAATCGGGTGAAATAAATGCATTATTTGAATTAATTCCTTATTTGGATAGTAAAGAAGAACTCGTGGAAAGATTTGCATACAATCATATTTCAGCTTATAATGAATCTGATGTTGCCAAAAGAATTTTGAGTGTTTATACCCTGTTTAGTGATTCGGAATTTACAATAAATGATTCTACTTCAAGTAATGATCTGATTGTTTTTTTAAATACTTACAATGATAAAATAACTTTTTCCAAAGATGCTAATGCATTTTTAATTACGCCTCTTGAAAATAGACCTGTAAATATTCAATTTCGTCATTTAACAAAAGGATATAAAAAAAATCTTAAAAAAGAATATCAAAATATTCTAAGTTCCATAGAAAATCCTGAAATTATATCTTTAATAAATAACAAAGATCCTAAATCATTGTATCTTATTTGTGCCGCATTATTTAGAGAAAGAGATTGGCTTAATACTTTTAGTTTTGATTCAAAATTGAAAAATTATATAAAATTACTTCAAATCTTAACCGATTTTGAAATTGGGGTTGAAGGCGATTTTAATAAAATGACCTGGCACATTGAGAGCACTTTTTATACAAATGGAGCATTAAACTTATTATGCTATTTTGCGGCCAATTATAACCAATTTAGTTGGAATAACAACAAATCCATATTCGAAAATCCGAAAATTCATATTATGAGTATTGGCAATGAAAAATCATTATTCCAATTACTGTCTTCAAAAGATGATAAAATTGCAATGGATGCTTTTATTCAATTAACAACTTGTAATCCGAAAATTGTAGCTGAACTTGCTGATGAATATGAAGATAATTTTGATATAATGTTTGAACGTAATTATTCACTACCAACTTTTCCATATAGATTTTTAAAACAGATCGTTGTGCTAACTGACTATTGTACTCAAAACGATATCAACTTTATAGGGACAGAAAAATTGAGAAATGAGATTCTTCTTTTGGGAAATAATTTATCATTTTCTGAAAGAAGAGATCTTGAAGACAAGATGATTAATACCCTTACACTTGATGAGATCACTGCTTTTGAATACTGGTCTCTAATTTATGAAAATGAATGGGGCATTACTCACTCTGTAGGGAGAATCCTCGATATTTTCTATTCTAAACATTGGAATCAATTACTGGAAAATCCAAAATATTTAGAATGTTTTTTAAAAAAATCTTATTTATTTGAAGAACTGGGAATCATAGGAATTTGCAATAATTATCTAATAAAATTTACAGATTATCAACAACAGGGAATCGACAAATTAAACAGTATAAATACACAAGATCCGGATATCATAAATCAAATAAAGAAAGCCAAAGAGATCTGTTTTACAAAAATAGAGTTGCCTGATGATCCCCGAAAAACGAATGATGCAAACTATGATATTGAGATAAGTCATATTACAGATTCAATTCAAAGAATTTTAAAAGAAACAGACAATGACTTAAGAGAAGATTTATTAGAAGATTTTCTTTCAAATATAAACTATTTCCAAATTGGAGAAGCTATGGAAGCTATAAAAGATGTTCAATTTACTGATAATAAATGGGATATATACACATTTCTGGATAGAGATTTTGGTTTTTTTTACTATAGTGAATTTGATTCTAAAAAAATAATCAATCAATTTATTGCCGATTATAACCAATATTCCGAATTTGATTTTTACAAAAACATGTTAAACCAAGCTGGAACTAATTATTTCAATGAACAAAATGGATTAGATTATGATAAAATATATGACGCATTAAAATACAATCTTGTAGATGCATTTGTTGGTGGAGGAGGTGGAACAAGAGATAATGAAGTATATGCAATCATAAAAATATTGGAACTCACCCACAAAACTACATTAGGGTATCCAAAAAAACTATGCAACTCAAAGGGCGTATATGGATGTGATTCAAAAGATCGGGCCAATTATTGGATGCAGTTTATTCAAGATCAAAACCTTTTAAAGAACCCCCATAACGAACCGGTTTCATTTCATTATAATTATGAATAAAAATAAAATAATTAATACTTTTTCATTTTCTTAACAACATTTTTTAAAATCCCATATTATGAAAAAAGGAATACAAATTATCGGATTAATCATGTTTATCATGATTGGTCAAATCACTTTTGGACAGAGTGATCAGGACAAAGCCCTTCAAATTGCTATGAAAGCAGTCGAACTTATGGATAAAGGTAAGTTAGACGATGGAATCAAGCTTATGAAACAAGCTCAAAAACTTGACCCTGACAGGATTGACTACCCTTATGAAATTGCTTATGCTTATTGCTTAAAGGGAGATTACAAAGCCTCTATTAAGATTCTTAAAAAAATCGTTGACCACAAAGCGGTTACTGATCAGGTTTTTCAATTATTAGGTAATTGCTACGACCTCATGGGAAAACCGGATAAGGCATTTGAAGCGTATGATGAAGGTCTCAAAAAATTTCCAAACTCCGGAAAAATATATTTAGAAAAAGGAAATGTTTACTGGAACCAAAAAAAATATGACGATGCAATCACTCAATATGAAAAAGGGATTGAAGTGGAACCGGCTTTCCCTTCAAATTACTATCGGGCTACTTTGATTTACTGTAATTCCAAAACGGAAGTCTGGGGAATGATTTATGGAGAAATATTCATAAATTTAGAGCCCAATACCAAAAGAACGGCTGAGATTAGCAAATTACTATACAAAACCTACAAAAGTGAAATCCAATTTAAAAATGACACCACTATTGCCGTTAGCTTTTGCCAATTAGCAAACATGAGCATTAACGCTTTTAGTGATCCAAATAATGTAAAACTTCCATTTGGAATCATGGTTTACGAGCCAATTTTGATGTTATCCGTAGTTCATGAAAAATCGGTTGATCTAAACTCCCTCGACAGAATTCGCACCCGGTTTGTTGAATCTTATTATAAAAATGAGCACGATAAGAAATACCCCAATATACTATTTGAATATCAATACAAGTTATTGAAAGCTGGACATTTAGAAGCATACAATCATTGGATACTCATGAAAGGAGATGAAAAAGAGTTCGAAAAATGGAAATCAGCAAACCAAGAAAAATGGGACAAGTTTATTGAATGGATCTCTGACAACCCCCTCAAACTAGACCCCACCCACAAATTCTACTCTAAACAATACTAAGAAGATTAAAAGTCAGCAGTTAGCAGTCAGCAGTCGGCGGTCAGCAGTCGGCGGACAGCAGTCGGCAGTCGGCAGTCAGCAGTCGGCAGTCAGCAGTCGGCAGTCAGCAGTCGGCAGTCAGCAGTCGGCGGTCCGCAGTCAGCAGTCAGCAGTCGGCAGTCAGCAGTCAGCATTCGTCTGCCGTCCGCCGTCTGCCGTCTTTTCTCCGAAATCCTCCCAAATTTCCGCCCCTCCCCCACTCCCTTCTTTTGTCCTTAGTCTTTTGTCCTTCGTCTTTTTTGTCAAAAAACACCCCTTTTTTGCAATTTTTTCACATTTTCCTGCACTTCACTCCCACTTTTCTACATAAAAAATATTTTTTAAAATGTGTACAAAGTGTGAAAGATCTTTTTATATTTGTGGCGAATAACCAAACTATTGAGAGGCAATAATTCGACCACAATCACAATTTGTTTAATTTTAACATCTTTTCAAAATGAAAAAATTAGTATCAATCAGCATTTGTTTATTCTTAGGAACTCAACTCTTACTCGCTCAAAATGTTTTAAAATTTGAGTTGAATGAGAAAAGAAACGACGTTATTTATTTGGAATTCAACGATAAAAATGAATTATTTTATTTTGTTGACAACAACTGTAATTTATCGGATAGCAAAAAGAATGGCAATGGGAAGGAAAACCAGATCAATATTTATATGAAATGGATGAATCCGTTAAAGTACAAAATTACATGGCAGGATACTTCTTTTATTGATGAAAGAGATATTGCCATTAATGACTTTATTACCTTATTAGTTAATCAATTCGGTGCACCTCTTGTAAATAATAATTCAACAACAGATATTAAAAGTAATTATGATATATTAGGTATAGATGAAACTACAAATAGGTGTGACACAACTAACTTCAAAGACTTCAATTTGATAAATCTGGATAGAATTTTGTGTGAAAATGATACAATGTTAGATTCAAACAGCATTCAATTTCTCAATCAGTTTATGGACTCATTAAAATTATATGAAGATTTAGTTTGCACGGATGTTTCTTCAAAAACAAGAGAAATTTACTTAACACTTTTTAATTATAAAAATATAGATGAATTCAAAAATTCTGAGACAGGTTTTGAAATGAAGTACAAAGAACTACAAGAAATAGATCAAAATTTTAAAATAATTGATAAACTAAAAAAGTATTTAGAGGACAATATCGACTTAGAGGCATTTAAAGAAGAACTATTAAAAGTTTATTTTACTGCAACAATATCAAATTATTTAGAGAAATCTTCAGTAAAATTGAATCAAGACAAACAATTAGTTGAGAAACTAAAACCCATATTTCCGATATTTACCGAATACATGACTAATAAATCTGCAAAATACAGTGACTATATTAAAATGAGAACTATAGAATTTGAAAATGGTAAAAAAATGCAAACAGTTATGATTATTCATGAATATGTGTTTAATTTTGACACCAAAGAATTTTCATTAAAAAGTGAAGTTTTAAGAAAAAAAATAAGCTTTCAGAAGTATGATCTTTTTGATATTTTTGTCAGTACAGGAATAATATACAGCAATGCAACTCTTCCCAGTTATGGTGTTGATAATGATTTTATTGTGACAAAAAAATATATCAAAACATATAATCCCGGAGTTGCTTTGTTTTTAAATTTTAATATCAGAATATCCAGATATTTTTCACCTTTATTTCAGATGGGGATCAATCCAACCAAAAAATCCCCATTTTTATTATTAGGTACCGGCTTTTTAATCCCGGTTGCTAATTTTGCAATATCTGGTGGACCAATATGGACGTGGAATCAAACGCTTGACAAACTCACCGTCGGACAAAAAATAGGTTCCACGACAGATCTCGAAAATGATATCAAATATAATTTTGACCTCGTTCCTAAGGGTTGGTACATAGGAATTCAATACAAATTTTAACACAAAAATCTATGCAGTCAGCAGTCGGCAGTCGGCAGTCAGCAGTCGGCAGCGGACAGCAGTCGTCCGCCGTCTGCCGACCGCCGTCTGCCGTCTTTTCTCCGAAAAACTTCCAAATTTCCACCCCTCTCCTTTCCCGCCTTTCGCCCTTGGCCCTTCGCCTTTCGCCTTTTTTGTCAAAAATCCCCCCTTTTTTGCAATTTTTACCAAATTAACGCACTTTTTCCCCGTTTTTCGATATAAAACTTTTTTTTCAAAAAATGTGCAAAGTGTGAAATTTATTTTTATTTTTGGGACGGAAAATTAGGGAAAATTAGAAATATTTAATACCAAAAAACTCTTATTTTTAAAAATCGAATTTATTATATGCTTCTTATTTAAAAAATATATATAATTCTAAAATAATAAAAGCATTTTCAACATCTAAATTAAAAATTAATAAAATATAAAATGGTAATAAAAACAGAAAATATTATTAAAATTAATATTCCAAAAAAATTTTCTGAAAAACAAATTGGAATGTTTATTGATATGTTTTTTAAAGAATACAAAAAAATATCAGCAAATGAAATATTTTTTTTTGATTTCACTCAAACTGAATGGATAGCAAATCAAAACTTATTATTAATTTCGGGATTAATTAAATATTTATATAAATCAAAAAACAATATTCAAATAAAACTATTCCCAGAAGACGTTAACCTAATGAACGAAAGACAAGCTAAACAAATTTGTCAAATTTGGGATGTTTGGAAATTATATTTAATTTTTGATGAACAACATTTTGAAAAATTTGTTTTAAATTATGAAAACAACATTATACCTTATTTATATGATCATTTTAAATTACCTAGAAATAATGAATTATTTGATGACAACGTTAGTGTAATTCCTTTTGTCTCATTAAATTATATAACAAATGCTCGTTACGAAAACACAATGAACGCTCAATTAAAACCTGTTTATGACTTAAATCAAATTGTCAATAACCAGTTATTAGAAGCTAATTGTGCACATCCATTTACAAGCAAAACTATAAGTGCGATAATCACAAAAGAGTTATATGATAATTTCCTTGATCACTTTAATAAAGAAAAATCGCTATTTAATAGTTATCAAGATTGGGCATTTATGAGTATTTCAATGAAAAGGAAGCACAAAATTGATAATCAAAATTTATTACAAATTAACTTTGATCAAGAAGAATTAATTGAATCAAAATCATTTTTTTTTAATAAAAAAAATAACAAATTCAAAAATGAAAACATTATTCATTTCTCATTTATTGATTTTGGGTCTGGAATTGTAGATACATTAGAAGATGAATTTAAAAAAACAACTAAAGATAACTCTTCTGATCTATTCCCTAATAAATATCATAATAATATTTTAAAATTTGCTTTTAATCATAATTCTTCCAGAAATCCTATATTAGATAAATTTGATAAAATTGATGAATACATTCCTAGAGGATTATACGATCTTTTAGTTATTGTTAAACGATATAAAGGATTAATGATTATTAGAAGTAATTACGGAAAAATCCTATATAATTTTGCAGAAACTAATAAAATAAATGATTCTTATTCATTTTTTGATAATGATAAAGTAGAATTTTTTCCAGGTACTTATATATCAATATATATACCAGCTCTGATTAGAGAACCGCATGAAGAAAATTTTGATTATTCAGTTATTAGATTAGAACCAGAATTGTCTAATTATCAAAAGGAGAAAAGCGTAAGAAATATTAATTTATTTGAAATTGTATCAGATCTCAGTAAAAATGCAATGAGAAATAAAGAACTAATTACAAAAATATCTGAAAAACTAAAATTTGAAAATGATAAAAATAAATTAACTTATATAACTTTTCTTGGTGTAAATGATAGTAATATTATTAAAAAAGTAATTTTCTTTTTAATTGGCACTTATGAAATTAATGAAAATAATAGTGTTATTATTGTTCATCCACCTCAAAAAGAATATATAGATAAGATTAATTCATTAATATCCGCTTTAGACGATGATGGAGTAATTCAAGATTTTAAAATTAATCCTATTCCATTAATTTATTTGAGTGAAGAAAAAAAAGAAATATTATTGGACTGGATAGGTATCTTTAATAGTAAAACTAAAAAAAGATTAAATGATCTCTTATTTGATGCAAATTCTTTCACTTTAAAAGAAGATTTGGATAATGATTATTCTTCATTAGGTAATACTAATTTGATTGATAAATTTGGAAATTTTAATTCGAAACTACCTAAAGAAAGAACTTTATTAGAATATTACAACAGATATGAAACAAGATTATTTGATAATATTATAATTGAGTACGATTGTGAAAAAAAAGACGGAATATATCTTTGTAATGGCAATTATTATCAGGATAGTTTTTTACAATTAAGTGATGTTTTAAATAGTAGAAAATATGGCAATATAATTGCATTATTACTTTATGAAAATATCAAACGACATTTAAACAAATTTTACAATATTCATAATGAGAACAATCAAATTAAATTTATTGCAATTACAGCGAGTAGTCATAAAATATTAAAATTAATCATAACCCAAGATCAATTAAATGATGAACAAGTTTTTTCTAAAGAAAATTGTTTGTTTCTAGATAGTTATTTAGATTTTGAAAGTGAAATTAAAAATAAATTGGAAGCAAATTGCCAGTATATTTTAGTTTGTGATGCAATTGCAACTGGGAAAATGGCATTTAAACTTGATCGAATAATATCTGAAAATAATTCTAATTTATTTTGTGTTGCTGTTTTTGTTAATTCTATAAGTGAGAAATTCGAAACATATAACGATTTTCAAAATAATTTTATTAAGAAGAATAGATTCATATCATTATTTGATAAACCTATTTCAAAATTCAAACGGTCTGAATTAACAGATTCTCAATTAAATAAAGAAATTGTTAGAATTAATCCATATACAAATATTCCAATTACTTTATCAGAAAGTATTACTTTTAGTGATAGTGTTTTATTGTCGAATTCAGAATTTTTGGAATGTATTGATAATAATAATATTGAAATTAGATTTAAATTATTTAATAATATTATACATTCATATTTTTTTAAAACATCCGAAATTTTAAAACAAGAAAGTTCGAAAATTATTAGTCATGATTTTGCACATTCTATAATTTTTAAAATATTTGAAAAACTAAAAGATAAAATTAACTTAGAAAATTGTAATTTTATATTTTATCCAAAAAATTCTGATATTGAATATTTAAAATTAGAACAATTACAAATTGAAACGAAAATACTTGGTAAAGGTGGTGTTAAATATATTGAATTAGAAAGATATAATTATGAAAATGGGTGGAAATTTCCTCATACAACTGATTATTCTAGAAATGAAATTGAAAATAAAGAAGTTTTAATTATTGATGATGGGAGTTGTACGGGTGATTCTTTATATCAAATGATAACTGAAGTTTCTTATTATAATCCCAAAACGATTAATGTTTTGGTCATTATAGGTAGAATTGATGACCATAAAAAGGAATTTTTCTCAAAAATTAAATCTTTACGTAGTAAAAATAATGATAATGAGATTAGTGAAAATTCTGAAAGGTCAATTAATTTGAATATTTTTTTTGGCTCGCATTGGAATATTCCAACTTTATATAAAGAAATTAATCCATTAATTGAAGAAAGTAATTGGTTTGACAAAATCCTCAAAATTCAAAACACTCCCAGACAAATAAAAACTTATGCTGAAAATATTAAAAATGAAATTACACCTAAAAGTGATGAAGAAATTAATATAAACAAAAAATTAATTGAAAATATTGATTATAAATATTTTCCTAAAACTAAAGATCAAACTATTAATACAAAAAAAGAAATTATAACTATTCGAAATGAAATTGGAAAAATTATTGGATATAGATTTTATAAAGAAAATTTTATATGGTTTAATAGTTTTATAAAAAATTTTGAAAATACAAATTTTGAAAATAAAGAGACAAATAAAGACATTGAACATCTCTTAATGTGTCTCTTATATGAACCTTATTTATATAAAAGAATCATTCAAATTATACCAGAAATAAAAGAATTAATTAACAATTTTATTGAAATTTTGATTTTTAAAAATTATGATTTTAGTGAAAAACTTAACTATAAATGGTCAAAAACTAATTTAGTCTTTTTATATTTTATCGTATATTCTGATAAAGATTTATTAAAAGATTTAACTCTTGCCAGATTTGAATTACTATCTAATTTTATTGGAATTGAAAAAATTGACTATATTTTATTTAAAATTCTATACTATTCACCAAAAAATAAAGAAAACTATAATTTTATGTTTTCAAAATTTCGAGATATTATTGATAACTGCAAGACCAACAAAAAAATTAACCTTTTTAAATATTTCATTTCTTCTATTCCATATGGAGAATCATTCGAAGCTATAATTAAAGATTTGAAAACTGAATATGATAAAATACTAAGTACTTCTTCAGAACATAAAGAGTCAATAAGTGCAAAACTAGATTTGGCTGCTTCAAATATTGATACGTACATAAAAAATATTGATGAAATATATTACGACATTTTCACTGATGTAAGAGAAGATTTAAAACTTGTTATTGATATTTTAGGAAAAATTCTGAGACTTACAGACGAATATCCTTCATATTTTTCGAAATATATTTCTTGGTTTGAAAACAATGATAATTCTCTTAGAGATAGATATAATAGTATTTGTAATTTACTTGAAGAAATTGAGCAAATTAAAATTGATGATTTGCATAAAATACTCAAACATATCAGAGAAATAAAAGATAGATTTTGTCAAAAAGGTCAAGTCCCTTATGAAATTTTTATCAATCCATATACCTTTAATATTAAAAATGTTATTCAAAACAATATTGACGATTTCAATCTAAATAATTCTGATTATCAAATTAATTTTGATTATATTGAAAAAATAGATGTTGCATTTCCAGAATATATTTTTAAAGAAATAGTATTAAAAGCAATATTTAATAATTTTTTAGAATATGCTGATAAAAATGATTTTATTCACATTAGATTTAAAGTAGATAATGGTTTTTTAAATATCGAAATAATTAATAGAACATTATTAAAGACAATAAAAAGAGGAAGTTTAATTGGAACACATTGGATAAAAATACTTAATGATTGTCCTAATCAAATATTTGAATATGAAAACAATGAGTTTGACAATGAAGCTATTTTTTTTATACAAAAATTAAAATTAAAATTATTTACAATATGAATACAAAAGATATAAATATTCTATTCTGGGATAATCCAGAAAATTTTAAAACAAGAGAAACTCAAATTGGTCTCGGATTTCATGAAGGAAAATGTTTAAAATATAAGAAAGTTTTTCAATTTTATAATGATGAAGGATTTGAAAAAATTATAGAAGAATTGAGCGAAGATGACTTATTTCTAATTTTTGTTCATGTTGATAAATCTAATCAAGATGCAGGAGCTAAAGAATTTAAACTTGTAATTGAAGATAAATATAATTTACCTGAAGATAAGAGAAAGTTAATAACAAAAGGTGGTGGAACTGGAATGTATGATTATGACAAAATTTCAACATCAATTGATACTGGAAAAGTCATACCATTTACAAAAAAACAATTATTTAGTAATGAAAATAATTCGAAAACTGAAATAAATCAAATACATTTTGATTACGCTATTATTGCAGCACTTTATGAAGATGAATTTGAACAATTAAAATCAATATTTGAGTTTCCCGAAGATAAAGAATTAAAAATGCCTTTAAAAACTAAAGGCGATTTTTTTGTTTATTATGAAGGATATTTAAAAACCAATATTAACAAAAAAGTAATTATTGCAGTTCAAAGAAAAACAGGAATGGTAGATGCGTCAATCATAGCAACTCAAATGCTTGAAATCTTTACTCCAAAATATTTAATAATGTCAGGTGTTTGTGGAGGTGGAACTGAAAATAAATATGGAGATATCATCTTAGCTAATGAAGTTTTTACTTTTCAAAAAGGAAAAATTTCAGACATTAACCAAAAAGATGAATTTGGTAAAATTATAAAACTTCAATTATTTGATAAAAATAATAATATTGTAGATTATGAAACACTATTTGATGAAAATGGTACTTTAATTAACATAAGTATTGAAAAATTCGAGAAAGAACCAGACCCAATTGATTTAAATCATCATATTATTGAAAAAATCATTAGTAAGAAAATTGAAATTGAAAGTGAAATAAATCAATCTATTCAAAAAACAATATTTATTAAAACAAAAATTGAAATAAAAATAGCACCTATTGCATGTAGTACTATGGTTATCAATAAAGATGGATTTTTCGAAGATACAATTCGAAGTATAAATAGAAAAACTGCAGCAGTCGAAATGGAAAGCTATGGTGTTGCAAGAGCATGTCATTTTGCTAATAAAGGTGAAACAACTCCAATAATTTTCAAATCAGTAATGGATTTTACAAAAGATAAAGTAGATTCCAAAAATTCAATTAATGTAAAAGCATTTGCTGCATGGACAAGTGCTCAGTTTTTGAAATGTTTATTTGAATTTGAAATAATATGATACATAAATTTGATTGCCGTTTATATTATTAATTTCTCAAAAAAAAATTGTTTTAACCAAAAAAATTCAGATTGGATTATAGATAAAAACTCAATTTTTTGTAGAATGAAAATTATTAAGATAAAGTACAAATTATAAAAATCTTTCATAAAGTTTTATTCAATTTATCAAAAAACTTCCCCATCATGAACATTAACCCAGGCATCGGAATCGATAATTTCATCTTTGGAATGAAACAAGATGAAATGAAAACACTTTTAGGAAAACCGGATAGAATTCACTTAGATGAAGAGTATGCAGATAGTGAACCTATGATTCAATATAATGCTATCCTGTCAAGATTTACTTTTCATAAAGATTATGAAGATAAATTGGGATATATTTGATTATTCCGCGCAAACAGAACCACCAATTCCGCGGTAAACTGAACCACTTGTTTTGCGTGAAAAAGAATAAAAATTTAGCGTGTGATTTTTTAAATTTTCGCTTGAAAAAACATTCAAAGAGCGTATAGATATCGGTACAAAAACATATTAAATTTTGATAGTTTTTCTAAAAGATTCTCCTTTTAAATCAAAGCAATGAACACTTGTTTAGTGGCTTCGTTTTAGAAACGATTTTCATAAAATAATAGTAAAAAGTATTTTTATTTTCAAAAAAATAATTATGGAAAAAAAAGTTAATATTAAAAACAGATCAGACTTAGTTGAATATTGTGATACGGTATTTAAATCATTATATAAAATATATCCTGAAGATAATCATGTTGAAACTATACTTTGTTGCCATGACTCACCTTTTATCAAGGATATTCAAAACTTATTAATTGAAGAAAAAATTATTGAATGTACTGCAACTGGTCTTTTTAACACTTATAAACTTACCATGTTTGGAAAGGAATTGTTTGAAAAAGGGAATTCAATTAAAAATCATATTGAGAGAAAGGAAAAAGAACATAAAACAGAACTGGAAAACGAAAAAATTAAAAATAAAAATACTCTGATAGAATATAAAATGTCAAAATGGAAGTATTATACATTTTGGCCAATTTTTATTATTGGTTTATTAGGTGGAATATATTCAATTGTTTCAATTGTTCAAAATTTTAAAGAAAATCCTGAAATAAAAATTAGACGTTTTATTAAAGAAGAATTAAAACAAATGAATAAAACTGATACTTTAAATTTTGAAAACAATTAAAATTTAAACAAATAATTATTATATTTTCACATAATTACAGTGATGTAATTCTAATGTGACCGAAGCCCCGAAATCGCTTGATTAGGGGCTTCTTTTTTGGGTTAAAACTACACAAAGTTACTACAGAATCAACACAAACGCAACACGTAAATTTTTCAAAAGTTGCAAAATCAGGAGAAAGTTGCTTTATATTTGCCAAAAAAAGTAATCGCTAATGTGTATCAAGATTCATTTTGTTATATATCGAAATTCAAAAACCGTAAATTCAATCTATATTAGTTTTTACTTTTGTAAAAAAATTAAAACCATCAAAATAATGGAAAGAAGTAATTTAGAAATTAAAATTGAAATGAAATTTAATGTTCAAAAGTTAATGAAGTACATTTGGTACATTCACATATTTGTGTCAATAATGCAAGATATTAAAGATTTATTTAGCTAATAAAAAATGCCATTCAATTGAGTGTTTTTTTATTAGCTTTGCACCGAATTACAGAAGTGTGTAATTCGTGTGACAGAAGTCCCGAAATCGCTTGATTAGGCGCTTCTTTATTTTATTTTTATTTGTCATTTTATTAATTTATATTTGCAAAAAAAATAAATTAATCATTTAAATAAAAATCATGATTCCACAGAATAATCGAGAGCAATATAAGATTTCATTTCTAAAGTTTATAAAGAACTTAAAAGTTTATGAAGATCAAATTTTAAAATTAAATAAATACGAAATTGAAATTGATTATAGTGATATTAGGCAAGGTCAATACCTAATATCTAAAGATTTATATTATAGATTTAAGTCGTTATGTTTAATTTTAAATACGCCTTCGGAGGCTGCTTTATATTCAATATCTAGGGGAATCATAGATACTTATTCAGTTCTTTATATGATATCATGTTTTTCAGGAAAAGAAGAAAACTATTTGAGGTATTTATTGTATTTATTAGATGCGGTTAGATCAAGATCAAATTCATTGGATATATTTACAAAAAATGTTGATAATTTAAGCAAAGACAGTTTGACCGGAATTCAAATGGCAAAGCAATCAGATCTTGAAGCGGAAAATAGAATTTTAGATATTATTAAGCAAAAAAAATGGACGTTTAAAATAGATGAAAGTAATATTCAAAAATCAAATTGGAAATATATTGACATTAGTGGAAAATTTTACAAAAACGCATATAACTGGAATGAATTATATCAAATAGCTAGAATTCCACCTCATTTGTCAATTATGTTTAATTCTTTATATTCCTCTTTTATTCATGGGTTAGGAGTTTCAATTATGAAGTCTGAAAATGACGATAAAGTTCAAGACCAGTTTACAGTAGATTTTTTTATGTTATTAATTGGCTTTATTATTAAAATTAATAATATAAATTTCCCAAATGAATTAAAAGAATTTAATAGTAAGTGTGTTGATCAGTTTATAATTGATTCTTCATGGGAGCTATGGAATAAATTACACGATAAAAATTATTCCAAATCAGTATAAATTTGAGTCATATATATTGCCTGTAGATCTCATACTTTTTATCTGAATAGTGATTATTCCGGTAAAACTGAACACCCCATTCCGGAGCAAAGTGATCACCCATTTTTGTGTGAATAAGGTTTCAAAACACCCCTATTCTAAAACTTTTTAAAACATCACAACAATATTCAAAATATAATCTTTATTTATATTTTATATAAACTTAATTTATATTATCAAAACAAAAACAAACTTTAAACTTTCCCCCTTCCCCCTTCGCCCTAAGCCACCCTTTCATCATACAAGTACTTCTGAAACTCGATGAAGAGTTTGCTGATGTTGCTGACGTCGCCGAGGATCGATTTGGCGTCTTCGAGGGATTGGTATTTGTTTGTGAGTAAGATCGGTAGCTTCTCTTGATCGAGCATTTAAGGTCTTCAATCGAGTATTTACTTTCATAAAAAAAATAAAATTAAAAATAATCATAATAATTCATCTCAAATTTTAAAAAAAACCAAACATCCTTTCCATTTTTATTTATATATTTGCATCTTATTGAAATAAAACTCAATTGTTGCTTAATAAACTAAATTTGTAATATTTTGAAGCAAGTTAAATCTAAAAAAAGAGTTGCTGATCATGGTGAAGTGTTTACTAATGAGCGTGAAGTAAATGCAATGCTCGATTTGGTCAAACAAGAAACGGAACGTATTGAATCCCGTTTTTTGGAACCAGCGTGCGGTAATGGAAATTTCTTAGCAGAGGTTCTGAGAAGGAAATTGAATGTTGTGGATGCCCGTTATTCTAAAAACCAGATTGAATGGGAAAGATATGCTATAATAGCGGTTTCCAGTATTTATGGAGTGGATATTCTTGAGGATAACGCACAGGAATGTAGAGAACGATTATTAAATTTGATCAAAGAGAAATATTCTGATCTTTTTCAGGATAAATGTAAAATTGAATTTGAAAAATCTGTGCTTTTTCTTTTAAATAGAAACATACTTTGGGGTGATGCACTAGATTTCACAAATCCTGTGACTAAAGAACCTATCATATTTTCTGAATGGAGCCCTATAAATGGCTCTCTTCTCAAAAGAAGAGATTATGTTTTTCGTTTTTTAGTAGAAAAAACACACCAATTTTCATTGTTTAATGATGAGGGAAATCCCGCTTCTATTGATGAACCGGTTAAAGATTTTCCTTTAGTTCACTTTTTAAAATTAGGAGATGATGATTCCCGTTAATTACAATCCCGATGTCCTTTCTTGTTTAGCGAATTTGAGTAACGATGAAGTATTAACTCCACCAAAATTGGCGAATGAGATGCTGGATTTACTTCCACAAGAGCTTTTTAGTGATCCCAATACAACATTTTTAGATCCTGCCTGTAAAAGTGGCGTTTTTCTAAGAGAAATTGCTAAAAGGTTATTGGTAGGATTAGAATCGGAAATCCCAGATCTTCAAACCAGAATCAATCACATTTGCACCAAACAATTATTTGGTATTGCGGTAACTGAACTAACTGCATTAATGACCAGACGATCCCTGTATTGTTCCAAATTTGCTAATGGGGAATATTCTGTTTGTACAGATTTCCAAAGTGCAAATGGAAATATTTTTTATCATATCATGGAACACACATGGGAAAACGGAAAGTGTAAAATCTGTGGGGCAAACCAAGATTTGTACCAAAGAGATGAAACATTAGAAAAATATGCCTATAACTTTATTCACATTGATAACCCTGAAAGAATCTTTACTATGAAATTTGATGTAATTATCGGAAATCCACCTTATCAGTTAAATGATGGTGGTGGAACTGGATCAAGTGCAAAACCAATTTATAATTTATTTATTGACCAAGCAAAAAAAATAGCACCAAGATACCTTACAATGATAATTCCTGCTAGGTGGTATTCAGGTGGTAAAGGGCTAGATGAATTTCGAAGTGCAATGTTAAAAGACAAAAACATTAGAAAACTTATTGATTTTGCAGATTCTAGAGATTGTTTTCCGGGAGTAGATATTGCAGGTGGGGTTTGTTACTTTTTATGGGATAGGGACAATGAAGGAATTTGTGAAGTTGAAACTATACGAAAAGATAGTGTATTTAAGTCAAAACGTTTTCTTGATGAATTTGAAACATTCGTTAGAGATAATTTAGCTATTGAAATTATTCACAAAGTTAAACAAAAAAGCACCTCTTTTTTAGATGTTAGTGTATCAAGCAGGATGCCTTTTGGTTTAGTCTCTAGCATTAGGCCAGATAAAGAAGGAGATCTTGATTTAATTACCAGTGAAGGTAATGGAAAGATTTCGATTAACAAAATTACTAGTGGTTTTAATTTGATCAATAAATGGAAAGTGTTACTTTCAAAAGCTTCAAATGATCATGGAGGTCAACCTGATAAAGATGGTAAAAGAAGAATATTTTCACGAATTGAAGTAATGCCTCCTAAAACTGTTTGTACAGAATCATACTTGGTTGTTGGTAATTATGACAGTGAAACTGAAGCAAGAAACATGACAGATTTTTTAAGAACAAAATTTTGTAGATTCTTAGTTTCAACTATACTTTTAACTCAAAATATTACAAAAGGAAAATTCATTTTTGTCCCTCATCTTTCAATGGAAGAAAAATGGACTGATGAAATGTTATATAAGAAATATGGTTTAAATGAACAGGAAATTGCATTTATAGAAAGTATGATTCGTCCAATGGATCTTGTAACGGAAGGAAATTACGAAGTTGAACTCTAAATTGAGATTATGAAAGCCTGGGAAAAAAAAGCATTGTTAGTTTTACATGATAGTTTATATCCCGTTCCAATTGAGCTCAATGAAATCGATTGGAAATGTGATTTATCCACTAAAACAGAACGATTGGCTCAACATATCAATGCATTTGCAAATTTACCAGGTGGGGGTTTATTGGTTTTTGGTATAAATAATGATAGCTCTCTTTTCTCCATTTCTCAAGAAGTTGCTGATAAAACGGTAACTTTATTAGGAAATATTGCCAAAAACAATTTCAGTTCATCAATATCAATCGAACACTCCATAATGGAATTTAATGGAGCTCATTTGTTATTCATTCACATTCCTGATCAACTTGAGAAACCAATTCATTTAAGAGGTAAAGATATTTACGATTGTTATACACGTTCAGCAGGACAAACAGTAAAAATGACCAAAAAACAGGTTCAATTTTTGATATCTCAAACCAGAGGTATTCCATTTGAATCAATGGTTGCTATCGAAAATTTTTCCGATATTGATATTTTGAATACTTTAAACTACAAAAAACTTTTTGAATTGTTAGATAAAAACATTCCTAAAAGTTCAGAAATAATTTTAAATACTTTAGAGGATTACAAGTTAATTGATAAAAAAAATAATTTATGGTCCATATCAAACTTAGGAGCTATTCTTTTTGCCAATAACATGAGTCTTTTTCCTGAATTGAATGGTAGAAATGTCATTATTCGCCAATATGTAGGTACAAATAATCGAGAATTGAAAGGTGAACAAATATTGGAAATAGGGTATGCATCTGGGTTCGAAACATTTTTAAACATTATTATCGACAAATTACCCAAAATTGAGATCATTGATAAAATTAGAAAATCAGATCCAATATATCCAATAATTGCGATACGAGAATTTTTAGCAAATGCTCTTATTCATCAAGATTTTGCAATCGATGGGATGCCCATCACTATTGAAATATTCTCCAATAGACTCATCATAACAAATCCCGGAGCTCCTCTAAATGATATTAATAGACTCATTGATATGCCTCCAAGATCAAGAAACGAGATTTTAGCCCAAACAATGTTTTTATTAGGTATTTGTGAAAGAAGAGGAAGTGGCATAGATAGAGCAATTGCTGCTATAGAAGAAAGAAAATTGCCTGCTGTAAAATTTGAAAAAAATGAATCTTATACAAAAGTGACTTTATCTCCTCCAAAAGGGTTTAAAGAGATGTCAAAAACAGAAAAAATATCTGCTTGTTACCAACATGCGTGTTTGCTTTTTGAAGACAGAATTGAGCTTAATAATAGCACTGTAAGAGAAAGATTTGGAATTAACAAAAATGATTCATTTGTTGCTTCCAGAATTATTTCAGATACATTTGATAAAGGATTAATCAAATATGCTAATCCTGAGATAACCTCAAAAAAATACGCTACTTATATTCCATATTATGCTTAATAAAAAACAAAATCTTATTTGCATTTCAAATCCCAATCAATATTAATTACCTGAATATCAATATTTTTTTATTTGCAAAGTAAATCCTAACAAAAACAGAATGAGTAAAAAAGATTTTTTCCCTCAAAGACCAATTCTTAATCCAACCATTTACGCTTATGAATTATTAGGTGTGTCAACTCATGAAGGATTGTTAAAAATTGGTTATACTGACCGAGATGCTCAAACTCGGATACGAGAGCAATTGGGAACGGCTGCCATTTCATATAAGATTGTTTTTGAAGAATCTGCAATGCGAAGAGATGGCTCCTCTTTTACTGATCATGATATCCATCGTTTGCTTAGAAATAGAGGAATCTTAAATCGTGAAGGTGAATGGTTTAAATGTTCATTAAATGAATTAAGACATGCTATTCATGAAATAAAAACCGGTGAAAGAATTGAAGAAAATCGTGTACATTCATTTGCTATGAGACCGGAACAAGAGGATGCTGTGAATAAAACGATGTCTTATTTCAAAAATTATAAAAAAGATAATCCGGAAAAAATCCCTCATTTTTTATGGAATGCCAAAATGAGATTTGGAAAAACATTTGCATCTTATCAATTGGCAAAAAAAATGGGATGGAAAAAAATATTGGTTCTCACCTTTAAACCTGCAGTTGAAGATGCATGGAAAGAAGATTTATTAACTCATGTTGATTTTCAAGGTTGGCAATTTATTTCAGAAAACACCATTGACTCCGTACACGAAACAATTGATTACACGAGTCCTTTAGTATGTTTTGGCTCTTTTCAGAATTATCTAGGAACAACATCAATTGGAGCTATTAAACCTAAAAATGAATGGGTTCATGCAACACAATGGGATTGTATTATTTTTGATGAATACCATTTTGGAGCATGGAGAGAAAAAGCCAAAGATCTATTTGGAAAAGATAGTGAAGCAGAAAAGGAGATTGAAGAATTCAAAAAATTAGAGACAGAAGGTTTTGCAGAAGAAGATAGAGTGGACCATCTTGAAAAAATACTTCCAATTACAACTAATCACTTTATCTATTTATCCGGCACCCCATTTAGAGCTATAAATTCCGGAGAATTTATAGAAGAACAGATCTTTAACTGGACCTATTCTGATGAACAAAATGCCAAAGAAAAATGGTCTTCATTAGAACCAAATCCTTATGCTGCTTTACCAAGAATGGTAATGTTAACTTATCAACTTCCTGATGCTATTAGTCAAATTGCGAAGGAGAGTGAATTTGATGAATTTGATTTAAATCTTTTCTTTTCTGCTTCAGGTGAAGGGCATAAAGCTTATTTCAAATATGAAGATGAAGTACAAAAATGGTTAGATTTAATTCGAGGATCATTTTCTGAAACAAATTTGGACAATTTAAAATTAGGTGCACAAAAACCACCTTTGCCATTTTCACATGCACCTCTTTTAAGAGTATTAAATCATACTGTTTGGTTTTTACCTTCTGTAGCTTCATGTCATGCCATGGCAAACTTAATTAAACAAAGACAAAATAGATTTTATCAAGATTATACCGTTGTGGTTGCTGCCGGGACACAAGCCGGTATTGGAGTTCATGCATTACAACCTGTTTTAAATGCAATGACTGATAATCCGCTTGAATCCAAAACTATAACATTAACATGTGGCAAGTTAACTACCGGTGTATCCGTAAAACCTTGGACTGGTATATTTATGCTTCGAAATTCATCTAGTCCTGAAACCTATTTTCAAGCAGCATTTAGGGTACAAACTCCATGGGTTATTAAAAATCCTGATCTAAAATCACCAAATAAGGAACAAATCATTAAAGAAGAGTGTTATGTTTTTGATTTTGCACCGAATCGAGCATTACGACAAATTGCAGATTATAGTTGCCGATTAAATATAAATGATTATAATTCAGAAGCAAAAGTAGCTGAATTCATCAATTTTCTTCCCATTTTGGCTTATGATGGCAGTTCTATGAAAGAGATAGATGCCGCAGGTATTTTAGATATTGCGATGAGTGGCACAACAGCTACTTTATTAGCCAGAAGATGGGAAAGTGCCATTTTAGTAAATGTTGATAATCCTACTTTATCTCGATTAATGTCAAATCAAGAAGCAATGACTGCTCTCATGAACATTGAAGGTTTTAGAAATTTGAATCAAGATATTGAAACTATAATCAATAAATCAGAAGGAATTAAAAAAATAAAGAGAGAATCTGTTGACAAAGAACTCGACAAGAAAGAAAAACAAAAAATATCAGAAGAAGAAAAAGAGTATAAAAGTCTAAGAAAAAAAATCCAAGACAAACTCATAAAATTTGCAACCAGAATTCCTATTTTCATGTATCTCACAGATTACCGAGAAAAAACGCTCACAGATGTAATCTTACAATTAGAACCAGCACTTTTCAAAAAAGTTACTGGATTAACTGTAAAAGAATTTGAGTTATTAGTAAGTTTAGGATTATTTAACTCTTCATTAATGAACGATGCTGTTCTCAAATTCAAAAGATATGAAGATTCCAGTTTAAACTACACCGGAATAAACAAACATGCTCATGAAGAAAAAGTTGGTGGATATGATACCGTTTTATCAAAAGCAGAGTACACACATATTTATGTTAATGAACCATAAAAATAAATCCTCCACCCCATGTCCACCCTCACCAAAGCGATAGAAATTGCCCAAGTTGCCCATCAGGGACAAACAGATAAAAGTGGAGCTCCTTACATCCTGCATGTAACACGTGTGATGAATAACGGAAAAACTGAAACCGAGAAGATCTGTGGAGTATTGCATGATATCGTAGAGGATACTCCCTGGACATTCGAGATGCTGGAAGCAGAAGGGTTCTCCAATGAGGTGATCGAGGTCTTAAAACTGGTCACTAAAGAATCGGAACAGGAAGATTACGACCACTTCATCGACCGGATCCTCACCAACAAAACCGCCATCGCCGTCAAACTTAACGACCTCCGCGATAACATGGATATCACCCGGCTCACTCACCTCACCAAGCAAGATCTTCCACGCCTCAAAAAATACATAAAGGCGTACAAGAGACTTACCAAAAATGAAAAATGAAAAATGAAAAATGAAAAATGAATAGTAAACATTGTGAAACATCGTTTAACATTGTTAAACACTGTGTTGCAATTCTTTCCCATTTTCTTCCAAAATTTTGATTAGATAAAAATCCCAAAATGGTATTTTTTTGTTTGAATATCATTTCACTTCCGAAATAATGCACATTTTTGAGGAAATAATGCAAATTATGGAGGAAAAAGTGCATGTAAAAAAAATTTCCACTTTTTCTTTTATATTAAATTTTTTTTATTTTTGAACCACCGAGAAACAACTAGTGAGACTCATTGAGAAACGAACCTTCCCCCACCCTTTTTACGTTCTTTGTTTGTACATTCTGTACCCTTGCATGAAATGAGAAATTTAAAATAGCTTCACAGGAAGTTAGAATAATTAATTATTAACCAAAATTATTTCATTATGTCAAAGACATCTGAAACCGGTCATGCTAAAAATATGGCCAACCTGGAGAGTTTAATCTCCGCAATCACCCTTTTTGGGGAGAAGTACAATCCATCGAAAGAGAGCATCAAACTGGGCTCTTTGCAGGCGCTTCTGGTGAGTACCAAGGAGTCGTTTAATGCCCATTATGTGGCTCAAACCGCTTATTCCAAAGCAGTAGATGATCGGGTAATCGCTTTTGAACCCCTCAGCAAACTGATCACCCGGATCAACAACGCCCTCAAAGCTTCTGACTCCAACATGAAGTACGATGAGAGCGTCCAATCGATCATCCGGAAACTGCAAGGACAAAGAGCATCCGCCAAACTTAGTGCCGCTGATCTTCAAACCATGGAACCAGATGGGAAACCTAAAACTCAAATATCTACCGCCCAAATGAGCTACAACTCCCGCTTGGAAAACTTCGACCGTTTGATCATCCAACTCTCCTCCATCCCGGAATACGCCCCCAACGAAGATGAACTCAAAATCGGTACTTTACAAGCACTCCTTGCCGTTCTCAAAGCCGCCAACTCCAAGGTGATCGCCACCTACCTCCAACTTGACAAAGCCCGCGCCCTCCGCAACGAAACCCTCTACCACCCCATCACCGGTCTCGTCGATCTCGCCTCCGACACCAAAACCTACATCAAATCGCTCTACGGCCCCTCCAGCCCAGAGTATAAACAAGTAGCAGGGTTGCATTTTGAAAATAGAATATAAAAAACTAAAATAAAGAACTACGGTTTTCAAATGGAGAACCGTAGTCTTCAAATAACCATCGGGTACTTTCAAATAGTCATCGGGTACTTTCAAATAGCCATCGGGTACTTTCAAATAGCCATCGGGTACTTTCAAATAACGATCGGGTACTTTCAAATAACGATCGGGTACTTTCAAATAACCATCGGGTAGTTTCAAATAGCGATCGGGAAGTTTCAAATAACGATCGGGTACTTTCAAATAGCCATTGGCATCGGCGCTTCGATACGAAACCTTCATCCTTCCCTAATTTGTTCTTTTTGTCTGCATTTCCGGTTTCTACTCAGCGACCTTAGAGTAGAGCAAATGTGGCATCGGCGTTTCGATACGAAGCTATTTATTTCTTCGATTCCCAAAAGTATCGTAAAGGCGCTTCTACACTTCGCAAGCTCAGTGACCGCTCAACGACCTTGGTTTTCCCCTCATTTCACTGAACCAAGGTCGCTGAGTAGAGCAAATGTGGCAGTGAACTAAGGTCGTTGAGTAGAAACCGCATTTTGGACAAAACTTGGAAAATAGGACAAAACAGGTTTCGTATCGAAACGCCGACGCCATGAACGATCGAAGCGCCGACGCCATGAACGATCGAAACGCCGACACCATGAATGTTTTTAATTACTTCTTCCATTTCCTAGCTAATAATGGAAGAATCGTTTTATTATTTTCAATTAAAGCAATTTTCTTTTTTCTACTCCATCCTTGTATTTGTTTTTCACGATAAAAGGCTTCATCAATTCTATCAAACTCTTCGTAATAAACTAATTCTACAGGTAAATGTTTTTTAGTATAATTTGCTCCTAATCCATTTTGATGTTCAAGAATTCGTTTTATCAAATCTTTTGTACTTCCTGTGTAAAAAGTTCCATCTGAGCATTTGAGTATGTACATATATCCCTTCGTCATAATTGAGATAGTTTTAGTAGTATTATTAGTAATGGCAAAGATAATCATTTTTAATAAATGGCATCGGCGCTTCGATACGAAACCTTCATCCTTCCCTAATTTGTTCTTTTTGTCTGCATTTCCGGTTTCTACTCAGCGACCTTAGAGTAGAGCAAATGTGGCATCGGCGTTTCGATACGAAGCGCCGAAGCCATGAAATCACTGAACCAAGGTCGCTGAGTAGTAATACCGAGCCTGCGAGGTATTACGTATCGAAGCGCCGAAGCCATGAAATCACTGAACCAAGGTCGCAGAGAAGAGCAAATGTGGCACTGAACTAAGGTCGCTGAGTAGAAACCGCAAAATAAGACATAATTATAAAAATAAAACAAAACAGGTTACGTATCGAAGCGCCGACGCCATGAAATCACTAAACCAAGGTCGCTGAGTAGTAATACCGAGCTTGCGAGGTATTACGTATCGAAGCGCCGACGCCATGAAATCACTAAACCAAGGTCGCTGAGTAGTAATACCGAGCTTGCGAGGTATTACGTATCGAAGCGCCGAAGCCATGAAACGCCGACGCCACGAAGCGCCGACGCCATGAATTTATCAATAGTTGGCTGTTGAAAAATATTCATGTATCCATTTTTAAAACCATATCAATTTGTTATCTTTGTTCGTTAATAATATTAATATTGTAAATGGACAAAATATGAAAATATTAATTCAAAAAAGCGTAATTCTACTTTTAGTTACTTTAAATCTTGGTTATCTTTGCGCGCAAAAACCGATCAAATTTGAATCTCCTGAGTTTGAATTTAATACCGCTATGGAGCTTTTCCAAAAGGAAAAATATGGGGCTGCTCAGCAGTATTTCAAGTATGTGTATGAAAATACACCTAATAAACAACAAGATATAAAGTCAAACTCCTATTTCTATATCGGGGTGTGTGCCGCGCAACTCTATAACGAAGATGCCATTTTTTATCTGACCGATTTTATCCGATTGTATCCTGTTCATTCCCTTGTACCTGAAGCAAATTACTACCTTGGAAAATTTTATTTCTATAAAAAACAGTACAAAAATGTGATCGAAACTTTCAATAAAATTGATGAACGAAATGTACGTCCTCATGAATTGGCCGAATATCAGTTTAAAAAAGGGTACTCCTTTTTTGCTACCGGAAAATATCCTGAAGCAAAAACGTTTATGTTGAGAGCTAAAAAAGCTGAAGGTCCATATCAGCTTAGAGCGACTTACTATCTGGCCCATATTGCTTATGAAGAGAAACAATATGAAGCAGCATTGGAAGGGTTCCTTGAATTGAAAGATTCTTACGAATATCAAAGTATTATCCCCTATTATGTGGTTCAGATTTTGTTTTTACAAAAGAAATATGAGGAGCTCGTGTCTATCGCGCCTCCATTGTATGAAAAGTCTAATGAAAAAAGTAAAATTGATATCGCCAGATCTTTGGGTTTAGCATACTACAATTTGGGGAAATATAAAGAGGGGGAACCCTATTTTACTTTCTATCTGGAAAAAAATAAAGCAAATTTAGATAGCAACGATTGTTTTGCTGCAGGATTTACCTACTACAACGTGAATGATTTCAGAAAAGCCATCGAACTTCTTTCTCAAACTTCAAAAAGCACTTCAATCTTAGGTCAAAACAGCTTGTATATCATCGGCGATTGCTACATTAACTTAGGACAACTCTCATTGGCTTCCCAAACTTTCTATGAAGCTTATAAAATGAAAATCGATCCTGAAATTACAGAAGATGCTTTATACAACTTCGCAAAATTGCAGTATGAAACTTCGAATCAGCCTTTTAACAGTGCGATCAGAGCATTGGAAGAGTATATCAATGAGTATCCCAATTCTACCAGAAGTGAGGAAGCAAGCAGTTATTTGTCAAAAATCTACATGTCCACCAAAAACTATCAAGGTGCGATCACTTCATTGGAGAAGATCTCCAATAAAAACCCTTCTTTATTAAGAGCTTACCAAAGATGTACTTACTTTAGAACTTTAGAGTTGATCAACAATAAAGAGTACACTAAAGCGGCTACGATGCTGGAGAAAACCATCAAGTATCCTATGGATAAACAGATTAATCTTTCTGCATTGTACTGGAAAGGGGAAATTGAATACCGCAACGGAAAATACAGTGATGCGATCTCTTCCATTAGGGCTTATCAAAGAAATGAATCTGTAAAAGAGAATGAATATTATGATATTTCTAATTACACTTTAGGATATGCATACTTAAAAACTTTCAAATACAGTGATGGTATTTCTGCTTTCAACACTTACTTAAATGGTTCTGATAAGGACATTAATCTCATCAGTGATGCTACCATTAGAATTGCAGATTGTTATTACATGGAGCGTAATGTCACTAAAGCGTTATCATTTTATCAAAAAGCAGAGCAGTACAATACCGGTAAAAAAGATTATATCGTTTTTCAACAAGCAAAATGTTATGGCTTTAACCGTGATCACTCCGGTAAAATCACTACTTTAAACAAACTGATTCAAAACTATCCAAAATCCACCTACATTGATGATGCTGAATTTGAATTAGCCACAACTTATCATGCTCAAAATCAATATTCACAAGCGATTACTGCATACCAAACCTTTATCAGTAACAATAAAAAGAGTGTGTTTGTAAAGCAGGCTTACAATAAAATGGCATTGGCTTACTTAAATGTTCAGGATGAAGAGAATGCAATTAAAAACTTTAAATATGTTTTTGAAACCTATCCCGGATCTCAGGAATCTATTGATGCTTTATCCAACCTTGAAAATATATACGCAGAAAATGGTTCTCCGGGTGAATTCTTTGATTATATAAAAAATAAAAACATGAATTATTCTGAATCTAAACAAGATTCTATCACCTTTAAAGCTGCCAATGATAAATTTATCAGAGGGGACCGGCAAGCTGCCATTAAAGGGTATTCTGATTATGTAAGACAATTCCCCAATGGATTATTTACCGCTACTGCGTTGTTTAACAAGGGTGAATGTGAGTTTGGCATCAAGGATTATGACAATGCTTTGGTATCTTATGAAACATTAATAAACAAATACAACACCAACAACAATGAAACAGCTGTGCACAATGTGGCCTATATCTGGTTTTCCAAGAATGAGTATCAAAAAGCGTTGGGTTATTTCAATAAATTGTTGGAATTGGCTTCCAGTCAGGAAAATATCACTTACGCCAACAATGGAATCATGCGTTGCTCTTTCGAATTAGGGCAACATCGTAACTCATTAAACAGTGCTGAAACCATCTTAGCGATCTCCAATATTGATGATGAGTTGAAAACCGATGCGATCATTTACGCAGGAAGATCCGCTTATGAATTGGGCGAAAACATCACGGCTAAAAAATATTTCGGATTGCTTTCCGCGATGGGAGACAATGATATTTGTACAGAAGCAGCTTATAAAAATGCTGAAATTGAATTTAAGGAAAACAACATCAGTGAATCAGAAAAACTGATTAAAAAAATTATTGGAGGCAACTATAAATCAGCTTATTGGTTAGCTAAAACGTTCATTTTATATGGAGATATTTATAAATCCAAAGGTAATTATTTTCAAGCCAAACACACATATCAAAGTATCGTAGATAACTTTGAAGGTGAACTTAAAGAGGTAGCCATTCAAAAAGTGAAAGAGGTTACTGATTTAGAAAATGCACAAAACAACAATCCAAAACCTGAATAAAGATCCATTGCAAAATATAAGACTATGAAAAAGTTCATCAACATCATTATATTGTTTATCATCAGCTTTACTGCTTATTCTCAAGTGGATACGGCCAGATTTAATATTGAGTTCACTCCTACTATCCAAAACTTTGATAAAATCAACAACAGTGCAGAAATTGTGGATACGCTGGTAGAAAAAGTAAAATTCCCTTACGATATTTTGCCTCAACGAATCGATTTAACCTTTGTTCCGAATGCGGTACAACCGGCTAAGCTTCCAGCTGATGTCATGAAAAGGTTATACCGTAATTTTATTCGTGTTGGATTTGGTTTTCCTATTACACCTCTTGCTCAGTTGAACATTCACAACTTTGATAATCAAAAATACTCTTATGGTGTTAATGTGAATCATTTTTCATTATGGGCTCCACAGATGGGAAAAACAATGAAAAACTATGCGTATGCTCCTGTAAGTGATACCAAAACCATGTTGTTTTTTCACCGATTTTTCAGAAATTCAACTTTGTATAACACCTTTGGATACAATCATCAGGTTGCTCATCTTTTTGCATTCAGTAAATTAGATGGTTATGATGACTATTATTATACCAAAACCTATCGGGATACTTTGCGAAATAATTTTCATCATGCATTTGCCATGACCGGTTTAAGATCCAATTATACCCCTGATGTTAAGATTTTGAAATACGATTTTAGAATCATGTATGATTACATCTACACACATCGTCGTGATAATGAAAATTATGCCGGGTTAAAAGGATTTTTAGCGTATGATGATCGCTTTTTAAAAGTATCCGGATCTCAGAATTATAAATTAGATATTGGGTTTGATTACTACTACAATCAGTGGTCCAATGATATTCCTTTAGCAAAACATACTAAAAATTCATACAAAGTAGAATTTAAACCAACCATAACCTTTGAAGTGAAGGAATACAGTTTGAATTTAGGGTTTGGTGTTCCGATTGTTAACAGCAACTTATATTCAAAAGCCAAAGTGCCCATCTACCCTATTGCTGAAGTACAATTGGGAATTATCCCCGGAATTATGAGTATTTATGGTGGAGTTAATGGATTCACTAAATTTAATTCTTTAAAAGATTTATTATATGAAAATCCTTATTTAAAGCCCAATTTAGACACTTTAAAATTCACCCGTTCTCAGATCAATATTTTTGGAGGGATTAAAGGTAATTTAATTAAAAAATTAAACTACCATTTTTCTGCTCGTTACACTTATGCCAAAGATATGCCATTTTTCATGATTGACACCACATCCTTGTTACGCAATCAATTTGATGTGATCTATTCCAATGTGAATATTCTGAATGTTTGTGCCAATATTACCTGGCAGGTTGTTGATCATTTATATTTGAATTTTGATGCTAATTATTGGGGATATTACAACTTAACCAATATTTCAAAACCTTTTTACAAACCTAACTGGGAAGGCAGTTTTGGTGGAAAATATTATTACAAGGATCAGATGATTTTTGATTTAAACTTTAAGTTAGCCTTTGACAGATGGGAATTAACTCCATTAGCAAACAACAATTATGTGATCAACAAAATGAGACCTGTACTCAATTTTGATGCCTCTTATGAATATTTGATCAACAAACAGTTCTCTGCTTTTGCGCAAGTTAATAATATAGCTTCTCAATATTATTCTAAATATTATGACTTCAAAAATTTTGGTCTTAACTTTATTGTAGGTGTTACTTATTCTTTTGGGGATGAACCTCTTAGAAAAACAAAAACCAAAAAATAAAAAGTAAATTTTTCCGTTTTGATTAATATCGTTTTCATGAAAACTAAAGTATTAATCACAGGCGGTTCGGGCACGGTTGGCCGTGAATTGATTCAATTATTATTGAAAGATTCCACCTTTCAAATCACTTGTTTTGATTTGAAAAGCCGAAAAAATATCCTATTTTACGAATCAATCGATTCAAAAGCAAACATCATTTATGGTGACATCAGAAACTTTGATGATGTTCAAAAAGCGATTCAGAATCAGGATTTTGTGATCCATCTGGCCGCAATTATTCCGCCATTAGCAGATCAGCATCCGGTTTTAGCCCATCAGGTAAATGTTTTAGGAACAGGAAACATCATTAATGCCATTGAGAAAAGTATTCATGCACCATTTCTAATCTATTCCTCATCGGTTTCTGTTTACGGAGATCGGGTTAAAAATCCTTACATTTCAGTTCAGGACACGCTTTGTCCAAGTGATCGGGATGAGTATGGCAAGACGAAGGTAGAAGCTGAAAGGATGATTCAACATGCAAAAATTGATTGGACCATATTTAGGTTAACAGCGATTATGGGTTACCGGAATCATAAAATGGGATCGATTATGTTTCACATGCCATTAGACACGCCTATTGAGCTCTGTACGCCCAAAGACACCGCATTAGCATTAAGAAATGCGTTGGATCATGCACCTGCTTTAAAAGGGAACATTTACAATCTCAGCGGTGGAGAACGATGCCGGATTGATTATCGTTCTTTTTTAGAACGATCGTTTCAGTGTTATGGTTTAGGAAAATTTAATTTTCCTGAACAAGCCTTTGCGACCCGGAACTTTCATTGCGGTTATTTCACTGATGGAGATCAATTAGAGGATATTTTACATTTCAGGAGTGACACGATAGAAACCTATTTTAGAAATCTGGAACAATCGATTCCATGGTATGAAAGATGGGGAGCGTGGTTATTCAGTCCGATAATAAAAAGAGTATTGCTTTGTAGTTCGGAGCCATTACGAGCTTTGAGAAAACACAATTTTTGTGAGATACAACATTTTTTTGGAAAGAGCTTAAATCTGCTATTCTAATAAAAGATTGATGGAATTTGCTACAAGAATCAAGATTATAGCATTTTAGAAAAAAAGAAAAAAATGCATCGAAACTAAAACAATCATTTATTAGAATAGAAAATGAAGTGCTTCGCGGATAGGTTTTGTGCTTCGCTTGCATTAGGGCGAAGCCGGAAAGCCCGCAAAGGAAGAAGCCGATGGGATGCAGGGAGTTAAAGAGCGAGCCTGTGAGCTACTTTAACGACCATGCAGTCCCACGGCTAATTACTGCGGACTTGAAGGCGGAGACCGACCCTTTGGCCAGCGACGGGATTTGTTATCTTTTTAGTGTAGTGTTGGGTTGAGCGCAGCCAAAGGGGAATGCCCAAAAAAAAAGTCTGCGGACTGCAGACAGCAGACTAATGAATAGTGAAAGAAATAATAGATAAGAGGTAAGAGGTAAAAGGTAAAAGGTAAAAGGTAAAAGGTAAAAGGTAAAAGTTTTAAGGGTAATTTTTTGTTCGGACTTATCTGGATTAGCTACTAAATATTCTATTCTAATAAATGATTGTTACTGTAGATATTCAAATTAAAAACATTTTGGAACTATTAGTTATTCAATAAATTACAATATTTTTCACCAATCATTTATTAGATTAGGATATAAATGCTTCGCTGGATGAAGCGCCCCTACATTCGAGCATTCGAGCACACGAGCATTCGAGCAATCGAGCATTCGACCATTCGAGCTAATCCAATTACTAAAATGTTATCTTTAAAAACTTTGTTTCCATCGGTTTAATTGTGATGGGTTGAGTACTGATCACTTCTCCAATAGCATTAACTTCTTCAATAGTTTTAATGTTAATTATTGGTGAAGTAATATGTAATTTATGAGATGTTCCGGCAATCTCCCGAATATGTAAAATAAGCGATTTTTGATCACTTTGAGGATACAACGCAACTAACAGAATTTGATCAGAATGAAAATCAAGATATTGAATAAGATTAGACTTTTGATTTGATGTAGCGATATCTTTGGGTAGAACTCTGTAAGTAAAGGGAATTTTTTGATTCCATCCAAATTGAGTGGATTTTTGATGAGATTTCTGATTTGAAGTTGTTAAATAGTAACTCCAGTTCATTTCTCCACGAAAATCAGCATTGAAATTAGTCCCCCAATAGTTATTCATGGGCCACGAAAACAAATGCGTAGATTCCGGCTTGGCATCTGCATTATACCTTCCCATATTGATATTCCCAAAATGCCATAATGGAAATTCATTGCACGATACAACTATTTGCGTTTGATCGGAAGCTACTGAAACAAACGATTGAGAGGTATTCCAATCGCTTGAAGAACCTTTAATCTGATCAACACCTGCTTCCATTACGCCTCCGGGTAATTCACAGTAAATTTTTCCATTAGGAATATTAAATGGCATGGCAATGTAAAAGGATTCAGGATTTACATTTTCATTTTTAAATATGGTATAATATAATTCTATTTGTTTAAAAGTTTTATAAACTCTTAATTCAAAGAAAAAATTGGATGGCATCGATACAATTCCATTTTTAGCTTTAGCTGAAAATTTGTAGGAGTCAAAAATCGCCCCCGGAATCATTCCAATATAATGAATAGATTCCAGGCAATATCGATTATGATCTCCCATCCTTTTTGATTCCAATGAACCTCTTTCAGTTAATGATTCTCCAACAAATTCACCTAACTGATATAAAGATTTAGTATCCAGCAAGTTTTGAGCTATTGTTTTATCAAACCAATTTATGATAGTTCCATTATTACAATTTAAATCAATCGAATACCATTGATTTTCTATTTTCAAAATTTGTTCTGGAGGTGTGTTTTTATTGATTGATTCTATAGTAGCCAATTCGGAAGTGGTCCGAATAAAAAATTGTTTGGAAGTAAATGGAGGAATCGAATCGAACCAAATCCACCAGTAAGTACCTTCCGGTCTGTTTTCAGCTATTTGATATTTTGATACTATTCCTTTGGAATCAAAAATCTCCATTTTATTTTGGATAGGAACCATTTCATGTTCCATATAAACTTTTACCATTCCACTTCTCATCCAGGGCAATGTGTTGGTAACAATAATGGATGGATATAAGGGTGATTTTGAAAATTGTGTCTGTAGGATTCCCTGGGCTGTTTCACCCATGATTTTTGCTTTTCTGTAGGCTTCCCATGCATAAGATTCTTTAATGGCACGCTGCTCCAAAGTTTGTTTACAATAAGGTTCACTAATACTAGCATGAAAACCGGTTGTATGTTCTCCATAAAATAAAATGGCTTTTAGAATCTCTTCAATTCTGGGAGTTGTATTTTGAGGTAATGGATTTTGATTTAAAGAGGTTAGAGCTAAAGTAGCACTATTAGCAATCAAGTCAGATTGTGCATATCGGGTTGCAATCACTTCTCTGGGTGAAGCACCAAATCCATCAGTCCACCAATCTGGCCAACCCCCTTTTATGATGGGAAGTTCATTAAAGTGATTCGTTTCAAAATAGTTAAAAAATTCAGAAGCTAATGCTAATTTAATTTTAGGGAATTTATACTTTTCATTCCATTTTTTTATATTTTCACAAGCTTGAATAGATGGAGGTGAGTTATCGATAAGATAACCTGAAAATTGCAATTGGGCAACTGAATAGGGATATCCGGTTTGTTCCAATTCTGAAAGGTATTCTAATAATTTGATTTCAAAAGATTGAAAGTCTGCTTTTTCAACACCCACAAAATTACCTTTATTATAATGTTCTGCCCTATAAGCAATCATTTCAGATCCTGATGGTGATTGCCATCTAAACACTGTTGGATAGTTAAAACAGGTCAATGCTCTGGCAGCATTTATTCCCATGTTTAAATACTTGACCCCTAAGTCCGGAAAATAATCTGCAAAACACCAGCCAATTCCATTCACATCATTTTGCATGGCAACCTGAACCGGAATTTGAAATTGTTTCATGGTTTTGAGGGGTTTTAAAGATTGTGCTAAGATATTTTCATCCGGAATCTCATCAAAATTGAACATCATCGAAGTTACCTCTATCCTACCCTCTTTGATCCTTTTTATCAAACGGTCAGTTTGAGATTTTGGTCTTGTCAATAAAAACTCTTCAACAGCCCATGCTGCTTCACAGGTCCATCTGAATTGAGCTTCTTTGGGATATCGATCTGTCAAATCGCAAAAATCCAAGGCATAATCAATATATCGGATATGTTCAGCTAAAATTTCTGATTGAGAACGGGTATAACCTATATCAGTATGAGAATGTTGTACAAAATGGACTGTCCAGTTGCGGGATGGTGTCAATGTAATTTTTTGAGATAATTTTGTTGAACCATATTCAACATCAACTACGATCGATTTAGGTTCTGTAACTTTATCAATAGTAAGAGAAAATTGGTTATATCCCAGTTTAAGATCTTGTTTGGCAATTGTTTTTCCATCAACTTTAACAATCGCTTTTTGAGGGGGTGCAAAATGGAAGAGCTCAATAAATATAGTTTGTTTTTCTACTCCTTTTTCCTCAACAATAGCAGGTAATAAACGGGCTTTGATCTCATTTTTCAATTCATCTGTATACAAAATGATCCAGGTTTGGGATTCTGCATCTTGTGCTATAAATTTTATTTGCAAAGATTCTCCGGGAGTAATCAATTCTTTTGGAATTCTAAGATACAAAAACCCTTTCATATCCTGATTGGCATCATACGCAATATTTTCAAAAGCCAGTTGGGCTCCATTTTTACCAACAATACTCCAGTTAGGATTTGATCGGGTATCAAAAGTAAACCACTTTTCTCCCTTCACATACATATCAATAGAAATTGGAATTGCATTTGATCCAATGGCAAAAGGAAAAACAAACAAAACTGTTTTGGAACTATACTCTTTTGGGATTGGTTTCGTAACAAACTCCATTTGATTCATATCTTTATTTCCGCGAACTAGTAAAGAATTTGAAATGGAAGGAATTGGATAATAGTATGAAAAGTCATTTCCTTTCAGTTTATGATCAAATCCGAAGATTGGTTGATCTGAACGAGTAACAAACTGAGAAAAAAGAGTTTGTAGAACACTAAAAATCAATAAAATAAGTAAAATATTTTTTTTCATAGATTGAAATATTAAATAAAATAGCCACTTTTTAGGAATAGTAATGCAAAGGTACAATAATTTTAGTTACTTTTGCACCTTTCTTAAAAACCATTGAATCAATTATCAATCAATAACTTATAAATTAAAAAATGCAAGAAACAAAACAAATTAAAATTGAATTAGCAGATCCAACTCCACTTGGATTATTTGGATTAGCTTTAGTAACTTTAGTTGCTTCTACTCAAAAATTAGGCATCACGGAAGGATTATCATTACTTTTACCCTGGGTGGTTTTTTTAGGAGCTACAGCACAAATCATTGCCGGTATTATGGACTTTAAACATAACAATCTATTTGGCGCAACTGCTTTTTGTGGATATGGTCTATTCTGGTATGCTATTGCCCTTACCTGGATGTTTAAAATGGGTGTTTTTGGGGAAACATTGGCAACTATGGATATGAGTCAATTAGGATTTGCTCTTTTAGGATATTTAATTTTATCATTAATTATCACGGTTGGTGCATTTAGATTAAATACACTTTTATCTATTTTAATGATTTTTATTGATTTCTTATTTATTGGTTTATCTTTTGATATCTTTTTCGGAGGTCATTTCTGGCATCTATTTGCTGCCATTTCAGAACTTTGCATCTCCATTTTAAGTTTTTATGGTGTAGCTGCTGCTTTTATCAATAAATCTTACGGAAGAACCATCATTCCACTAGGGAAAGCGTGGACTAAATAACGTTCGACGTTCGACGTTAGATTTGTGGGACGGTGCCACCACCGTTTCCATTTCCATTCCCATTTTCGGAATCTGAGCCGTTTTTCTTTTTCTTCGTTTCAAATTGCTTTCCGAAATTATACGCTAATCTTAAAGATACAGATGTAGAGTTCCAATAGGAATATCCTTCAGATGTGGAACCATCCGGATACACATAATTCCATGAGTATTTTCCGTTATTTAAAATATTATTAACGGATAATGAAACGGTTAATTTTTTCTTAAAAAACTTTCCTCTTACACCTGCATTCAGATTAAAACTTCCTTTAGATTGTCCCCATTCAGATTGTGATGGTAAACGATAATATCCACCGAGATCGGCTGAAAAGATTTTTAAGAAATTAAAACTTTGAGAGGTATAAAGCGAACTATTATACACTGTTTTTTCCTGTTTTACATTTTGGTAATTAAATTCACTTTGACCATAAGAACCATAAATGTAAGCCATAAAATTCCACCATCTCCTGATTGGTAAATGTATAGAAATATTACCACTTAAACCGCTACTTTTACCAATATTTTGTGGAAACCGTGTTGTTACCCCTGTCATTGGATCCAATACTCTGGTATATTCCACTTCATTGATAGTGTGATAATATCCCAAATTTAGAAAAAGTAAATAATTCCAGGAATATCCTGCGGAAAAATTATGGGAGTATTCAGGTTTTAATAATGGATTTCCTTTTGAAACAGACAACTGTTCAGATACATCTACAAATGGATTTAAACTCATAAATCCGGGACGAGAGATTCTGGAACTATAATCAAAACTTATAGAGTTTTTCTTAGTTATATCAAAGCTAATATATAAATTAGGAAAAAGATCAAAATAGGTTCCTGAATTGAACTCTCCTGTAGTAATCAACTCCCCATTGATATGAGTAAGTTCACCTCTTAATCCTGCCCTCAAATAAGTAATTTCATCTAATTTAGTTCCTATGGAACAATATCCACTGGTTACATTTTCCAGATATTTAAAATGGTTCGTATAATTCGTAACCAATTGGTTATTAATAAAATTAACACTTTTATCTTCATTAGTTACAATGGATGTTTCTATACCTGATTCAAAAGTAAAATCCCCTGATTCTTTTTCATAATACGCTTCGAGTTCATAATCATCATAAAACTTAGGAAATTTAAGAACTCTTCTCTGTTGTAAAAAAGTTGGGGTTAAGAAATTATCGTCATAATACTGATAATTGTATAAATTTTCTTCATTAGCTTCATTACCTGAATAGTCAATACTAATCTCTAAATAATGGGAACTGGTAGTATCAAAATCGTGTCTAAAAAATCCACTTACATAATGTCTAACCGATTGTGATGTATTAGAAACATTTTTAGAATAGGCAGAATCTATGATTTGATTGGTATAGATACGGGTAAAACTCTCATTTTCAGACAGATTATTTCTCAATCCACCCCGATAAGTGACTCCAAAAGTATTTCTTTTATCGATCTGATATTCAGCATTAAATCCATAATTATGGTTTTTATTATTACTTACATTATTCCAGAATTCATTATCTAACTCATTAGTTGTGTACATAGATGTGGATCCATCACTTCTTCTATAAGTAGTTTTTGAAGTGCTTCCATTAGCATAACTATTCCAATTATATCCGTAATTTCCCGTTAAAAAAAGATTTCCTACTCTGACATTCAAATTAACACCTTCATTATGTGAGTAAGTTCTGCTTGCTGAGACTGATCCATACACACTCCCATTTACCCCCAATTTATCATCTTTTTTCATAATTAAATTGATCAGACCTGCGGTTCCCTGAGCATCATATTTAGAAGATGGAGAATTGATAATTTCCACTTTGTCAACGGTAGCGGCAGGTGTACTTTTTAAATAGTTTATCAATTCATCACCGGATAATTTGGAAGGACGATTATTGATTAAAAAGCCGGGGCCACTTTTCCCGTTCACCATAATATTATCATCATTATCGATGGTGATCGATGGTGTTTTTCTTAGTAATTCAAAAATATTATCTCCTGCAGCTGAAGGATGAGATTCCACATTCATAATCAATTTACCGGGTTTCTCTTCAAATAATGGTTTCATATAGACGACCTCAGCTCCTTGCAACATATGAGGTTGTTTTTTTAATAAGACCAACCCTAAATCCACATTTTTATTATCATTATTAATTACAAATGTTGGACTAAACCAACTTTGATATCCCATATAATAGAGTTGAACATAATATTTACCGGAATATAACATATCAAATTTAAAGTTTCCGGAAGCATCAGTGAGTTCAGCTTTTATAAATGTACTATCTTTAGCATCGAAAAGGAAAGCACTTACATATACCAGTTTTGATTGATCACTACTATCAGCAGCTACACCTTTAATTGTACCTCTTTGAGCTGATAATGAAAATGTTAAAAATGTAAAAAGGGTTAATACAAGATTTTGAAGTACTGTTTTTTGGAACATCATATCGCTAAGATTAAATTATTTATCCATGTGTTTGAATCAACTTTGAATTCAAACGTAAAAATAAGCAAAAAATTTTAAATTAATAACTTAAAGTTTGTATTTTTTTACAAAAAAAGTTACAGAACTAATATTACATTTCTCCTATTTATATTTTCATTTTTCATTTTAAATTTTTCATTTTTCATTTTTCATTTTTCATTTTTCATTTTTAATTATTAATTTTTCATTTTTCATTTTTCATTTTTCATTTTTTTGTACTTTTGCATGAATTATTAATACAAAAAAAGTAGTGAGAAAATGAAAAAAATTGCATTAGTCGGTGCAACCGGTTTAGTTGGAAGTGTTATGATCAAAGTGTTAGAAGAGAGAGGTTTTCATAATTGTGAATTAATTCCTGCTGCTTCTTCAAAATCTGTTGGAAAGAAAATTAGATTTGCTGATAAGGATTATGTTATTGTTTCTGTTGAAGAAGCGATTGAATCTGCTCCAGATATTGCCATTTTTTCTGCCGGAAGTGCTGCTTCTTTGAAATATGCACCCCTATTTGCAGAGAAAGGAACTGTTGTTATTGATAACTCATCTGCCTGGAGAATGTTTGACTATATTCCACTTGTTGTTCCTCAGATTAATGGTTCTATTCTGACTAAAAATGATAAAATCATTGCAAATCCTAACTGCTCAACTATTCAGATGGTGATGGCTTTAGCTCCATTACATGCTGCATATAAAATCAAAAGAATTGTAGTCTCAACCTATCAGTCAGTAACCGGTACCGGCGTTAAGGCGGTTGCTCAACTTCAGGGAGAAAGAGATCACACCCCTCATGAGATGGTTTATCCACATCCTATCGATTTGAATCTGATTCCTCATGGCGGTTCTTTTGAAATTGATGGCAACACTACTGAAGAAACCAAATTGATATTCGAAACCCGTAAAATTTTAGGAGACAACAACATACAAGTATCTGCTACAGTAGTAAGGGTTCCTGTATTTGGCGGACACTCTGAATCTGTGAATGTTGAGTTTTATCAGGACTTTGATATTGCAAAAGTTTATGAACTTCTTGAAAATATGGATGGTATTACCATTTTGGATAATCCTTCCGAAAACATCTATCCTATGCCTCTATTTGCAGAGGGTAAAGATGATGTTTTTGTTGGTAGAATCCGTCGCGATCATTCTCAGCCCAACACTTTAAATATGTGGGTTGTTTCCGATAATCTCAGAAAAGGGGCTGCAACCAATGCCGTTGAGATTGCTCAGTATTTGTTCACTAATCTTTCTTAAAATGATAAATAAAGAATCGATACTCTTTAAGATTTTCCTTATTTTTGTAGGAATCATTCTCATTTTTCCAATTGGAAGATCTCAAGTTAACGATTCTACCTTTCGCTACCACTATGAAACAGTTAAAATGGATTCCACTTTTGACAATCCTGTGGACTTGACAATGGATACCTACATTGAGACAAACAGGAGTAAAATGGGAAAAGAACTCGAAATAGTTATAGGAGAATCTGCTTCTGAATTACCGAGATATAAACCACAAAGCCCACTTTCCAATTTTTTGGTAGATCAACTTTTTATTTATGCTTCTCAATACTTACAAATAAACAATAGTAATGATTCCATTGATATTGCCTTGTTAAATTTAGGTGGAATCAGAGCTTCCATGAATGCAGGCAAAATAAAAGTGGAAAATATTTACCAAATTGCCCCTTTCGACAACTATTTTGTATTGGTTTATATCAAAGGGAGTGAGTTAAAAAAGATGTACAAGAAATTCACTGAAAAGGATATGGGGATTTTAGCCAATTCACAAATGGTGTTTCAAAATGGAAGAATTATTTCTTATTCCATTCAGGGAAAACCGATTCAGGATGATAAAACCTATGTTATGGCAACCATCGACTTCCTCTCTAATGGAGGTGATGGATACTTAGAAAACATAAAAGTGGAAAAAGTGGACTATACCGGAATATTAATCCGGGATATCTATATTCAACAGATCCAAAAAATAACAGCTTCCGGTAAAAAAGTGGAAAGCAAAATGGATCAAAGAGTGATTATCAAACCCACTCCCTGATTTTTCAGATCACAACACCATCTTTAATTATTATTTTCCGATCCGACAGATTAGCCAACTCTTCATTGTGAGTAACAATGATAAAGGTTTGGTGAAATTGATCTCTTAAATCGAAAAACAGTTGATGGAGCTTTCTGGCATTTTCAGAATCTAAGTTTCCGGATGGTTCATCTGCTAAAATACATTGAGGATTATTGATTAAAGCTCTGGCAACAGCCACTCTTTGTTGCTCTCCTCCTGATAATTGAGATGGTTTATGTTCAAAACGTTCTGATAATTTTAAGAAATCGAGTAATTCTTTTCCTTTTTTTAAAGCTTCTTTCTTGGATAAACCACTGATTAAAGCCGGTAAAGCTACATTTTCTAATGCTGTAAATTCGGGTAACAAATGATGAAACTGAAAAACAAAACCAATATTTTTATTTCTGTAATCAGAAAGCTGTTTATCTTTTAACTTAAAAAGGGAGATATCATCAATGAAAACAGAACCGGTATCGGGTTTATCCAAAGTACCGATAATATGCAATAAAGTGGATTTTCCGGCACCGGAAGCTCCAACAATAGTGGTGATTTCAGATTTATTGATCGTTAAATTCACCCCTTTTAAAACTTTAAGAGTATCATAACTCTTCTCTATATTTTCAACTCGAATCATAAGCAGATATTAGATCACAAAAATAGGAAAAAAATATCGATTTCAATATCTATCAAAGGGAATTGTTAAGGATTGATTTTGTATTTTTGCAAAACTAAATACAAACTTATGGGAAGAGGAATCTTAACAATCATTTTCTTAATCATTTCCAATACTTTTATGACTTTTGCATGGTATGGCCATCTAAAATTCAAGGATATCAGTTGGTTAAATCAGGTTGGCATCATTGGAATCATTCTAATCAGTTGGTTTATAGCCCTTTTTGAATATTCATTTCAAGTTCCTGCCAATAAAATGGGGTATATTGAAAATGGTGGACCCTTTACGATCTGGCAGCTCAAGGTGATTCAGGAAGTGATCACCTTAACCGTTTTTACCATTTTTGCAGTTCTTTTTTTCAAAACAGAAGCGTTAAGATGGAACCATCTAATTGGATTTGTATTTTTGATTTTAGCGGTTTATTTTATTTTTAAAAAATAACGAATGATTCCAGATCCAAATTCAGAAACCTTATCATTTATCAAGGAGCATATTCATGATGATCTGGTGAAACTTTCCTTTAAAAAAAACAATAATCCAAATATTGATTATTCTTTTGCCATTCAACAAATTGGAGCCAGACAAAAAGCAAAAAGTAAACTTCCGGAATGGATTCAAAATTTTGATTTAATTTTCCCTTCCTCAATTTCAGTAGAGCAATGTTCATCACAACAAAGTGCTCAATTCAAATCTTCCCTTTTTTCCGGAGATCATTTGATCGATTTAAGTGCCGGGTTTGGTGTTGATGGTTTGTATTTAGCTTCCCAGTTTAACAAAGTTACTTTAGTTGAACCCCGGGAAGATCTATGTAAAATTCTTGAGCACAATATCAGAACTTTAGAATTTAGTCATATTCAGGTAATTCAGAGTTCTGCCATTCCATTTCTGGAATCCTTCCAAAAAAATGACACCGGTAAAATCACCTTTTATATTGACCCTGACAGAAGAGGAAGGCAGGGAGAAAAGTTGGTCAAGATAACCGATTGCGAACCCAATATTTTAGAGATCAAAGATCTGCTTTACGATTTAGCAGATCAGATCATTATTAAGTTATCTCCCATGCTGGATATCAAAAAATTGATCCAGACCATTCCGGAAATAAAGGAGATTATCATTATTGGAGTACAAAACGAATGTAAGGAGATTCTGGCCATTATAGATCCCAAAAACAACATGAATGATGATCTTTTGATCAAAGCAGTTCAACTTAAACCAGAAAGCAACATCACCTTTGAATTTCTTTACAGCGAAGAGCAAAAAGTGGTACCACAAATGGCTAAGGAGATTCAAAAATATGTATATGAGCCTAATCCATCCATTATGAAATCGGGTGGGTTTAAAATGGTAAGTTCCCGATTCAATATAGATAAAATCGATTATCATTCTCATTTATATACATCAGATCAATACATTGAACATTTTCCCGGAAGATGTTTTCAGGTGATCGATATTTTTGGATTTACAAAAAAAGAGATTGATCACAAAATTGAAAAAGGGGGATTTTACAATTTATCAACACGAAATTTTCCCATTGATACAGATCAGCTCAGAAAACAGCTCAAAATTAAAGAGGGTGGTGAGAAATTCTTATTTGGAACCACGATGAATCAAAAACATTTATTAATTTTGTGCCACAAATGTAATTAAAGAAATTATGGAAGAGTTTATAAACCATCTTTTAACATTAGAAGTTACCACCATATCTGCATCTATAAAATTGGGTATTAGCTTTTTGTTAGGAGCTGTAATAGGAATTGAGCGCCAAGCGAGGAGACAAAGTGCAGGATTGAGGACTTTTGCCATTATTTGCATGGCATCTACAACTGCTACGCTATTATCAGTTTGGATTCCACAATATTACCCTCAGTTTTCAAATAGTGATCCATCCAGAATTGCAGCGCAGTTACTTACAGGAATTGGGTTTTTAGGAGCCGGAGCCATCATTCAGAGTAGAGGTAGTGTACATGGATTAACTACAGCAGCTTGTATATTGTTAGTCGCCATAATTGGCATGAGTGTAGGGGTTGGGATGTATATTCCGGCTACTATTCTTACATTCTCCTCTCTTTTTGTACTGATTATCGTGGAAAGATGGGACAGATACAGATCAATGTCCGGAGAAACCAAGCAGTTAGCTATTCAATTTTCGATTCATAATCCTGACATTGAAATCATTAAACAAATTTTAAAGAAAAACAACATCTATATTTACAATACTACTTTTCAGAAAAATTATCTCAATAATAGTGCTATCTATCATTTTAAAATTCAGATTTCAACAATTATTTTAATTGAAGATATCATAAAAGAGATCAGCAAAGATGAAACTATAACTCAAATATCACTAAACGAAATTTAAAAAACGATGAAAAAAACAAAAAAAATTGCTTTAGTAGCGCACGACAATTGTAAAAAAGACTTAGTAGAGTGGGCAGAATGGAATTGGGAAATCTTAATCAAACAAAAGTTGGTTTGTACAGGTACTACTGGCACTATGATTGAGAATGCATTAAAGCAAAAGATTAATGAAAATGGATCTCATAAAACTCTCAATATTAATAAATTAAAATCAGGACCACTCGGTGGGGATCAGCAATTAGGAGCATTAATCAGCGAAGGTGATATTGACATCCTCATATTTTTTTGGGATCCTATGATGCCACAGCCACACGATGTAGATGTGAAAGCATTGTTGCGGATTTCAACTTTATACAACATTGTAACAGCCTGTTCCCGTTCAACTGCAGACTTTATTGTATCCTCCAGTTTAATGCAGGAAGAGTACGATCCTCAAAAACCTGAATTTGATAGTTATGTAAACAGGAAAGTGTAAAAAATGGAAAAATCATTTATAAGAATAATACAATAAGAGGCTTAATTTTTTTTAACATTTATATTTTTAAAAAATTATTTTCAAGTTTGACTACTATATTAACTTCTGCTTTCAATGCACTAAAAACTTTCATTATTGTATCAATAGTTGCGCTATTTGTACTACTTTCTAATTTTGAAATCTGAGCTTTTTGAACACCAATAAGTTTACCTAGTTCATCCTGGGATAAATGTCTTTCTTTTCTGGCCTTTTTTATTAATTTTCCTATTACTGCCGTATTAAGATCATTTTCATATTTTTTTCTTTCATCAGTTCCGGGTTTTCCAATATGAATATCTTTTAAATCGGTCAATGATGTTAATTTTAAAGATTTGTTTTCCATGATTCTACTTTCATTTATTGATTGTTAAAATATAATTCTCTTAATTTTATTGCTTTTTCAATTTCGTTTTTCGGAGTTTTTTGAGTTTTTTTAATAATTCCATGAGTTATCACAACCAAAGTCGATTTTTGATCCGTTTTATCCCAAAATGCTAACAATCTTATTTGAATACCTGAGTTTTGAATTCTAAATTCCCAAATATTATTTCTTAATTTTTTAAAAATGGTTGCATCATTTGTATGTTGAGCTAAATCAATGATATAAATAATCTTTTTAACAATTTTGGGATCAAGAAATTCTAAAAAATTAGTAGCATCTGACATAAAAAAGGTTTCAAAGTTGTTCATAGATTTTCGAGTAATATTAGAGTGCAAATATACATAAATGTTTCCAATTTTAGAAACTTTTTATTCATTAAAAATTTAATTTAAAAAGTAAAATTTAATTAATAAAATAAGTATTTTTGTAAATTAATAAACATTTCAATTAAATGAAAATAGAAACACACAATTTAAAAGGAATAAAAACAGCCGAAATCATTTCGGAAGAGATTATTTTAAAAACTGTAGCTGACGGACTCCAATTATTGGGAGATTTGTACTATCAGGGGTATGATCAGATCTTGATTTACGAGAAGAACATCATACCTGCCTTTTTTGATCTCAAAACCAAAATTGCCGGAGATATTCTTCAAAAATTTGCACAATACCAAATGGGCTTGATTATAATTGGCGATTTTTCAAAATATAACAATCAAAGATTGAACGAATTTATCTTTGAAAGTAATAAAAGTAAGCATATCCATTTTGTGAGTTCAAGGGAAAAAGCAATGAGGAATGAAAAATGAAAAATGAAAAATGAAAAATGAATAATTTATTCGATTATAATTCGTGAATTCGTGGCATTAAAAAATGAAAAATCAAAAACCGTAATTTATTAGAATATAAAAGCAGCGCTTAACAGAGAGCTTTTTTCGAAAATTTCAAAATATAAATTATTTCCAAAAATTAAAAAAAAATGATATTTTTGTCAAAACTTTAGAATTGAAAACCAATAGATTCTTAAAATAACCAAACATGAGAAAAATACTTTTTATTTTCTTTTTTTGCATAATATCCATTTCCACTTTTGCTCAAAGCGATACCATAAAATGGGATAAATATTGGTATATTAAAACGTATGATCCCAATCAAAATTCGTATTTATATGAATACCAAGATACGGTAGGTAATATCTTAATACCCAAAGGAAAATACTCCATTTTAGGTGAACCGGACGAATTTGGGTATATTTATGCTTGGAAAAGATCAACAAATGGTAATGACATTGAAAATAATGTAGGATTTATTGATATAAATGATCATATTTTAATACCATTTAATTATTCTCGAACTTTTGGATTTAGTCAAAACTTAGCTTGTGTGGATAAAAACCGAAAAACAGGATATATAGATCGTTCCGGTAAGATAATTATTCCTTTTATATATGACAGTCGTGAAGATTTTCATGAAGATGGTGTTGTACTTATTTCTAAAAATGATAAAAAAGTTTTAATTGATACTTTAGGAAATGTTATAATTAATTCTAAACATACATATCAAGAAATGATTGAGAATTTCCCATATGATCATGTTTTATGGATCCGAAAAAATGATAAATGGGCTTTTTTTGATTTAAAAGGCAATCAATTAACTTCATTTATTTTTGATGAAATGCACCCTGCAAATCTCTGCTCATACGAACCTAAAATGATGTATTGTGAAGATAATAGATGGTTTTATAAAGGGATACTTGTTATTCAACAAAAAAACAAATATGCTGTTATTAATACCAAAATGGATTATGTGATTCCATGTAGAAAATATCAATGGATATCTGCATTAAATATTGGAGGCGTAATGATTGTTAAAAAAAACAACAAATTTGGATTACTAAATTACCAATTAAAATTAGTTCAACCTATAGAATTTGATACTATATCTAATTTACCAGCATATCAATATGAACAAAAATTCAACTCTTTTTGGGGTAAAAAAAACGGAAAATATTTTATTTTTGACTCACTTGGAAATTGGATTGATCAAATTGAATATGACAGTATCCAACTTTTTCAAGCAAATTTCTATATAGTAACCAAAAATGGTAAAACCTGGAGACTTGATAGAAACGGAATTAAAGTAAATGAAGATTTTTCAATTATTAGAAATGATATAAATGGTTTTTTAGCAAAAAAAAATTCAAAAATTGGATTAATAGATTTTAATGGTAAAATAATTTTACCATTTGATTATGATAATATAATAAGCGAAAATATAAACAGTATTTTTATAAAAAAAAACGGGAAATGGGGTATAATTTCAGAAACTAATAAAACATTATTGCCATGTATATATGAATACATCACTTATGCTTGGGATGACGAACATAATGAAAGTCATAATTACGTTGTTGTTCAAAATGATAAATTTGGAAAAGTAAATTCAAATGGGAAAGAGTTATTCCCTTGCATTTATGATGGAATAACAACTTGGGTTGAATATGGACCAAATGGTCATTATGTGATGATTGGTGATAAAATGGGATTAATTGATTATAACGGGAATATTCTTGTGCCCATTGAATTCACAATAGTTCAAGATATTTATGAATCAAATTGGTCTTTAGTTGTAAATGGAGAAAAATGCGGTCTTTACAATAAAAAAGAAAAAAATTTCTTTTTACCATTAGAATATAACTATATTTATATTGACAAGGATTATGGCCATTTGGCAAATAAGAGACCAACTCAAATTGTTACATATAAAGATGGAATCATTAATATTTTGGACGAAAGTGGTAATATAATTCGTTCAAATGTTTCCCAAAAAGAGATAAAAAAAATATTTGACATTAAAATTTACGGTGGGCCATTTGAACCATGTACTTACGCAATTTTTCTTATGATTCATAATAGAACTTATAAAATTCCAAAATGCTTAGAAGACGAATATAAAAGATCAAATATTCCTCTTGAACACCTGTTTTATGAAATGAAACCTAACTTTTAAATTATTAAAATAAAAAATGAAATCTCCATTAAAAACTAATGCAGATATCCAAACAAATCTAGAAAAAGTATGAATAAAATTTTTGTTTTAATTTCCAGAATAACTTTGTTCATTTTTATTGCTATCAGTTTGATTTGCTGTGCTCAAAAAAATAAAACAAATAGTGATTCTCTAAAACCACTCATTTCGTTTAAAAACGATTCCATTGAATACATGGTTTATGAACATTCAGCAAAAGTTGATGCTGACAACAAGGAACAATGTGACCATTTTCTTAATTTTAATGAAGGTTTAAAAGGCTTTGAAATCAATGGTGCAGATATGGCTGATCTATATTCATTTTTATATCAAATTAATCGAAACTACATTCATTTGAATGCAAAAGAGATCAACTATTATAATATTGATTTTAAGGGAATTCCTAAAGATGCTATCAAAAAAGAGATTTGGAATAAAATGATGGAAATCAAAAAAATAGTGATTACTCAAGAAACAAAAAATCAAGAAATTTATATTTTAGATCCAACAAATTCCCAAAAACTAAATCAGTATTTAAGTAAAAATCAGTCACAAGGAACAGACATTACAGGAAATAATGAAAAGACAATTTATAAAAATGCTACCATTTCTATGATTGTAAATAATTTGAATGAATGGTATTCTGAAAAATTTGTTTATACCGGTAATCAACCTCAAAAATATGATATTGAGATTCCTAATGGTAAAAGTGAAGTGTTTATTATACAATACTTAAAAGAGCAATTTGATATTAAAATTGAAAAAAGTGAGAGGAGTGCGATTTTTTATACGATTTCAGATATAAATGAAAAATGAGAAAGGCGAATGGCGAATGACAAATGAAAAATGAAAAAAAATCAAGAATGGCTTATCTAATATTCCGAGAAAGTGTGGAAAATATTTTTTACAAATATCTCTTTACAAGCATATTACAAAATTTTTATTTTATAAATCCAACTGTTTCCACACTTTCCCGGAATATCAAAAATTAGGACAATTTGCACCTTGAGGGGAGACTTTTCCTTAAGGGTGCATTAGGGCGTAGGCCAAGTACCCCACAGCCGGAACGCCTAGCAGACCACCGGCAGATAGAGCGAACTTGTGAGCTCCTATATGCCGGATGGACTGCTTGGTGTGCCGGCGAGGAGTACAGGCCGGAGACCGACGGCAGCAGAGTGGGACGGTGAGGTGGGTGGTGCCGGAATGCCCAAAAGAATTAAAAATGAAAAATGAAAAATGAAAAATGAATTCGATTTATATTCGTGAATTCGTGGCATAAAAAAATGAAAAATGAAAAATGAAAAATGAAATAATATATTCATTTTTCATTCATAATTAGCACATCAGCACATTAGCACATTAGCACATTTTCCTTCTTTTCCTATTCTTTTTTTTTGTAACTTTGCCTCTTGTTTTATATATTTAGTATATTCTTATTAATATTATATAATATATTCATCTTAAATAAATTACAAGTGAAGAAAATCAACCCTCGCCAAAACTTTGACGAAACTCGCTCCAAAATCGGTTATGTGGACCGTAAAGATGCCCGACAGTCTGACTATGACAGAATCGGATTTATGTCCGGTTTGGAGGTGCATCAACAATTACTTACCAAAAGAAAACTTTTTTGCCGCTGTCCTGCAGGCATTTACCAAAAGAAAGACCAGTTTGATGCTGAAGTGATTCGTCACATGCGCCCTACCCTTTCTGAATTGGGCGAATATGATGGAACTGCTCTTATGGAGTTCAGAACCAGAAAAGAGATCATCTACCGTATCTCTCACCCTACAGCTTGTACTTATGAAGTGGATGATACTCCTCCATTTCCAATCGACAGAGAGGCTTTAAATATCGCTTTGGAGATCGCATTGACTTCCAAAATGAATATCGTTGGTGAGGTTCACATTACTCGTAAACAATATCTGGATGGTTCCATCCCTACCGGTTTCCAAAGAACCGCAATCGTAGGTATTGGTGGTGAGATTCCGTTAAAAAATAAAAAAATCCGCTTGATCCAGATGAGTATCGAAGAGGATTCTTGCCGCGAAATCTCCGATATTGGTCACACCCGTATCTACAGAACTGACCGTCTTGGAATGCCCCTTATTGAAACGGTGACTTATCCAGATATGAAAAATCCGGATGAAGTGAAAGAAGCTTGTGATTATATCCGCTTTTTAAACAGAAGTACCGGAAAAGTACGTACCGGCATTGGTGCTGGTCGTGAAGATGTTAACGTAAGCTGTACCGGTGGTACCAGAATCGAGATCAAAGGGGTGGCTCATACCAAATGGATCCCTGAGTTGACTCACGTAGAATGTTTCCGTCAATGGGCATTGTTGGCTATAAAAGATGAATTGAACAGAAGAACTTCCAAAGAGGATTTCAAAGTTCAGGCTATCGAATTGAATCCTAAAGATTTTAACTTCTATTATAGTCCAATTACAGATGCTATTGATCGTAAAGAGAAACTTTATGCTGTAAACCTTCCCCATTTTGCAGGTATCCTGTCCCATTTTACACAACCTGGTGTTCCTTTTGCTGACGAGTTTGTTCATAGACTAAAAGTGATCGCTTGTGTTGAGAGACCAAATATGACTTGCAGTGAAGATATGGAAGAGGTAGTAAGCAGCAATGTTATCGAAAAAATTCAAACCCTTTTTAAAGCAGGTGAACAAGATGCACAAATCATCTTCTGGGCTCCTGAAAATGACGTAAAAACAGCGATTGAAACCATTGAAGAGAGAGCTAAAATGGCATTCGAAGGGATTCCACAGGAAACACGTAAATCTTATGAAAACGGCATCACCATTTTCGAACGCGTTTTACCGGGTGCTGATCGTATGTATCCTGATACCGATTCTGCTCCTATTCCAATTCCATCTTCTTTAATCGAAGAGTTGAGAACGCATGTTCCTGATGAAGTGTTTGGCAGATATGAACAATTATTAGCATGGGAAGTTCCTTCCGATTGTTTTAACTATATTTTCACCAACAACCATTATCCAATGATTAGAAGAATCGTGGATGAGTTGGGGTATAGTCCTAAGATGATCGGCGTTCTATTTGGACAAAGATTAAAACATTTACATGGTCAGTATAAAAATATTCCTTTTGATACGCAAAGAATCTTCGATCTTTTTGCATTTTTGAAAAAAGAGAATATTGATGCTGCGATCGCTTATCGTATGATTAAAGAGTTGTTTGTTCATCCAAAAATCGATTTTGAATCTATTTTAACTATTTTAAAATTCAAAAAGAAAAATAAAGCGGATGTTATCGACAGAATCAAAGTGTTACATGATAAATTTGCTCCTATTCGTAAAAACTGTTGTGATTGCGATGTTGTAAACAGCATCATGGGACAATTGAGAACTTTCAGTGAAGGAAATATCAATTTAGCTGATTTATCTCAAGAGATCAACTCATTCTCTAAAAAATAAGAAACAAAGGTAAAAGAACAAATTAACAATTGATCAAATAATGAGTGAAGATATTTTTCAAGGTTATAAAGGTGAAGCATTAGCGTTGCTTCAGAAATATAGTGTTAGAGTTTGGGGTACTGCACAAGTGAAAACCATACGTGGTGATTTCGAAGGTACCATCCTTCCAAGAGCTGAATTTGATGACGATAAACATATCGTTATGAAAATTATTACCGGTTATAATATTGGTATTGATACAGATACCATTACCGATATGAAAGAAACCGGCTATAAAAAAGCCAATTATAAAATTCCGGAAAAAGAGTTTCCAAAAACTCCGGGGTTGCCTCAAGTTAAACTATTGGGAACAGGTGGCACCATCGCTTCCCGTTTGGACTATAGAACAGGCGCAGTTATCCCTGCTTTCTCTCCCGGTGAATTATATGGTGCAGTTCCTGAACTTGCCGATATTTGCAACTTGAATACTGAAAAGATTTTTGCAGTATTCTCTGAAAACATGGGACCAACCCAATATATCGCTCTTGCTAAAAAAATTGGGGAAGAGATTGAAAAAGGAGTGGATGGAATCGTGATTGGTCACGGTACCGATACCTTACACCACACCGGAGCAGCTTTGACTTTTATGTGTCAAAATTTGCCTGTTCCTGTTGTTTTAGTAGGATCTCAAAGATCTTCCGACCGTCCAAGTTCTGATGCTGCATTGAATTTAATGCACGCCATGACTGCTGCCGGACACGGAAATATTGCAGAAGTTTTGGTTTGTATGTTTGGACCAACATCTGATGATTATGGATTCTTACACAAAGGAACCCGTGTTCGTAAAATGCACTCTTCTTACAGATCCACTTTCAGAACAATTGGTGACACACCCGTTGCTATGGTAACCAGAAAAGGAGTTGATCCCATCCATAAAAAATACAACCAAAGACGTAACGATAAGGATGTAAAGATTATCCCTACTTTCGATGACCGTGTTGCAATGTTGTATTACTATCCCGGAATGAAACCTGATATGTTGGATGCAATTGTGGACAACGGATATAAAGGGGTTGTTTGGGTTGGTACCGGATTGGGACACATCAACAAAGAGATGTACCCGGCTGTTGAAAGAGCTCAAAAAGCTGGTGTTCACCAATATATGACTTTACAAACCATCTGGGGATATGTTCACATGTTCGTTTATGATACTGGACGTGACATGATGAAAAAGGGTATTATTCCTGCAGGAAATATGTTGCCTGAGGTTGCTTATATCAAATTAAGCTGGGCTTTAGGTCAAACACATGATCCTGAAGAGGTTAAAAAAATCATGTTAACACCAATCAATGATGAAATTACTGAACGGGAGCCATATAACGGCTACTTAGTATATCAGGGTGGGGTCCCTGAAGTGGAAGAATTTATCAAAAAAGTTAGAAAATAAAATATTTTTTATGATTGCTATCGTAACCATTATTGCAATTATTGTTTTCTTGTTGTTAATCTGGGCATTAGTGGCCATTTTACTCTATGCAAGAAAAAAACTGGTCCCAGAGGGTAATGTGACCATCAAAATCAACCATGAACATCAAATTGAGCAAGAGAGAGGCGTGTCGTTACTTCAAGCGCTTTCGAACCAAAAGATTTTCATCCCTTCCGCTTGCGGTGGTGGTGGAACTTGTGGATTCTGCAGAGGGATCATCACTGAAGGTGGTGGTGATATTCTACCTACAGAACAGGGCCATTTGAGCAGAAAAGAGCAGGCGGAACATTACCGTTTATTCTGCCAGGTGAAAGTTCGTAACGATATGGAGATCGAAGTTCCGGAAGAGATCTTTGGAATCCAGAAATGGGAATGTACGGTGTTGTCTAATGACAATATTGCTACATACATCAAAGAGCTGGTCGTTCAGATGCCGGAAGGAGAAAAGTTGAAGTTTAAATCAGGAAGCTACATTCAGATCGACGTTCCACCTACTGTATCCAATTACAGTGATATGGAGATCGGTTCTGAATACCGTGCTGAATGGGAACAAAACAACATGTTTGCGCTGAAAGCTGAAAGTTCTGAGTATATCACCAGAGCTTACTCTATGGCCAACCATCCTGCTGAAGATGACCGCATTATGTTGAATGTCCGTGTAGCGACTCCTCCATGGGATCCTAAGAAAAAAACATTTAAAAATGTGAATCCCGGAATCTGTTCCTCCTATATTTTCACGTTAAAACCGGGAGATAAGATCAGCATGTCAGGACCTTATGGTGAGTTTTTCATCAGAGAAACGCAGAATGAGATGATGTTTATCGGTGGTGGTGCCGGGATGGCTCCTATGAGATCCCACATTTTTGATCAGTTTCTGACCAAAAGGACAGATCGGAAAGCCACTTTCTGGTATGGTGGACGTTCCCTTAGAGAGCTATTCTATATCGATGAGTTTGAAGCGATTCAAAAAGAGTTTCCAAACTTCTCGTTTGATGTAGCATTAAGTGCTCCACTTTCTGAAGACAACTGGACCGGCAAAACAGGATTTATCCATCAGGTGATTTTCGACAATTACTTAAAAGATCATCCAAATCCAGAAGATATTGAGTATTATATCTGCGGACCACAAGTGATGTCCAATGCGGTAATCAGCATGTTGGAGAACTTAGGCGTTTCCAGAGAGATGATCTTCTTCGACGATTTTGGAAATTAACAATTAATTAACCCGGATCATGAGGTTAATATACAAAGAACATAAGGGAATTTTGTACAAAAAGTATGAGTTCCCTTATTGTGTTTATGCGATCAAAGAACAGACAGATCTTTACGTAGATCTATATTCAAAGGGGTTCCTCCCCTACTCCAACGATTTCTCCATTGATGAAGAGATTTACTATTTAGCCCGAAGTGTCCGGATCGATTTGCAGCAGGAAACTTTGTTTAATTACAAGCAAAAAAATGTACTCAATAAATTGGGAAAGTTGTTTCCCGAAGAGGAGATCACCATCAGCTTACTAAACAAAGAGCAGTTTATTGACGATCCCATTTTTGCCCGATGGTGTTTGGTTTATGCCAAGGATCATTTTTTAACGGAGGAACGGTTAAACTATATTCTCAGTCGCCCCTATATGAAACAGATCATGAAAGTACAACACGGGGATCGGATCGTAGCATTTCTTTTTCCGATAATAGAAGGACCCGATATGTTCCACATCTGGTTCAACTTTTACGACACTACGATACATGAAAACGATTTTGGCAAATGGATCTTGTTACAAACGATTCAATACGCTAAACAAGCTGGTTTCAAGCACTATTACATCGGAACTTGCTACGGACGTTCCGCATTTTACAAGCTCACATTAAGTCCGCACACCAGTTATTTCAATGGCGAAACATGGGATTTAAATGTTGATAAGCTTAAAAAAAGTATTTTACCGTGATAGAGTAAGAACAAGTATTACAAAATACAACAATTGGAATCATTAGTAGCGTAAAGAATCTTCAGCCATTTTGGTTACAATGTCATTTTCAAAATTATATAGTTTTACAAATGTTTTTGATGAAGCATCGGCGCTTTGTGGCGTAATAACGATGAAATTCCTAGTTGTTGGGCCCACATTATTGTGATCAATCCATGTTCCTGCATTGGCATAAATAGATTTCTGATTATTGTAGTTTTGAGAAGCAATAATTTTAGCATCATGACTATGTCCAAAGATCACAATTCTTTTGTCTGAATTTGGATTCAAAAAATATTGAGTTTTCGCTTGATTATCTGATTCAGTTGGAACAGCAGAATTGGCAATAGCCTGAGAAGCCGGAATATTTACACTCACATGATTTGCGGCTTGTCTTTGAGTCCAAGTATCCTGAATTCCATTATAAAGATTGACATTAATTGTGCCTCCTGCGGTTGTTTGAAATGGGATTAAATCGTTTATGGAATAGGTCCCGGTAAAACCATCGATGTTAGTCACAATTAAATTATCATCAAAGTTATTTTCAATTGGGAGCGCATTTATTGCCCATTGCCAAACTCTCCAATAGGTATATAATAATTGCTGGCTTTCATTTCCGGTGCTGTTTGGTGTAGAAGCAGGTAATGTATCACCGGGGATAGTACAATTCTGCACATGGTGAAGTGCAGCAATTCTGGTAAAGAAATAGCCTGGAGGGGTAATGGTTCCTGGAGCAATATCCTGATTTGAAAACGGGTCAGGTGCACAGAAAAAATTGTAGCGGTGACCATGTTCAATAGCCAAAACAGGCATATTAGTAGGTATATATGTTCCCAAACCTTGTTCATTATCACGAGCCTGGTGAATTCCGGGAAGAATAAGACTAACGCTGGCAGCAGTTATGGTTAAATCGTGGTTTCCGGGAACGTATGTAACTTTAATTTTTCCTTCCTGTATGATCGCCTTAAAAGCATCTATAACTTTCTTATTAGCAGTTGCAATACGTTGAACAAATGCAGCCTGATTATTACCATTATAAGTATTTACATTAGCAGGAACATACCATTCATCTAACATATCACCGGCAATAACAAGTTCTTTCACACCTGATGATTCTTTGATCTTGTACAATAATTTTTCAAGAGAATTAAGATTATCCTTACATTCTGAATAAGCAAGGTCTGCTCCAAGATGTAAATCACTCAATACAACAATCATATTTCTTTGATTCTCATCATTGTTAAAAGGGTCGATTCCTGAATTTATAGGATCATCATCTTTACATGAAACAAAAACGCTTAGAAACAGCACCACCATAATGGCATTCAATAATCTTGTAGAAATTTTCATAATTAATGTGTTTTGATTTTTATATTTATTTTTTTAACAATATTTATTTACAAAGCAATTTAAGTAAGAATGAATTAGAATCAGGAATATTTATTCCATAGACATAGCGAAAATAGTATTTTTTTTCATTATATAGAGCATGAAATTATTAAAAAAAATTAAAATTTTCCCGAAAGCCTTAGATAAAGTTGGAAGGAGCAATCAGCTATCTGGTTTCAGCAGTTTAAAATATTCACTATTAGTTATTCACTTTTTTGGGCATTCCGGCATCACCCACTCCTCAGGCCACCCCTGCTGCCGTCGGGCTCCGGCCTGTACTCCTCGCAGTTCCGCCAAGTGTTGCATCGGCCCGGCAGTAGCTCCTCCGTCGCTCTGCCGGTCTCGTGCACCACTAGGTGTCCCTGCTTGCGGGGTACCTGGCCTCCGCCCTAATGCGGCAGCCAGGCGACGAGTGACTGGTGACAGGAAAAGTTCGACGTTAAAAGTTCGACGTTCTTGAGAGATCGGCATAAAGTATTGTTATATAATATGCGTTGCATTGCAATTTGTTAAATATTCATTTATTGTAATAACGAACTATTTCCAAATGGGGAGTGACTCGCCGACGGAGTTTTATTTGGGTATTCTGCTAAATGGTTGGTAAAAATTTTGGTATCTATCTGATATATAATTGATTAAAAAATTTCGATTTTTACATAAAAACAGTACCAATCTTTTATCAGAATAGATAATTGGGTGCTTCTAAGGGAAATGAAATAAGATTTATTTTTTTAATATACAAATCATAAATTCACTCTCTTTACTATTAAATTCACCATAAGAATAATCTCCATAAATTTTAATTATTTGCATTTCAGTCTTTGATATCATTTCTTTCAAATTATCTAAATCTATCGGTTTAAAATTAATTTCTAGAAATCTTTTCTCTATCAAAATATTATCTGAATTATAAATTTCATAAAATTGATACCCTGATACTATATTCTCAGCAGAATTATATTGATTTGTTGATATTAGAACCATTTTTCTCATTTTATCAATTGGAAATTCACCAATCAATCTTATTTTTCCATCTGCTTTTTTTAAACGAATTTCCGGATTTTGTAATGTTAAAATAAAAATTCCACCTTTCTCAAGATGATCTGAAACACATTTTAATGCTTTTTGTTGTTCATTGAATGTCAAGATTTCACTGAGTGAATGAAATGGTAGTATTATCATACCAAATTTTCTGTCTAATTTGAGCTTCGTTATATCCATTTCGATTAAATCAATCAAATAATCTTTATCTTTGATTTTCTGTTCGAAAAAGGCAAGCATCTCTTTAGAATAATCTACACACGTCAATTTCCTCCCAACTTTTAATAGTGGAATGGATACTCTTCCTGTTCCACACATTAGCTCTAGAATATCTTTATTATAATCTCTAGTTTCGTTTATAAAAAATGGAATATCAAAATCAACATTAACATAACTATCATATATATCAGCAACTTTGTCAAAATTTATTGGCTTTTTCATTTAATCTAATCCTCAATATTACTATTTTTTATCTAAATAAAATTCAACAGGATTTGTTGCTGCATTAAGTTCTCTTAATTTAAGGTTTTTAATTTCTCCAAGAAAATTATATATGGGAAGGCCTGCATTAATCCAAAATTCAAGACCAACATGAGATTTAACATTTGTATATCCCATTCGTTTTAAAGTTTTAACTACTAATGCCGAACGGTTTCCCTTTAAACAATATACAATAATTTCTGCATTTGGATCTCTTAGAGTCCTAGCTAAAGTAAATTCCACAACTCCTCTATCTATCCATGTTGCCCCTTTAAGATGACCTGCGTCGTATTCATCTTTACCTCGTACATCAATTAAAATAAGTTTCGGATTTGAATCTATTCGTAGTATTAGTTCTTCATTACCAATAAAATCAACACCCTCGCGAGCATCTTTTATAAGTTGCTGAATCGTCATCAGTGACGTAGCACTGTCAGGAGTACTTATAGTGCTTTGATTATTTTGTGAATAGCTCAATTTTATTGCAAATAGAACAAGAAGCCCTAAAAATGTTATTTTTTTCATTTTTTTAGTGTATTACTGATTTATGATACAAAATAGTTAAAATATCTGTTTGTTAATCTTTTATACAACGGATTGAGTACCCATTCATCCAGTAACTACTACTCCTTCCCATATTTCTGTAAGAATATCCCATGCGATATGACCATGCACTGGTTGCTTCATCATTTGTTGAACTCCAGAAATGACAATACTCTCCCATTTCTTTATAAATTCCAAAATAATCTCGATGTCCACTTGGAAGAGCAGTAAAACTATATTCATTTGTTGCTCCTGTATTTGGTAAATTCCAATGAGTGGATCCAACTTCTTTTAGTTTTCCACCTGCTACATTATCTCCTCCCAAAAATAATACTAAATCTGACCATTCCGAATCAGTTGGAACATGCCAACCAGAAGGACATATTTTTCTAATGTCTGTCGCCGTTGCCAAATTATATAAATGACCATATATATTGGCATTAGTTTCATCATTATTATAATTACAGTATGCTCCTGTTGTTAGATTATTCCATTGGGTATTATCTTCTACATTTGGTATTGGATCTCCGTTTTGATATTTTGTTGTTTTTAAATTTTGATCCATCCATATTTGAGTTCCAATCGTTATCGTTTGATAGATATTGCCATCAGCATCCATGACACTATTTGCACTTAGTGTAGTGAATTGCTTTTCGGTCCCATAAGCAGTACCATTAACATTTGTTGCATAAGCTCTGACAAAATAAGTTGTTTGAGCAGCTAAACCTGATAATTTGCTAGAATAACTACCAGTTCCATTCCCATCAATTGTTTTATCATTATTAATAGTTGGATTTTTACTTGTGCTCCAACAAACACCTCTAGTTGTTACAGATTCTCCTCCATCGGAATCAATAGTGCCTCCGCAATTAGCTCCTTCTTTTGTAATTTCAGTTATCTCTTTAGTTATCACTTTAGGAACTTGTGTATCATCTTCTTTACAACTATTTACTAAAATAATTAATACAATAATTGTTGATAGAATAAATAATACATTCAAACTTCTTTTTCTCATATTTATTGATTTTTTAATTTTTATTATAGTATTTTGGATATCATTAATAAATAACTTTTATCAGGAATAAAAGTTTAGTTTACTAAAAGCTTGGTGAAAAATACACCTTTTTCTGTTTCAAATTTAATAAGGTATATTCCTTTAGTCAGACAATTTTTGATTTGATAATAAGTAGAAGTTATATTTTCTTCATATTCAATTAGTTGTCCATTTATGGAATAGATACTTAATTTTAGATTACTAAAATTATGATTAAAATTGATTATATTTTTTTCATTTAGTGGATTTGGAAAAACTACAATTTCTGAAATAATATCTTCCGCCTCATTAATTGATGATGGAGAATGGGTACTTCCTGCTAAAATTTCTTGATTTGCAACACTATTATATGCAAAATCTTTCACCGTATAACTACCTGCATTTGATGGGATATCCATTCTTATCCACCCGTAATGCCACTTATTAGCAAATTTAATTCTAACCGCAAGATATTTATCTTCAACGCCTCCCATCCAATAACCAGCAGTTCCATTTTCATTTAGAACAATCATAAAACCTCCTGAAGCCGGACAAAACCATGAATTGGCTCCAGGTTTTATAGTATCATTAAAAGAAAACATCAAGGGATAATGATTATAAGTATCCTCACATAAAACTTCTGCATAAGCATGTTCAGTACTCATTTCAACTTTTTGATAATCCCATTCTATTAACATATTATGATGATTTAATAGAAAATCGTTCTGTCCATCAAGATTTATATCTACATAGTACATACCCCATGAGTCATCTGGTGCAATAATTGTTGTATCAGGCTGAATATCTGTGTAAATAATTTGAGCTTTAAGCTCTGAATTCAAATTAATGAAACTAATCAGTAACATGATTACTGAAATTCTAAGATAATTTTTCATGTTTTATTTTTTTAAGGTTTTAAAATTTGAGTGCAAAACTAGTGTGAATATATTCAAAAACCTTACTGATTTATAAATCAGTAAGATTTAATTATAAATTGACAGCCAAAACTTTATATAAAAAAAAATTCAAAACTATGATAATCAAACACCTGATTATTTTTGATAAAAAAAGATAAAAAAATGGATGTAAAGTAAGATAATAATTTGTAATTTTGAACCCTGAAAAATACAAATTTTACGAAATTGATTTTACAGTTTTATTCTAAATTTATAGAAAAATAGATAAATCTATTTTATTTAAAATATATGATTTTATAAAAAAAAGAGATGTTTGAAATTTTAGTAAAAGTTTATATCGTAATTGCATTAATTGGAGTAGCTAATGGATTGTTACTTTCAGTGTTTCTTTTTATTAAAAAAAAGGGGAATAAGTTTTTAAATAAAAATTTAGCTTTATTGGTTACATCCATTTCTTTGATGTTATTGACACATTTATTAATGACAGTATTTAAACCTAAAGTTACTTATGAGCATATCCCATTTATATACTGTATTTACTTAATGGCAACGGCATCAATAGGACCCAGTCTATTTCTATATTTAAAAGCTCAAATTAAAAAAACATATAAATTTAAGGCTATTGAGTTGTTTCACTATTTGATTGTAGTATTAATTTTATCAGGATATATCATCTTTATTAAAAATCACGATCCATTTTGGGATCCACTTCATCTTGGAACATTAATTCAACTTTCCATATATTTGATTTTAATTACTTTCATATTTATTAAAATAATTAAACAAAAACTCCAGAATATTTTATCATATTCCAAAATCGAAATTGTTTGGTTTTCTGTACTTTACATAAGTTTTATAATGATTTGGTTTATCCCCATTAATCATGAGTTAGAGATTTTCACTTCTTATATATTCAATTATTATATCTTTAAATTACAAGCTGAATTGCTGACCGTTTTATTGTATTTTATTTTAATTTCAGAACTTTATTTTAATAGAATTGAAAAATTACATAGTATAAGTTTAAAATATTCCAAATCTAGGTTAAGCGATGTTGAAATAAAGCACTATTTGGATAAAATTCACGATTATATGATTCATGATCAACGATATAAAGACTCTACGTTAAGTCTTCCTAAGATAGCCAAAGACTTGAATCTTTCTCCAAATATCATTTCACAATTAATTAATGAACAATTAAAACAAAACTTTTGTGATTATTTGAATAATTATAGAATTGAAGAGGCAAAGAAAATGCTAATTGATAAAAAAAAGCAAAATTTAACCATTGCTAGCATCGCTTATGATTGTGGATTCAATTCTTTATCAGCTTTTAACAATGCTTTTAAAAAATTCACAAAATTGAAACCATCAGAATATAAATCAAATAACACAATAAATTAATATATCTTATTCTATTTATAAAATACTGATTTGTTTATCATAACGATAGAATGTTTTTTGTAAATGGATCATCCTATCAAGTCTATTTTCCCATAATGAGCGAACAAGTCATTCATTTCAACAATTGCTATCTGAAATCCAGAATACTTGTACAACTTTTTTATCTGAATGAATAAATTCCTTTTCCAGAATTCCTCCACAATCTAAAATAACATTTCTAGACTTTACATTATCTTTATAACAAGCAACCATGATTTTTGTTAATCCAATTTCTTTACAATATTGAATTGCTAATTTTGTTATTTCTTTTGCATAACCTTTATTTCTTTCTTTAGGTCTAATTCCAATACCCAAATGACCACCATAAGATTTCAGAAAATCATTTAATTCGTGACGAATATCAACCATTCCAATAATTTCATCATCACTTTTTCGAATAGCAAAAAAAGTTGAAGATTGAACCCAATCTTTATTTACAGTTGACTTTTCAGAATTTTGAGCGAGTTGATTTAACCATTGTTCAAACGATTTCGACTTTTCTAGAAGTGCACCACCATGAAGATGAAATTCATTTATAGCTTCATGTTCTTTTAAATATTCCAAAGCCTGGATTTCATGCATTAAATTTGGTTTTACTAATTCAATTTCTAACATTTATTTTTTTTTAGATTTTTTTTATTGAAAACATCTCGTTTGTATGTAGTTTTTACATTTCAAAATGAAATTTAATTCATTTAAAAACGGAATTACTAATTGTCATTTTTTATTGATTCTGGTGTGTTTTGATCTTTAGATGTACATGAAACCAAAAACAATATGATTATTAGTGTATATTTTATTTTTTTCATTTTTCTTAGGTTTTAATATTGTATAAGAGTTTCTTCAATTTGATCCGCAAATATAAATAAAATTTGATAATTTAATAAAAAGTACCAGTTCGATGTTGTTGTGAGGGTCTTGGGTTTAGGACTTTGGGTATTGGATTTTGGGTATTGGATTTCCCATTTTTCATTTTTCATTTTTCATTTTTTTGGGCATTCCGGCATCACCCAGCCCACAAGCCAACCCTGCTGCCGTCGGTCTCCGGCCTGTACTCCTCGTTTCGCTGCTAGGGTCTGAACGGCCCGGCAGTAGCTCCTTCGTCGCTCTGCCCGATCCGTCATCCCCTATGCAGCTCAACTTGCGGGGTACCTGGCCTCCGCCCTAATGCATTTTTAGTGAGTGGTTAATATTTACCTAAAACCATGTATTCTATAAAATGGTTGGTGAATTTTTTGTAAATCTCTTATATATAAACATTTACAAAATTTCTTTTTTTTAATCGAAACAGTAACAATCATTTATTAGAATATAAAATTAATGTGCTAAAAAGGCGAAAGACGAAGGGCAATATCATTTAATAGAAATCGGATGAAACAAATCCGTTTAAAACCGCGTTTGAAAATCCGCGTCATCGACGTTCCAAATGAGGACAAAGGACAAATGACCAAGGAATAAGGTCGGTCAGTTTTCAGGTTTCAATTTTCAGGGTTCATTTACTAATTGTTATTTGTTAAATGATAATTTATTGTAATAACTAACCTGTTTTCAAATGCGGGGAAATTTGCCGACGGAGTTTTATTTGGGTATTCTATTAAATGGTTGGTAAAAATTTGGTATCTATTTGATCTTGAATTAATTAAAAAAAATCGATTTTTACATAAAAACAGTACCAATCTTTTATTAGATTAGCTAATTGGGTTCTTCGTCGGAAAAATACGCACTAATCAGCGGTTTTTTGTATTAGGTCGCAGGCCTGATACCCGCAAGTTGAACTGCTTAGGGGATGACGGATCAAATAGTGAATAGTGAAAAGTGAATAATAAAAAATAATTCTTATCTTTGAAAATTGAATTTTAATTGATTGAGAATTAATATATATAAATGAAACATCTATTCTTCGCCATTTGTTTAGTTACTCTAATGTTTAGCAGTAAGAAAATTTTTAAAAAAAATGCTTTTACGTTATATAAAGTGGTTTATTTAGAATGGAATTCCTTAGGCAACTGGACAAAACGAATTGAGTATAATGAAGCAGATTGGACCGGAAAACTGGTTACCAGAAAGATTAAATATTTTGAATAGATCAGTGTATTTTTATTGAAAAAAATCCAAAAATATTGTAATTTATTTAAATAATTGTGTAATAGTTTATTCATTTATTAATGAGACTTTTGTATTGTGAAATTAAATTCACAATCATTTAAAAAATTGTCCTAAATGAAAAACAAAAGACTATTTTAAGATTAATAAATAAACTATTTAAACACCAAAATTATGAAAAAAACATTTTTTACATTAACCAGCATTTTTTTAGGCAGTATTGCACTCCTTTTAAGTTGCACTGAAGCTAAAACCAAAGTTGAAAAAGTGGAAATCAAGGTTGAAGAAGCCAAACAGAATCTAGTTGAAACAAAAGAAGATTTATATTATGTACAATTAGATACAATTATAAACTACAATCAATACAGATTGGAAGCAGAAAAAGCTATTATTGATCAGGATAAAAAGATTAAAGAGTACAAAATTAAAAAAGCTAAAGAACAGAAAGAATTTAATGATGAATACAATAAAAAACTATTGGATTTAGAAAATAAAAATAAACAACTTAAAAAGAAGTTAGCTGAATATAAAGATACAGGTGATGATAAATGGCTTAATTTCAAAAAAGAGTTTAATCATGACATGAATGAATTCGGTAAAGCTTTTAAGGATTTAACTATTGAAAACACAAAATAAATGAACTCTTTAGAGAAATCTATATAAAATTATTAATTAGAACGTTGAGTGGGCACATTCAACGTTTTTTTTAATATTTATTGTATCTTTACAAAATATTTATTATCTAAGCATGAAACTCTACATTAAATATATGGTATCTCTTCGTTGTAAAATGATGGTAAAACTAGAATTGGATAAGCTGGGGTTACTTTATAGTGTGGTTGATTTAGGTGAAGTAGAAATCTATGGAATTCTTACCAATGAACAAAGAGAAGTATTAAAAATGGAATTATTGAAATCGGGTCTTGAATTGATGGATGACAAAAAAGCTATTTTAGTTGAAAAAATTAAATGCACCATTATTGAATTGATTCACTATACAGAAGATGAACTTAAGGTAAATTTCTCAAATTATTTGAGTGAGAAATTGGGTTATAATTACACCTATCTTGCTAACCTATTTACTGAAGTAAAAGGCACAACTATTGAACATTTTATTATTATTCACAAAATTGAGCGAGTTAAAGAATTACTCATTTATGATGAACTCACATTATCAGAAATTGCCTGGCGTTTACATTATAGCAGTGTAGCCCATTTATCAAATCAATTTAAAAAAATCACAGGGTTAACTCCTACCTTTTTCAAGCAGCTTAAACATAAAAAGAGAATTAATTTAGAGAATTTATAAAAAAAAGTGACTCATTCATAATATTTTTAATATAGCCAAAAAATTTTGGAATAGGTTGGAAATAATCATGTAATTCTTTTAATTAATTATGTAACAGTTATTCATAATAGATTGTCGATCTTTGTACTGTGGGAATTAACTTACAAATTAAACTATTTATTATGAAAAAATTAAATAAAATTACTATTCTGCAAACCTTTATAGTAACCTTTCTAATGTTGACGACATGGAATGCAAAAGCCCAACTTTATTCAGATATTGAATATAAAAAAAATTATGAAATTGGGATCCGGTTCTTGCCAACCATTTCAGACTTTCAAATGCAAACTTCTGAATACAACCGAGTATCCGGAGAAGTAGTTTTAGGATATGGAGCCGGACTATTTCTTAGTTACAATCCATTTAAACATTTTGGATTTCAAGCTGAATTAAATTACACTTCTATTTCAAGAAAATATTCTATCTCAAATATAACAAGGGTTGTAAATCTACAGTATGTTTCTATTCCTTTATTATTATCTTTTAATACGAATAAAAATAGAACTATAAATTTTAACGTTGTTGTGGGACCTCAAATTGGGATTAATACGGGAAGTACTATTTATACGACAGGCAGTGATCCTCAATATACAGCAAATCCAATAATTAGCATCAAAAAAGGTGATTTAGGATTAGCTTATGGTCTTGGGTTAGATATCGGATTAAATGAATTAAAAACCTTTAGACTTGGGTTTGGTTTTAGAGGGGTATTAGGATTATTTAATGTAACTAGTAACTTTGAGTTACCTGGTGTAAATACATTCTATATTTTAAAAAACTCAACTATACACACTTATACCGGATACATTGGATTTTCAATACAAATTTAAACAATAAAACATTATGTGAGGTATTCTCACGTCAGTCGTCGACTTTTCGACAAAAAAAAAATATAAAATGAAAAAAATAACAAAATTTGCAACAATACTATGTATTAGTTGTATTATGTTTATCAGCTTTCAAAGTTGCCAGAAATACGAAGATGGTCCCTTTTTTAGCTTACAAACTAAAACAGCAAGAATTTCAAACTCATGGAAAATAGACAATTATAAGATCAATGATGTTGATTTTACCTCATTACTGAATGGATATACAGAAACATTTACAACAGACCATAATTACTCATATACATGGGGAATATTAGGTGGAACCGGTAAATGGGCGTTCCAAAATAATTACGAAGAAGTGCGTATTACCGGGACAGATAACCAATCATCTCAAACACTCTATATATTAAAATTAGAAAAAACTCAATTTTGGTATTACATTATGGATGGAAATGATCGTAAAGAATTTCACTTGGTAGAAAAATAAGATCATTTTTTTACATTTGATTTATTGTAGAAGATTACATGAAAAAATAAATAACTTTTAAACAATGAAAGATACAGATATAGAAAAGTCAAAAGCACATATTACAGTTGAAATTATTGAATATGTCTCCAATTCAGTTGTTATCAAAACTATTTTGAAAAAATCAACTGGAAATATAAGCGTTATGTCATTTGATACAGGAGAGGGATTAACAGAAAAAATTTCACCATTTGATACTTATGTTCAAATAATTGAAGGAATTGCAGAACTATTTATTGATGGACATTCCATCATATTAGAAACAGGTCAATCAATCATTATTCCTGCAAATCAATCGAATCGTATCAAAGCAAACGGAAGGTTCAAACTTATCCAGACAATTATCAAAAGTGGATATGAATAATTAAAAAATAAAAAAACTCGGCTATCAGTTCGGTAGTATCAGAAACCAGTCCTTATATTAAAAAGGAGTAAACATTAAAAAAAATGGAAACAGGAAAAATTTTAATTGGTATATTAGCAGGTGTTGCTACAGGAGCTATTTTAGGCATTTTATTTGCCCCGGATAAAGGGTCCGTAACCAGAAAGAAAATTTCTGATAAAACAGGAGATTTAAAAGATTCGTTAAAAAATAAATTTGATGAATATTTAGACAATTTGTCAGAAAAATATGAAAATATTAAAGAAAATGCAACTGATTTCGCAGATAATTTTAAAACTGCCAAAGATGATGTAATCAAAGACTTCCAAAGGAAGAATTAATTTAGTTAGTTTATAAAACCACTTCTACATCATTTCAGTATAGAAGTGGTTTTTTAAAAAAATATTTTGTCGTAAATTATCAATACTATCAATTATGAAAGAATTTTCAGAAGATTTGGGACTTTTAACGAAAGAAGCATCTAAAATTGTAAAATCAAGCTATACATTAATTAAACTAAAAACAATTTTAAAAATTTCAATTTTAGCTTCCACACTATTGAATTGGGGAATCTCTATTTTTTTGATTTTTACCATTTTCATATTTTCAAGTATAGGATTAAGTGAATGGATAGGTAATCTTCTAGGGAAAACCTATTATGGATTTTTTGTTATTAGTGGAGTCTATTTCATGATATTATTACTATTTAAATTATTCTTTGCTAAGATTATAAAAAAGAAAATTCAAAACATTATTATTAATAAAATTCTTTAAAAAATTTAAAAATGGAAAAAATTACTACAATTGAAGAATTAATACAAACTATTGAAGCCCTGGAAATTGAAAGAGATAACAATTTAGTACTATTGAAAGATCAATTTACTCTCAGCATTAAAAGAATAAATATTGATTCCATTTTTGAAGGAAGTTTAAATAAAATCACAACAAAACCATTTATTACAAATCAACTCATACAATCTGCCATAAGTTTTTTAGGTGGATATGTTTCCAAAAAAATAATTGCAGGGAACTCCTCCAATGTATTTAAAAATATTTTGGGATCCATTGTTCAATTTGGTTTTAGTTCTTTGGTGAATCAAAAACCTGAATTTGTAAATTATATAAAAAGATTTTTTTTAAATTTAATTTCCAAAAATAAAAATCTAAAATAAATTTATGTTAGAACATATCAACTTTCAAAAATCTTTTTTATTTCAAACAACAATTTTATTAGTTGGGTTAATTGCCTTTATTGTCATTTTATATTTTACAAAAGTGATTTTGGTACCTTTAATTTTTGCTTTAATCATTGCGATTTTATTACAACCCATTGTTAAGTTTTTAGTTAAGAAAAAAATAAACCGAATCATAGCTATTATAATTACTTTATTTTTGGCGCTTTTGATTATTGTTGCAATAACTGTATTTATTGGAATTCAGTTGAATAAATTTAGCGATTCTTTACCGATTTTTGTTGAGAAATTTACATTGATTCTCAATCATGGCGTGGAATGGTTCTCTTCGACATTTGAAATTGATGTTACAAAAATAAATGGATGGATTGCCTTGAGAAAAAATGAAATCATTAACTCTAGTAGTTCTTCTCTAGGTCAAACCATATTAGATTTTGGAAGTGGAATCATTATTTTATTCATTGTTCCTGTTTACATTTTTATGATCTTATATTATCAACCATTATTGATTGATTTTAGTCAAAAAATAGCAGGATTAGGAAACCAAAGCAAAATAAAAGTTATGATAATAGAAATTAAGTCAATTATTCAAGGTTATTTGATAGGATTGGTCTTTGAATTTCTGATCATAGCTACTTTAAATTCAATCATTTTACTTCTTTTAGGAATTGAATATGCAATTCTAATAGGAATTATTGGAGCACTTTTAAACTTAATTCCATATATAGGTGGATTAGTGGGAGTAGCAATTCCGATGATGATTGCAGTTTTTACGAAAGATAGTGCATGGTATGCTTTATATGTTTTGGTTTTATATTATATTGTCCAACTCATTGACAATAACTTTATTGTTCCCAAAATTGTAGCATCAAGAGTAAAAATAAATGCACTTTTTTCAATTATTGCAGTTTTAGCCGGTGGTTTGTTATGGGGTATTGCAGGTATGTTTCTCTCCATTCCGATTTTAGCCATTGTAAAACTTATTTTCGACCATATTAAATCATTAAAACCTTATGGTTTTTTGTTAGGAGATACAATGCCATTGAAGTTAAATTTAAAAAAATTTACATTTTTAAAACAAATTCAAAATAAATGACAATAATTTTCATCCTAAAAAAATCATCATTTTCTATAGTAAAAATCAAATGAATGGTTTCTTTTAATAAATAATCTGTAAATTATATAATAAAAAAATATTCTAATATAACACATTTTGAATAATAACTTCATACTTTTGATTATTAATAGTATAAATCATGAAAAAATATAAATTATGAAAAAAAATAAAATTAAAAAAGTATTAATTACTTTAGACTATAATCAGAGTGCACAAAAAGTTGCAGAATGGGGATATGAAATTGCCCATTCAATGGATGCAGAAATAACAATATTACATGTTGTTGTTGATCCTATTTATTATTCAGATCCCGCCTATTCCCCAATTGTTGGCTTCTCCGGGCATTTAGCAAGTACACCTTTAATTTTAGATTCAATGGATGGACTCAAATCTGTAGTTCAAGATTTTCTAGATAAAATCAAACATCATTTAGGAGATGAAAATATTAAAACTTTAATAGAACATGGAGATTTTTCTGATTCCATCCTAAAAACATCGATTGAAATGAAAGCGGATATGATCATCATGGGAAGTCATAGTCAAAAATGGCTAGAAAAAATTGTAATGGGAAGTGTTTCAGAAAATGTACTCAAATGCACATCCATACCTATTCTAATAATACCAACATCAAATAAATCAAATTAGTATGAAAAAAATGTTTATGATAATCGGTATTATTTTTATTGTAATGTGGATTTTAGGATTTATTGTTTTCAATATCACATCAGAATATTACCATTTTTTTGTTGTTGTAGGGATTATTCTAATCCTATTTAGTTTTATAAAAAAAACAACAGACAAGTAAATGGTGGAAAAATGGTTATTTATTCACTAATTCATTTAAAGGTCATAAAAATGAATCATTTCAAAAAATACAGTAAACCAATTATACTTATAATTACAATCCTATTTCTATTATATTTTACAGTTAATGCGCAAACTAAAATTAAAGACAAGTTTGTTAGAAGCTATGAATTAGGTGGAAAGTTTCTACCAACCATAACTGATTTTCAAATGTATTTATCTAAATATCAGAAAATTTCAAGTGAATTTATGTTAGGTTATGGTGGAGGAATATTTTTTGGATATAATCTATTTCCTCATTTTGGAATCCAAGTTGAATTAAATTACATTTCAATTTCAAAAAAATATTCTATATTTCCATTATCAAGAATAATAAATCTTGAGTATATCTCTTTGCCTATCTTAATTTCTTTGCATTCAAGCAAAAGTAAATTGGTCAGTTTCAATTGTGTATTGGGCACTCAATTAGGGATAAATACAAGCAGCATCATTTTCTCATCTGGATTTGATCCTCTACAAACTGAAAATCCGATATTAAAATTAAACAAAATTGAATTAGGATTAGTGTATGGAATAGGAATAGATTTTGGATTAAATAAACAAAAGACATTAAGAATTGGTTTTGGTTTTAGATGTGCAAATGGATTATTTAATATGATTAATCAAAATAACATTTTAGAAAACAATAAATTTTACATTATAAAAAACACTACAATCTCAACGTATACAGGGTATATCGGTTTTTCATTTCGAATTTAATTTACCATTTGAATTAGAATTTTGTATCCCTTAAATTTATTTCTTCATTTAAAACATCGTTTTCGATAATTTCTAAGAATTTCTGGGGTTCTTCGTATAAGGGACTGTGGGCTGAGTTTTTAAACGTGTAAAACCCTTTTACCGGGGCTTTGATTTTGTGGTAATATGCTTTTGCTAAGTCAATATTTACAGTTAAATCGTATTCACCGGAAATGAAATAGATCGGGACCTTGATTTCCGTGATCTGATTCGGAAAATCAAATTGAAACAATTCATAAAAAAGGTTTGTTTTGGGCAAAAAGGAGAATTTTGATTTCCAGATATTTCTTTTCTCCTTTAAAGTGTATGCTTTGCATCTCCATACCGGCATAAAAATATCCCAAAAAATGGAATTCATCTTATGCATCGTGCCAATACCTAACTGATGCATCGTTTTATCCCTTAAAACCGATCTATAATAGGGAATAATATTGGTATCCTGATTAAGAATATTGTATGCTTTCAGTTTATTAACCATTTTTTGATCCCCTAACCGAGTAAATTCATCAATCATGTATTGATAAGCTCTTTTTTCAGATTCTTTTTGGTTTGTAATCTGTGCCATCGCAATGTAGGCCTGATACAATTCAGGAGCTTTAGATACCGCTTGTAACGCAATCGGAGTTCCTCCCGAATGGGCTAAAATGTATATTTTCTCTTTTTTAAACTTTTCTCTCAGGTAGTTTGTTACTTCAATCGCATCAGATACCAATTGATCAAAAGTCATACTCTCCAGTGTTACCTGAGGCGAGTATGAGAGTCCCCCACCCCGCTGCTCCCAGTAACAAACAGTAAAATACTCCTCTAAATTGGGCTCATATTTATCAATCAGGAAAAAATTGGGAAATGCTGGTCCACCATGAACATATAACAATACTGGATTGTTCAGATTCCTGGTTCTGATAAACATCCCCTGCTGAACACCACCAATAGTGACCCAAATTTTTTCCATTTTTATTTTTGATTTCATACTATCTGACTGTTCCATTTTTTGAAAAGAATTTCCATTATTATTTGCAGAAACAAAACTATAAAAAAAGAGTGAGAAAATGATGAAGATCCCCTTCCTATTTATAATTATTCTATTGATACTATTTTTTTCCATTTTAATACTTTTAATTTTATTATTAGCAGGAACAAGTTCCAACTAAAAAAGCTACATATAGGGAAAATCCACTCATTTGACGACTGGTTATATTGGGGAAATGGGTGCCTGTTACCCATCTATATTTGGCTCCGATATCGAGAAGCAACAATTTATTCAATTTAATATTCACATAAATGGAGGGTTCAAAAACAGGAAACATTTTAAAGTCACCACCTTTAGATTTTGGGACAGTTTCTGTAAATCCAGCCCCATAAGCCAAAAGGATATTGGCCCCAAACTTCAATCGTTCCCCCGGATAAAAAATATATCCAAATTCAAGACCACCGTAACCAAATTTAAAAAACTCAAATGTATCAGTTTTAGATGTAGGCATTTCGATCCCTTTAGGCATACCCCAGCCTCCACCTCCAAAAGTAAAACGATGATTAAAAGTTGCAGAACCACGACCACCTGTAAAAATGGAGAATTGATTATTCACTTTTGACATCAGGACACCTGTACCTCCAAATGCTAATGATGTCATTTTAAGATGACCCGATTTCCGGCTTCTTAGAGTAAGAGAATCTTGATTTGATTGAGCAGAGAGATTTCCCGACAAATTTAATAATAGAATAGACAGTACAAGAAGACCGTTCATTGTACCTCTATTCAACACTTTTAAAGAAACATTTTTAAATAAGCTATTCATTTTGATCATTTTATGGATTCATTTTTGAGGGTGCAAAAATATCCTAACCATTTTGATCAGAACGATAACAATTGTTAATAAATGATGGTTACTCTTTTCTTTTCCGGATGCGACTTAAAGAAACAGGCGTAATACCTAAGTAAGAAGCAATATAATGTTGAGGAACTCTTTGTAAAATATGTGGATTTTCTTTTAAAAGTCTTTGATATCTGATTTGAGGAGAATCTTTGATTCTGGAAAGGAAAAGTTTTGAATAATTGGCAACCCGCTGCAGTAGGAATGTTAAAAACTGGTCTTTCAATTCAGGAATCTCTTGTATCAACCGATCAAAATCGTTCTTTTTAATCACAATGAGTGTTGTGGGTTCCAGACTTTCTAATGTAAAAATACTTTCATCATCATCTAAAAATCCGGAAACCACTTGATTATCAAAGAAAAACTGATAAGTTACATCAACACCGTTATTATCGAATGATAATCTCAAACAACCTTTTTTAACAAAGTATATATTCTTGAATTTGTTACCATCTTCCAACAATTTCACCTTTGATCCAATTTGAATTTCCTGAAACAAATCCAAATACCGACTAGATTCAGAATCATATTTCAATAATAATGAATAAAGTAGATCTATCATTTAAATCAATTTATATTTATGTCACGCTGAGAACGCTGGGATCGCTGAGAAAATCTTCAACTTTTACCCTTTGCCTTTCGCCCTTCGCCCTTCGCCCTTCACCCTTCGCCCTTTGCCTTTCACCTTTCGCCCTTCGCCTATTCAATATGTATCACATTACCACTACCCGTAATGGAAGTAGAGAGAATGGGTGTTCCTTTATAGTAAACATCACCACTTCCGGAAATATTGACATGTAATGTTTCACTACTCCACACTTTGCAATCCCCACTACCGGTAATCGTGCAATTCAATTTAGCTGCATTGATTTTTAAAAGATCTACATCACCTGAACCTGAAATGTTGATATCAATTTGAGGTGCAGTACCACTTACCGTTGCATCTATATCACCACTTCCGGTGATATAGTACTGAGATAATGTTGGGAATACCCCATTTATATCAATATCGCCGCTACCGGAAATTGCCACTGACGTAAGATTCCAAGGAATAAACACTTTTACTTTCGCTTTAGAACCAATCAATCCTACATTATCTTTTGTTTTGATAATTAAGGTATTTCCTTCCACTTCAACATAAAGATAAGGAAGTAAGTTTTCATAATCTGAAATTTCAGCATAAGCCTCGGTACTGTTGTAGAATTCGACATCACACGATCCAATAATTTCTAAATTCTGAAATGAAGTCAGTGTTTTTGTTGTGGTTGAAATTTTTCCTCTTCCGGTGATCAACTCTTGATTACATGCTGTTATGACGAGCATGGATAATACTAAAATGAGGGATAATTTTTTCATATAAATCATTTTTAAAATGTTAAACTAATTTAAAATATAATAGAATCAATATTAATTAAAATATTTAGAAATTAAACACTTTAGAGTATCCATTTTAATAGGTTTTGTAATATAGTCGGTACAACCGGCATTCAAAGCTTTTTCCTGATCTCCGGATAACCCGAATGCTGTTTGTGCAATGATAATCACATCTTTATTCAATTCCCTGATCATTTTGGTGGTATCGTAACCATTCATTAAAGGCATTTGAATATCCATCAAAATGAGATCAATTTCGGGATGACTTTTATAAATTTGTAATGCTTCAATACCATTTCCCGCATGATAGATATTTTTAGTGTAGGGTTCCACTGCTTTGGTTATGAACATTTTAGACATTTCATCATCTTCAGCCACCAATATATTGATTTTTCGATTCATTGGTGCTGAAGTTAACGGAACTGCCACTTTTATATCCTGTTCAGTTTCGGTACCTGTATTTACGAGTGGAATGGTAAAATAGAACTCTGAACCCACATTCTCCTCACTAATCAGCCATATTTTTCCTTTAAGCATTTCAACATAAGCTTTTGTAATAGCTAAGCCCAATCCAGCTCCTTGGCGAGCCATAACATTAGTGATATCAGCCTGGATAAAACGTTCAAAAATCGCATCCATTCTATCTTTTGGGATACCAATACCGGTATCTTTAACAAAGAATTGAATATTTTTATTTACTATTTTGTATCCGAAATGGATATGTCCTTCATGGGAATACTTAATCGCATTTTTAACCAAATTAGTAAGAATGGCCAATAATTTTTCTTTATCGGTATTTACAAAAGCCTGATTAGAAAGGAGTCCATTGGTTAACAACAATTTCATACCTTTTGCTTCCACTTCCGGTTTAAAAAAGTTATAAATAAATTCTGTTTGTTCATTTACATTGACATATTTGATATCCAACTTCATCAAACCAGATTCGATTTTAGAGATATCAACTATATCATTGATAATATTGAGCATCCTGGCTCCACTTTTTTCAATAATACTAATATATTCCTGTTGTTGATCACCTGTTAATCCGGGTTCTTTAAGTAGAGCAGAAAAACCCAATATTCCGTTCATTGGTGTTCTGATCTCATGGCTCATGTTGGCTAAGAAAGCAGATTTCAGTCTATCACTCTCTTCGGCTTTCTCTTTTGCACGAACCAACTCTTCCAATATTTGTTGTTTTTCAATAAAAACTTCTGTTTCATGAGCAATCATTTCAAGTAAAACAAGATCGGAAGGTGAAAACATGTCAGGATCTTCATAATCCTGAATCACCATAGCCCCTTTACTTTTATTGGATATTTTAATTGGTACGCCCAGCCAAACTTCTGCTAAAGTGCCGATCTGTTTGATATTTTTTTCTTCGTATAACTTCTGAATATCTTCTCTTTTAAGTAAGATAGATTTTCCAGTCTTGGCCACAAACCCGGAAAGTGATTCTTTTGCAGACCATTCGTTCAGATATTCTAATTCATCTTTATTGATGATATTGACCATGGTGTCTTTTTCTTCATTGTACATAGCAACGAAGAAATTTTCAGTATTAAATATTTTACTTAATTCATGATGAATAATTTCAAGTAAACTTTCAATGGTGGTTACTTCTTGAATAGACTGAGCAATTTTCATTTGAATTTGTTGCACCAATTCATTCTTTTTTCGTTCCGTAATATCAAAACAGTGCCCAATATAGCCGGCAAAAACACCAGTTGAGTTATAGATTGGGGAACCCAAGTCTCTAATCCATTTATACTCACCGGAATGGTGTTTCAATCTGTATTCCATATTGAAATGTTCCCTTTTATCGAATGAGGTAGTATAGATTTCAAAACATCTGGCTAAATCATCTGGATGCACTCCTTCAGCCCAACCGTTTCCCAATTCCATTTCCAATGGTCTTCCGGTAAATTGCAACCAAGGATCGTTAAAGTAGTTACACAATTTATTGGTATCGGCAGTCCAGATTAAAGCGGTTCCTGAGTTGGCCAAATTTCTAAACTGTTGTTCCTGTTCCAGAATTTGATTTTCGTATTTTTTTCTTTGTGTAATATCTCTTTGAATTCCAATATAAGCAATGATATTATTATTCTCATCAAACATAGGTTGGGCTTTCATTTCGGCCATAAATGTGGTGCCATCTTTCTTTTTTTGTAAAAATTCACCAATAAATTTACCTCCCGATGCTATAATATTTCTTACATTTTCTTCAAATTCAGGAATATTTTCAATTGCATAAACAATATTAGTAGATTTTCCGATCACCTCATCCAGAGCATAACCATAGAGTTCTTCAGCTCTTTGATTGATATACGTGATTTTATAGTTAAGATCGGTTGCAATAATAGCATCAGAAACAGCAGCTGTAATTCCTGCAATAAATTGTTCTCTTTCAGCAGCAATTTTAGATTGTGAAATATCGCGAATAATACCGCCAACTCCTACCTTATCATCATTTAGAAATACCGGAAATTTTGTTGTTTCATAAAAACGATCGCCCATTTTTTCCTCTAATCTAACGGTATTATGAGTTTCCAGTACTTTTATATCTGATGATCTACAGGGTTTAATCAAATCATCAGGTGCTAATTCTTCGTCTGTTTTTCCAATCATTTTTTCTTTGGAAGTTCTGAACAAAGCTGCAATGGAATCATTTACAATAATATATCTAAAATTTTCATCTTTTAAAAAAATGATATCTTCGTTGGCATTAAAAAAAGTTTCGTATCTTTCTTCGTTGTTAACTAAAGCTATTTCCACTTTTTTTCTTTCTACTTCTTTCCAAACACCATCCATAAGCAACTGAACCTGATACAAATCATCATTATCATATTCCAATTCTTTATTGGCGATACCCACAACTGCTACAATTTTCTCATCCATAAAAATGGGGAGTGACATATATCTGTTTAAAACAGGATGTCCATCCGGAAACCCTTGTTGATGTTCGGTATGTTTTTTAAAATCATTAATTATGAGTGGTTTTCTTTGGCGAACCACTTCTCCCCAAATCCCTGTATCATCCAGCAAGAATGTTTTAGATGGACTATTTAAAAAACAAAACTGTTTAATATTTTCAGAAAAAGTGTTGATTTCAAATTGATGTTTATGTTCATCATAGAAGAACAAATATCCAATTTGGCTTTCTGTAAGTTTAATGGCTTCTTCTAGGGTATATTCTAAAAATTGTTGAATATGATCTGATTTATGTTGCAATATTTTGACAATACTATGTAATCTTTCAGAATTTTTCAATATTTTTTCTTCATGTTTTTTCCTATTGGTATGATCCATAAACAAACATGCGAACTGTTTAGGAGCAGGTGAATAGGCCGTTACTTCATAATATTTTTGTAATTCTGCAGAATAATTTTCGTAAGAGATCGGTTCTCCTGTTAAAGCAACTTTACCATAGGTTTCAATCCAATACTTTTCAGTATTTGGTAGAACTTCCAATACTGTTTTTCCTATAATATCTTTTGCTTTTAAATTGGTTAAGTTTTCAAAAGCGTTATTTACATCAATAAAACGATAATCTATCGGTTCTCCATTATCATTACATATAATTTCATGCAAAGCAAATCCATCAAACATATTATTAAACAATGTCCTGTATTTCGATTCACTAATTTTAAGAGCATCTTCAAATGTTTGTCTTCTAATATAATTAGTTACTTGTTGCACAAAAGAATTGACTAATTTTTTATTAAAAGTTTTGTGATTTTTATCCGGGATTATGGTAATATTACCTAAAATTTTATCATTTTGTTGAAATGAGATGCAGTACAATCTGTCAAAATTCAATAATTTCATCAGTGTGTGCCCTACATGATCTCCAATTTTATTATTGAAAAGGGATGAAAATTGGGGATCAATTTCAATCAGTTCACCCGATTTAATTTGATCAAAATATTTGGTTTTAATATCCCCTTGCATACTCATAAGATCAAATCCGAAAATACTTGATATTTTGGCATACTGTTCTTTTACTCCTTCAACATGTTTTAAATACCATTTATTGAGATCCTGATCAAAATCAACAATACAGACAATGACATGTCCATCAAAGAGATCATATATTTTTTTAGCTGTATAAGCGTACACTTCCTTAATGGAAGAGAGAACAACCAATTCAGAAGTAGTTTGGTATAAGAACTGATTTTCAAAAACTTTTTCATGCATTTCCTTCTCACTTTCGACCCTTTTTTCATATTCAATTTTCAAATTCTCTAAAAGGTACTTTGTAGATTCATTTTGCAATCTTAATTCTAACGTTTTTTCATCAACCAAATGTTTCAATTTATCCTTTTCATTTTTTTTATTTTGGGAAGCACTTTTTATTTTTACCATAGCTCTGATTTGAGCCACTAATTCTGCTTCATCGATAGGTTTTGAAATAAATCCATCTGCTCCTACTTCTAATGCTTTTATTTTATTTTCAGAATCATTTCTCAAAGCTGTCACAAAAACTACAGGTATATCTTCTGTTTCAGGATCATTTTTCAAAAATTTACATACTTTATAGCCATCCATTCCGGGCATTAAAATATCCAATAAGATCAAATCAGGATTTTCTGTTTTTGCAATATTGATCCCATCAGGGCCATTCAAAGCAGATAAAATTTTAGCAGAGGTAAAAGATTCTCTGATTAAAGCACTTAATGTGATCAAATTATCCTGAACATCATCAATGATTAAAATTTTAAGATTTTTATATTCCATAGAGCACTTCTTTAATGGTGGTATAAAAGGTTTGTTCTTCAATAGGTTTGGGCAAAAAATGATCAAATCCTTCTGCTAATATTTTTTCACGATCTTCAATTAATGCACTGGCTGTTAACGCAATAACAGGAATATGTTCTATAGTAGGATGTTTGCGAATCAGTTTAAAAGCTTCAATGCCATCCATAACAGGTAATGAAATATCCATTAGAATAAGATCAGGAATATGCATAAGAGCCAATTCAACGCCTTCTTTCCCATTAAACGCTTCAATCACATCATATTGGTCTTGCAATAACACTTTGACTGTAAGCATATTATCAGGATTATCCTCTACAACTAAAATTTTACACCTTTTATTGGAAGGGTGGGTTTTCTTAACATGTTGAGGATTCCCTTTTTCTTTAATCATATTTTTTTGGATAGAAACCATTCCTGAAACTGCTTGAATAAACTCTTCATGATTGACATCCCCTTTTTGAATAAATTGGAAAATATTATTCTTTTTCAAAAAGCTCATTTCATCTTTAGTGATATGTTTAGCTGTAACGATTAGGACAGGAATATTGGTAGTAATATCATTATCTCTAATCAATTTCAACAATGAGAAACCGTCCATTCCGGGCATCATTAAATCTAAGATAATTCCATCCGGAATCTCTTTTTGAATTTGCTGCAACGCTTCTTCTCCATTATGGGCAATTTTCACATTAAAGCCACTCTCTTCCAGAAAATCTTTCATTTGAATAATGGCAGGATCACTATCATCTACCAATAAAATGGTTATGTTTTGATTTTTATTTGTTTTGAAATCAATAATATGACTTTTAAAGGAATTTTCATATTGGTGTTGTAATTCAGTATAGGAATCTAAATTTAACTCAATAGGTAAACTGATAATGAAATGAGATCCTAAACCCACTTCACTTTCCACAGAAATGGAACCTCCAATAAGTTCTGCATATTTTTTAGCTATTGAAAGTCCCAAACCAGTTCCACCGTATTTTCTGGATGTCCCTGAATCTGCCTGACGAAACTCATCAAAAATATGACCTAAATTTTCTTTGGCAATTCCAATTCCGGTATCCTGAACATGGATTGCAACCATTCCATTTTTTTCAACTACAGAAATAGAGATATTACCTTTATCCGTAAACTTAACTGCGTTACTGATAATATTTTGAACGATATGACTAATTTTTTTAAAATCTGATTTCATTTCCACATGACAATCCCCTTTTGCAAGTTCTAACTCTAAATTTTTCTCCATAATTTGAGGTTTAACCATTTCGATAACCTCATTAATACAACTGCAAAGTGAAAACTGAGAAATTTCAAGTTCTTCTCTTCCGGATTCAATTCTGGAAATATCCAGAATATCATTGATTAAACTTAATAAATGTTTTCCATTTCGTTGAATCACATCTAAGTAGCTAAACTCTTCTTCTGAAATTTGTTCTTTTAATTTTCTACTTAATACACCGGATAAAGCAATTACTGAATTTAAAGGGGTTCTCAATTCATGGCTCATATTGGATAAGAATGATGTTTTTAATTTATTCACTTCATTCAATTGTTCCTTTTGAACTTCCAGTTCTCTATTTTGTTCGGCTAATTCGATGGAAGTTTGATTCAATTCCGTTTTTTGGGATTCTAATATTTCATTTAAATTTTTCAGATTATCTTTCTCCAATTTAAGTTCTTCAGAAAATTTAATATTTTTTCTAAAAGCTAAAACTCCCTCAATTCTGGCAGAATAAATTTTATGAATTGTCTCAACAAATTTGATTGCCATCTCATTATATTCATAAATAGTTGCCAATGAAATAAATGCAACCACTTCATTATAATTAACAATGGGTATTGTAATCATCTCATTGACAATATAATCATCAAAAGGAGTAGATAATTTAATTTTAGTTTTGGTTGCCAAATTTTTAAAATAATTCATTTTAAGAGCTACTGAAGGTTCCCCGAATGATCCTTCTAATTCTTTATAGGAAAAAAACCGTGGCATTGAGTCATCCGCACCGATTGAAAAATAGTGTTGAAAACTATCTTTTTGATTATTGAGCAGATATACATTTCCCATCTGAGATCCTGTGTTTTGCATTAAGTTTTGTAAAGTAATCTTAAAAAATTCTTTAGCATCATCATGTAATATCATTTCATTAGAAAACTGATTGATTTTCTCATTCAAATGTTCATTAGTCATCACATTTTCTGCTAAAACATTAAATGCTTTGGCTAAATTGCCCACTTCATTTTCGGATTCATAATTCACTCTTGCTGTATGATCTCCTTTGGAATAGGCTATTGTTGTTACAATCAATTTTTTAATTGGATTTTTAATATAAAAAATGAATATAAAATAGATAATAATTGTAATGATTAATGAAAAACCAATAATGATAAGCAATTGATTATTTAATTTTGAATTCAGTTTCTCCGAAATATCAAATAATTGATCCCCTTTTTTTTCAGCAAATTGATCAATTACAGAAATTTTATCCAACATTTTTTCTCTTAAAATTTCCACATCTCCGTTAACATCTAAACTCTTTTTAACACTTTGAATATCTCCATTAAAAGCTAATTTTGTATTATTTTCTCTTTCAATTTTCCAATGTTTGTAAGCGGAAAATGCCTCATCTACGTTGGATTTTGGACCCAAGTAATTTAACTTAATTTTGTCAAACATCTCTTCTACATTAAGTGTAGCAAATTCCATATCCTTGATTGCTTTTTCCTTTTCAGACATATTTTCAGCTAACATCAAATCACGAGTAGCAACTCTCATTTTTTGAATACTGGTATTCAATTCCCCAATGGCTCTCCTCACTTGCAAAGGATGCTGGTACATAATCTTTGTTTGTTTATGAAGCTCCTTACTTTGATTATAAGATGTAATTCCAATTGTAAGGAATAAACCAAAAATAATAATGATACCCAATAGGATTTGATATCCGATTTTTACATTTTTAAGTTTCATAATTTTAGGTATTTAGGCATTTGAAAAATTGATGAATGTGGAAAAACTTCAATAAAATTTAATTTCAAAAAATAATCTCTTTCCACTTCACCCGTGATAAAAAAACAATTTTTATCGCTGGCAGATTTTAGTTTTGTAAATAACTGATTTCTGGTTGATTCATTAAAATAGAACAAAACATTCGCACACATAATCACATCAAAACCTCCAAATATACTGTCCGGGGGTGATGTAATCTGTGATTCTAATAAATCAAACTGAGAAAAAGTGATATGTTGTTTTAATTTGTCCTGGATTTTATATTGATCTCCTTCTTTAACAAACCATTTTTGAATATCTCTGAAAGGGATATTTTGAATTGCCTGATCAGAATAGATCCCCTTTTGGGCTAATTCAATTTGGTTTTTATCAATATCGGTTGCAAAAATCTGATAACTCAAAGTGCCATTTTTGAAATGAATACTATTCTCTAACATCATGGCTAATGAATAAGGTTCTTGTCCGGATGCACAGGCACAGGACCAAATTCTGATATGTGATTTTTTTTTGGAGCTTTTTTGTTGTAATATCTTAGGAATTACAAAATGTTCAAGAATAGTAAAAGTAAATGTATTTCTAAAAAAAACACTGTAATTAATGTTTAAAAGATTGCAAAAAATGATTTTTTCCTGTTCATCATGAATCAAAAGATTAAAATAATCCGATTCATTTTGAAAATGTAATTCTTTTACTCTGTTAACTAGTATTATATTGAGAAAGTTTTCATCAAATCTGGTCATATCACAATCCAGAATCTGCATCAAAATATTGGCCGGTCTGTTTATAATTTTAGACATGATTCTGATCGTTTAAGATTTTGACACTTACCAACAACTTCCAAACAGGTGATAAAGGGTCAAAATTAACTCAAATCATCCTATTTTGCATGCAAATATACAACTTATTTAACACATTTTTTTGTTTAATGTTAAAATGGTTCATTTTTTTAAAATAAAATGTCTATTTTGAGATCACATTAAAAGTTCTTGATACCATATTTCCATCTTGATCCACAATTGTTAACTTGTGATGTCCGATAGTTGGAGAAACTTCAATTTTATGAATCTCTTTAGTTGAAGTGATAAACTGCTCGTCAATATGCCAAAAAATAGTAGCATTTTGATTTCGGTGAACGGCTTCCAAAATAATCATACCTTCAACATCATCTAATCCCTGAGGAATATAAATGGCACTATTATTATCCGGTTGTATTAAGTCCATAACAGACTCATTTTCAGGAGTACACCCTTTTTTATAATCCGGTAACATCTGATATTCCGGATGATTTTTGCGATAAAACCATTCCATGGCCGGTGGTAAGACAAATTTTGCTTCTGTCACAATGGATGAAACAGGATAGCAATCGCTGTTAACCCTATATGTTTTGGTTGAGTCAAGATGAACAGCAATGTGGTAAGGACAAATTTTTGCTTTTGTAGCTTTTTTAGGCACCCAAACTTTAATGGTAGGGCATAAACTGGAAGGTCTTAAACCTGAATTTGCACACACATCAATTGGCATCATATCTTTGACAGGTGTTTGAAACCATTTTTTAGGTTGCAGGAATTTAAACATTTCAAACATAACAGGAGCTGCGTGAGTTACCCCTGTAAGTCCCGGTCTTCCTTCACCTGTAGAGTTTCCCACCCAGACACCAATCGTATATTCGGGAGTTACACCTATTGCCCATGCATCTCTATGACCAAAGCTGGTACCGGTTTTCCACGCAATTTTATGAATCGAAGAAAAGTATTCCCATCCAATCTCATTTCCCGGACGATTTGCAATCGTTAAGGCTTGTAAAGTAGCATAAATGGCACCTGCCGAAAGCCAGGAACTCTTATCCATTTCAATTTTAGATGTTTTTAATTTTGTATATGTAGGTAGATGAAAATCATTTTTATTGTATTGATTTTCTTTACAATAGGTCAATAAAGATCTTCCCATTCCGGCAAACATTCCGGTTGTTTCCCATAGTGTTATGTCTGCTCCTCCTAAAATTAAAGATAATCCGTAGTGATCTGCATTTTGGTTGATGGTTGTAAAACCCAAATTATGAAGCAAAAACAGAAATTTATCGGTACCATACTCTTTTAAAAGTCTTACAAATGGAATATTTAGTGAATGGGCAAGAGCTTCACTGGCAAGTATAGCACCATCATAAGTATTGTCGAAGTTTTTGGGTGCATACCCTCCAATTCGGGTTGGAATATCAGTTAAAATAGAATTAGGAAGAATTAGTCCTTCATCTAAAGAAGCTGCAAACAGAAACGGTTTTAAAACACTTCCTGAACTTCTTTGAGAAAGCACATTATCCACAAATTGCTCCGGAGTTCGGTTTTTCAAATTGGCATTTCCAATATAGGCTAACACTTCGCCGGTTTTGGTATCCAAAACAAGAATGGCAATATTTTGGATATAATTTCCGGAATAAAGATCAGCATATTTGTTGGCAATTTGATTTCCAAACTCTTGTAAAGGCGAGTTTATTGTTGTTTGTATTCGTTCACCAATGTGTCCGTCTTTTTGGGCTTTTAGAAGTAGATGTTGGGCATTTTGTGGAATAGAATATGCTCTTTCAGGCATGGGTTCATTTTGAGCCATTTCAGATGAAAATTGATCCATTTCACCATTTTTATACAATTTTTCAAGTAGTCGGTTTCTCTTTTTTAAAAGTGTTTCCTGTTTTTTTCCGGGAAATACCAAAGCAGGAGCATTGGGTAATACGGCTAAAGTAGCCACTTCTCCCCAGGAGAGAAGATGCGGAGGTCTATTATAGTATCTCCAGGAAGCAGCTTCAAGGCCCACAATATTTCCTCCATACGGAGCGTGTGAAGCATACAATGCTAAAATTTCGGGTTTAGAATATTGCACTTCTAAACGGATTGCCAAGATCATTTCATAGATTTTAACAAAGATATTTCTATTTTGATGATTGCAAGCCAACCGGATCACCTGCATACTAATGGTGCTCCCTCCTCTAACGATTGAATTGGCTTTTACATTGGATACCAAAGCTTTAAACATTGAAATGGGATTCACTCCGGGATGGTAATAGAAATATTCATCTTCAAAATAACAGATTGCTTTTCTAAATTTATAGGGAATTGTATCAGCAACAGGAAATCGCCATTGCTGATCGGATGCAATCTGAGCAGAAATCAGATTACCTTCATTATCCTCTAATACAGTAGAATAAGGTTTTTTAAAAAGCGGATCCGGTAAACAAAAAATAAACCAGATGAGAAATATCAAAAAGAATAGTACAACATAAAATCTTTTATGTTTATAGGTGTATTTATGTTTAACACACCAATGTAATATTCTTTCCTTAAAACCGATTTTTATTATTTGACTATCTGAACCCATTCTCCCGCAGTAGTAGCATTAATAGAATTATCGTACATTTCGGAGCAATAAATGGAAGGAAGATAGTAATAACCAACATAAGAAGCATGAAGCAAAATTCTAATCACTTTCTTTTCCCCTTTATTTAAGGTAAAATAGGAAAATACACGATCATCTCTGATATCCTGATATCTAATTCCGGGATTAGCAGTCAGATTTGTATTTACTTCATTCAATCTTGAATTGATGATTTCCCAACCTGATGGAAATATTTGTTCCAAGGCCAGATGTTCATAATCAGTTCTTATACCCGGATGTTTCACAGAAACCTCCACGTAGAAGTCTGTACCTTGTTGTAAAGATTTGACTTTGATAGGCTTACCTTTCATATCAAAATAATTTATAGTTACTTCCAGATTTTGAGCTGTCGCAATAGTATTACTCATTTTGGGAACACTGGTAATTTGAATTTGCAAATATTGTCTGAATTTTGACGTATTTTTCAACGTAATATTTTGAGTCATATCTTTACTAAAATCGATTGGTAATTGCCAAATTTGTTTGGTTGAATTGCAAATATGTGATTGACCGTTCAGAGTTAAAGAAAACTCCAATTTATCCGGATTATTGGCAAATTTTGACAGGGCAAGTAAACTATAAGCAGTTGTTTGAGTAGAGAGCCAATTATTGTTAGATATTGCTTTACTCAAATCAAAAGCCACTTCTTTGGCTTTCACATAATCCTTTAGAATCACTAATGTTTCTAAAATCATCGCCATATCTCTTTCATTACTTCCAAAATTATTGTAATAATATTGCAGTTTAACCGGGAATACAGATACATTTTTGATCAAATCCTTCGCAATTTCTGGTCTTCCAGCTAAAGCATAAGCAGCTGCCAGCCTCCATTTTGCAGCATGTGACAGGTTTTTTGATTCTCTTAATCTGTTCATTGCACTTAACGCAGGTTTTTTAGCTAATGCTAACGTAAATAGTCTATAAGCCTGAATATCATCATCATTTCGATAAGCTGATTCTGTCCAGTTATTGGCTTCTTTAGTTTGAAATTGGATCCATCCATCTAACAAACCAACGGGTAGTTTGTAGCCCATATTTTGAGCTTCAATCATAAAATGCCCGGCATAATTGGTTCCCCATTCTGAAGGGGAGTATGGTTCACCGGACCAGTAAGTGAATCCACCTCCGGAATGTTTATATCCCGGTAATTTATCAATACATGCCTTAACATTATTTTCAATTTGTGCTTTTCTTTCTGGTGAAAGTTCCATTAAGTAGCCTAAATAGAGTTGTGGAAAAGCTGCAGATGTAATCTGTTCAATACAACCGTGGGGATATGTGATCAGATATTTAAGTCTTTGCTCCAAATTGATTGGGTAAGAAGTAGATACTTCCAACATTCCGGAATTGGTCCCAACAATACCTGTAGCGGCTGCATTTCCTGTCCAAGTTTTACCGGGTTCTATCACAATTGAAGTCGTTGTAGTGATGTAAGGAGCAGGAATACGAACTTGTAAATCGGTTTCAGAAGTGGCTTTCATGTCGCCTGAAACACCATTCACAACCACTTTGCAATTTCCCATTTTAGCTTTAACTTTCACCTTAAATTCAACCGTTTGATCTCCAGGTTTTGTAAAATTCACGACTTTTGAATTGCCATCCAGATTCTCAAAAAATGGATTCGGTTCTAAGGTCACATTTACTGATTTTACATTCGGATTCATTGAAAAAACTGTAAGTGGAATTGCAATAGTTTCAGATGGACTGATTACTCGAGGAAGAGTTGAAAGTACCATTAGATCTTGTTTTACGGGAACAACTTCATCAGCATTACCGTAAGCACCATCTTGTCCTGCAATCACCATTACTTTTACTGAACCCACATAATTCGGCATTGTAAACTCGTGCGTTTTCGTTTCTCCGGCTTTGATGGCAACCGGTCCATAAAACAATACAACCGGTTTAAATCTATTATTATTTTCTTTACCTTTTTTATTTAGAAACTCATCTCCCCCAATCGCTAAAAGACCCGCTAATTTTCCATTAAATGCAGAAGAAACATATTTGTATAGATCCCAGGTTTTTACACCTAAAGCTTCATGAGCATAAAAAGCATTGAAGGGATCAGGTGTTTTAAAACGAGTAATATCTAACAAACCTTCATCAACAACAGCAATGGTATAGGTCATAGGTTTTCCATCTTTTTCTTTGATTTTAACAGAAAACTTTTCCAAAGGTTTCAGTACTTTATTCATGGTAATAACCGGTGTAAGGTGGGTTTGAGGATCTTCCACCTTGATTGCCTGAACACCATACATTCTGATTGGAGAATTTTTGGAACCATTTTTATGGGGTTGAATATACGTAACATGAATATAAACATTAGGAGCCATCTCTTCAGTAACATCAAAAGAGAATTTGCCGGACGTATTTTCAGGTTCAATCCAGAAATTTTGAAGCACTTTACTTCCGGATTCAATACTCACCAAAGCTCTACCTTTATAAGAAACAGGAAGGGTAACTGCTACTTTTTCGCCTACTTTATAATTTGATTTATCGGTGTTAAAAATAAGCATTTCAGCTCCTCCCGGATTTTCAGAACCTGCATTACTCCACCAGCCTTTATAGGTTGTATAGAACATAGCTCCTGTACTGTGATGACCGGTTTCATCTGTAATTCTTATAAATTTTCTACCATAAGTTTCCATTCCCAGATCCATTTCATACATGGTTCTGCCATTTGTAGTTGTTACATAATCAACTTTAAGCAATTTAGTATACTGGTTAGATACAAAATCTGCTAAATTCTCCTCAGGTGAGCGATCCCACCACCAACGCCAGTAAACCTGAAACACTTCCACTTTTAATGTTCTATTTATTGGTTTACCGTTTTTATCGATAAGTACAATAGGAAACAGATTTTTTTCATTTGAATATAAATAGGAGTCTCCTTCCTTTCCTTTTGGAACTTTAACGCCCACATAAGCATCATAAGGTGCATATTTCATAATAAAACGGTCAATACTAAAATCTCCACCGGGTTCATACGCTTTGGTGATCAATTGAACGGTTACTAATCCGGGACTATTTTTCTGAATATCTAATTTCGTTGGCACTTTTGCAAAACCATCCTCACTCAGATTTCCCTGAAACAAATTAAAAGATTTTGACACAAATTGTTTGGTTGGATCGTCAAAAATATAATCTTTAAAACCTTCAAATTCAGATTTAGTAGATGCTAAAGTTGCTTCGATGGTCACTTTACAATTTTTAGCAGGAGCACCATGAAGCCAGTTAACCTGCAAGTTTCCAACCGGATTATCTCCGGCTGAAAGAATGGTTGAAGGATAGATCAAGTTGATTTTCAATCTATTCGGTTTAATTGTTTCAATTCTAATGGTTTTTGAAAACCTAGCACCACCTACTTTAAACACTACTAACCAGTTTCCGGTTGGCGCATCTGCAGCTGTTTTGGTATTGAAATTATAAAAACCATTAACATGATCACTTTTCACTATTCTTTGAGATAGCTGTCCTTCCGGATTATAAAATTCCATCACGACTGGATGCCCTGAAGGAAGTTGTTTATTTTTATCTTCCAAAATGAAGCTTAAATATATTGGATCTCCCGGTCTCCACACTCCTCTTTCTCCATAAATAAATCCTTTCAATCCTTTTACTAATTCCACTCCACCAACATCAAACATACTCAGTGACAATGCGGAAGCATCATCAACGCGTAAATAACCTCTTTGTTTACCATCTTTTGCAATAATTAAAAATGGTTTTGAAGTCAATTGTACTCTGCTCATACCATCTGAATTGGTTTGAGTGGCTGTGATGATCTGATTTTGATAGTTTCTGAACTCCAATTGAATACCTGACATCGGATTTGTGGTTCTTAAATCGGTAACTGAAACAAAAAAATCATTATTGGAACCTGATTTTGCTATGATTCCCATATTAGATGCCAGCACATTTCGGACTGCTTTATTTTCATTATTCAAATAATAAGATTGTTTACAGGGATTCTCACGTTCTTCCCAGTAGTATTCATCATAATAGTAGTAATCTTCATCATCATAATAATCCCAGTAAAAACTTGGATTATCAAATTTTTCGTTGGGATCCTGTTCAATTTCAGAGTCATCAATATCAGGATCAGAATCGTCCGTACAGGTAAACAGAGAATGTTTCTTTTTAAAGCTGAGTTCTACTTTATAGATTGCGCCGGGTTCTGTTGCAATTAGTTTCGACAATTCTAAAGAAAAATTGTTCCATGTTCCATAATCAATTTGTTCTGTGGATGTTAAAGTGATATCTTGATTATATACAACACGACCAACTCTTTTCACTTCTCTTGATTCATTCAATTGATTGACTTGAAGGAAATAGGGAATATTATTTTCAAAAATTTTAATAATCTTAACATGAACCGCTTTTAGACTAATGGCTTTAAAAGGAATCTGGATTCCGTCGGCTTCAGGGACAATAACCCCATCCCCTATAAACTCCACCTGAGGTTTAGCTGTTACAAAATGCAAATTTTGGACAAAATCACCTGACATTGTTTCATCAATTGTGTTTTTAACACTGTTTTTAATGGTAAATTTAAGATCTCCTCTGGGTGCATTCCCAAAAAATATGGAAGCAGTATTGCCGTTCACTACAACCGATTCACCACAATTGGGTTCCATATAGAAAAGTCCGGTAACATCCTGATTTTTAGATAGTCTATCGGAGAAAAAAACTTTCACCTGAACTACGGGTGTGTATTCAATTTGCACATCCATCACTTTAAATTTAGTCACAGAAGGGATATCCACAGTTTCTTTTTTGGTACCGGAAACGCCAATTTCATCACCGCTCCATTTGATTTTAATTTCATTTTCTTTAAGTGATCTTTGTACACTATCAATAGTAAAATAGTGTGTTTTTCCATCTTCAGAATGATGCCATGAAAGTGTAAGGTTTTCTGAATCATCAATGGCTTCAACGGCATTTTCAATCTCAGAAGGGGAAGCATAATCGGCTGTATTGAAAACACCTTTCACTTTTTGCCATTTTTTATCGGAATCATTATAGGGTTCGATTCCATTAAATTTATATTCAATGGCTTGCTTCATCACCATAAAATTGAAATTCAACTTTTTTAGTTTTTTAGGTACTGAAACAAATTTGTGAAGTGAAAAAGTAACATCATAGATCTCTCCTGACTCCAATTTTTCTTCGGGAATAAACTCAATAGTTTGGGCATCTCTCCAGATGGCTTTTCCTTTTATTTTTGGTGAAAATGAAAAAGGATTAGAAGTAAGTTGATCTCCGGGTTTAACATTTGGAAACGCTTGAACTAAACGTACAATCACTTTAGAACTTTTAGAAACTATACCTGAAGTGAAGGAGATCACATACCCTGCAAATTCAGGATCAATGGGCAAAGGAGAATACCCTCTATTACCGCAGGAGTTGGTAAACATAAGAATCGCAACTACTAAAAATGTTGCAAAACGGGATCCAAATGGTGAAACGATTTTTTTCATAAATGTGTCAATAATAAACTAATATAGTATATACTGTATAGAAAACTGAATTTCCTAACATGATGCAAACGTACAAAAAAAATTCGTGTGCTCGATTGCTCGATTGCTCGATTGCTCATTTTTTATTTTTCATTTTTCATTTTTCATTTTTCATTTTTTTGTATTTTTGTAGATTATATTTGAAAAATAGTTCACTCTTTATGACTCTTAAGCTTGCAGTTGTTATTTTAAATTGGAATGGTAAAAAATTTTTGGAAAAGTTTCTGCCGGATTTAATCATGTCATGTGGTAAGGAAACCCGTGTTTTTATTGCAGACAATAACTCATCTGATGGATCAGTTGATTATTTACGTGACAATTTTCCTGCAGTTAAGATTATTGAAAATCCCACCAATGGTGGATTTTCTAAGGGTTATAACCTCGCTTTGAAACAGATCAATGCCAAATATTATTGTTTGTTAAACTCCGATATTGAAGTTACTAAAAACTGGATTCAACCCATTCTTCAGATGTTGGATAAAGATCCTTCGATTGCTGCTGTTCAGCCAAAAATAGTATCATACCAGGAGAAAGACCGTTTTGAATATGCGGGTGCTTCCGGTGGGTATTTAGATTATTTAGGATACCCTTTTTGTCGGGGAAGAGTTTTTGAAAACCTCGAAAAGGACCAGGGCCAATATGATTCTCCTCAGCAGGTTTTTTGGGCAACTGGAGCTGCTTTGTTTGTCAGAAAAGAGATTTATGATCAATTAGGAGGATTGGATGAAGATTTTTTTGCCCACATGGAAGAGATCGATTTCTGTTGGAGAATCAACAATGAAGGGTATAAAATCATGATTCAGCCCAATTCTGTTGTTTATCATGTAGGAGGTGGAACATTACCTAAAAATAATTCCTATAAAACCTATCTTAATTTCAGAAATAATCTATTTCTGTTGTTGAAAAATTTACCCTATCATAGGTTATTTATCACTCTTTTTATTCGGTTTTTCTTAGATCAATTGGCTGCTTTTGTTTTTTTATCCAAAGGGGAAAAACAAAACTTTAAAGCGGTTTATAAAGCTATTTTCCATTTTATGAAAATGTATCCCAAAATGAGAAGAAAAAGAGGGAAAAGTTTTAAAAAAGGGTACCAATTATTGTTTAAAAAATCGATTGTATATGCCCATTATGTAAAAGGGAAAACCATTTTTGATGGAGTAACTTTAAAATAATTCAATTATGAATATTCATTGGAGAATAGTATTAGAACAATTTTTCAAAAAATATCAGAAAATACTGATTTTCATTCTGGTTTTTTTATTATTGTTTATTGGAGGAGTAAGGCATAATCCGTTTCATTCATTTGTAATCTCCTTTTTAAATTCTGTTTGGCTATTTATCTGTTATATTCTTTTTACTGAAATCTTAAAATTAAGGTTTAAAAGTAAAAAGCTCAATATTGTTCAACTTATTTTTTATTTTCTTTTAATATTTCTTTTGGTTTATGTTTATACTAAGTTTGAATTATTTATATATGAAAACATTTTAAAATATAAGCCTGAACAAAAGTTGTACTGGGTGTTTCCAATGATCAAAAATATAGTATTTATTTTTGGAACTTTTATTACATCGCTTATTGTGTACACGAATAAGCAGCAGAAAAAGGCAGAAAAGTTGATCGCGGAAAACCAGAATATGGAACTCAAACTTCTACGAGCTCAAATAAATCCCCATTTTTTATTTAATGCATTAAACAATATCTACTCTCTAATTTATACTAAAAACGATAAAGCCGGAGATGCTGTTTTATATGTTTCTGATTTGCTGAGATATGTGATCGATGATGCCAATAGTGAGAAAGTCCCAATCAGTAAGGAACTTAAATATATTGAAAACTTTATCTCATTATGGAAAATTCGAATTAATAATCCCATCAATATCAAATTTGATCATGATATTGATGATTGTAAAACACAAATACCCCCCATGATATTACAGCCTATTGTTGAAAACTGCTTTATTTACAGTGATATAGAAAGCAATTTGGAAGGGTTTATCCACATTAAATTATCGATTAAAGAAAAAAAACTACATTTAAGTACTGAAAATACTACGTCAGCAAAAAAAGAATCGAAAGAGAAAAAAATGTCAGGTATAGGACTATCAAATGTGGAGCAAAGGTTGATGTTATACTATGGAGAGAACAATTATAAATTGGAAATCAATGAAAATGAGTCTATTTTTAAATTATTATTAAGCATCACACTCAAATGAAAACATACTCTATTGTAATTTTAGATGATGAACACTTAGCAAGAGAATTGCTTCAAGATTTTATTCAAAAATTTCCTGAATTAGAGCTTAAGGGAGTTTTCTCTAATCCTATAGATGCAATTGATTTTCTTCAAAATGAAACATTGGATATTCTGTTAACTGATATTCAGATGCCCCATTTATCCGGCATTGAATTTATCAAAAGTTGTAACAGACCTCATACTATTATTTTCACAACAGCCTATTCCAATTATGCATTAGAGGGATTTGATCTCAATATTACCGATTATTTGTTGAAGCCTATCTCATTTGCCCGATTTGAACAAGCGATTCAAAGGGCAGAACAATACATAAATTTAATAAAAAACCAACAAACAGACACCGATAATCAAACTTCTGTAAATCGGGCATTTATAACAATAAGGGCTGATCATAAACTATATAAAGTTAATTATGAATCCATAATATATATTGAAGGTCAATCAGAATATGTGAAATTTTACACTGCTACAAAAAACATTACAGCATATTACACATTAAAGAAATTAGAGATTGAACTTCCCTCTCATCAATTCATCAGAATTCACAAATCATATATTGTTTCCAAAGACTTTATTGAGTCGATAGGAAGTGAATTTGTTCAAATTCAGGACAAAAAACTGCCCATTGGGAGTAGTTACAAAGATCAGTTGATCAAGGCGTTTTTGTAGAGAGGACGGGAGACGGGAGACAGGAGACGGGGGACGAAGGACAAAGGACGAGTGAGTTGTTCAGGTGATGGGAAAGAAGAAGAAAAATAATTTTAATACTTAAATAAAAAATATGGAACTCATTGGAAAAACAACTATTAACCCAATCATTTTTTATTCCGGAAAAATTGCAGGTTATTTTACATGGATTATTTTTTCATTAATCCCGTTTGGATTTCATTTATTTGATAAAAACAAAATTCTATTCAATCAATATTTGTCTATAATAATACTGTTAATTGGACTAACTTTTGCCACAATAAGTTTGATCAATTTAGGAAAATCAACTCGTCTTGGATTACCTTCTAAAGACACTCAATTGAAAAAGACCGGATTATATAAGTATAGTAGAAACCCTATGTATGTTGGTTTTAATTTGATTACAATTTCTGTGATGATCTATACACTTCATTGGGTTATCATCATATTGGGAATTTATAGTTTGATTGTTTATCATTTGATCATTAAAGGAGAAGAAAAGTTTATGATTCAAAGATTTGGTGATGAATATATGAAATATAAACAGAAAGTAAGAAGATATTTATAATCAAATATATTCAAATGAAAAAGGTATTCCTTATTTTGCTCATCATATTATTTTCTAAATTGTCTGCACAAACTACAATAGATTCTTTAGAATTTATTAAAAATGAAACACAATCATTAATTAATGATGTAGTATCAGATTCTTTATACAAAGATGTAAAATATTTATTAAAAAAATATGCTGAAGTTTTTATATCATCTGAAACTATTTCAATTCGGAAAATAAAAAAATGTTTTCATAAGACTATTTACGACACCGTTATTATTAAAATATGGTATCCATTTGATGATCTCAATTACTCATTTTATGAACGACAAATGAAAGACACATCAAACCAATTATTACCTGAAATTATAACAGAAAAAACATTAGTAAATGAAAAAGAAAATTTCAAATATCCCATTTTGACAATTGAAAAACCTATTTTTTCATCTGATTTAAAACATGCTTATATCAGAACCTCTATTGAAAGAACAGGAGGGTGTATTGGGTATGAATTTTATTATAAACTGGAGGATAAAAAATGGATAAAAATTCGAACGCATATATTATTTAGATGTTAATTATTTATTTTTAATACAAGAAAATAATTGGAATTTGTGCCTCAATATATCATATTCTAATAAAAGGTTGGTACTGTATCTAATTGATGTTCTATCTGTTATATAAATTCAAAAAGACTAACAAGTTACAATTTATTTCACCAATCATTTATTAGAATAGCTTTTCAGAGCTTCGTTGGTAGAATCACCCCTGCATTAATTCATAGGCCAAATAAAACAATAAACATTCATTATCAAGACTTTAGAAAAAATAAAAAAATAAAAATTTTCAATGGACATTAATATTAAAAATTATATTTTTGCCTTGAGAAAAAACCTAATATTATTTATTGGTTTTTGGACTAATGGTCAGGTAATAGAAATAATGAATAATTTAAATATATGAAAATCAAAGCACTCATTTCATTCAAAACGATTTTATTTTTGGTTTTGTTATTAATCCTTCAAAGCACAAAAGTTGCCGCACAAGAATCTGATGTTATAAACCAGCTATTTCAATTTAAAAATGATTCTATTGAATACATCGTGATTGAAAACATCAAAAAACCAACTCTGGAAAATCATTTAATGTCCAATTTTTCTGCAGAATATAAAGTAACTAAAGAGGGTTTCAAAATTTACAATGCCAGCATAGGTGATCTTTATTCATTTATATATCAAGCAAATAGACATAATGTAAAAATTGAATCCTCTCAATTAATTTTTTATAACATTGTATATAAAGGTGTTTCAAATGATTCTATAAAAAAAGATATTTTTAAAAAAATCATAGAACTTAAAAAAATAAAAATTTCAGAAAACAAGATAAGGAAGAATCTTTACATTTTGGACCCCAAACATTCTAAAAAATTAAAAAAATATATATGTAAGTCCAATTCTGTTACTTCATTTATCAATGGTAATAATGAAAAATATGTTTTTACTAATACCCTGTTTTCTGATATTGTTAAACATTTGAATGAAAAGTTTCCGGATCAATTCAAATTCGAAGAACATGAAAAGATCAGATATTCTTTAGAGATTCCGAATGGTAAAAGTGAGAAATATATCATTAAATATTTAAAAAGAAAATTTGGAATAAAAATTAAAAAAACACGGCAAATTGTAACGATTTATATTTTCCAATATTCTTGATTTGATCAACAAGAAAAGAGCATGCTGAACCTAAAATCTCTTATTCCGGAATAGTGTTGAAACAATTTTTTGTATTCATCTCAAAATAAAGCTAATAGGGAAACATTCATTTTTTAATCGAACACTTTCCACACTTTCCCGGAATAAGAAAGAAAGGAGATAGCGGTATTCGTCGAACTTTGAACGTTTAACGTCGAACGGCGCATTAGGGCGGAGGCCAGGTACCCCGCAAGTTGAGCTGCTTAGGGGATGACGGATCGGGCAGAGCGACCTTGGGAGCTACTGCCCGGCCGATCAGACCCTTGCAGCGAAACGAGGAGTACAGGCCGGAGACCGACGGCGAGCTTGCGAGCCGGAATGCCCAAAAAAAAGACAGCAGACAGCAGACGGCGGACAGCAGACAAATGAAAAATGAAAAATGAAAAATGAAAAATGAAAAAACTAAAACCCAAAACCTAAGACCCAATAACTAAAAAGAGCCCACAAATTCGGAAACTTATAGGCTCTTTTGGGAGTAACTGATCTGGAAGGTTACTTTTTGATCGCTTTGGCGTATCTTTCGTTTACCACATTCCAGTTGATCATATTTCTGTAATTCTTAACGAAATCGGCACGTTTGTTTTGATATTTCAAATAGTAAGCGTGTTCCCATACATCAATATTGAAGATTGGAGTGCCTTTAACTTGTGCCACATCCATATAAGGATTATCCTGATTTGGAGTTTGAGTTACCTGAAGTTCCCCTTTTTCATCAACAATCAACCAGGCCCATCCACTTCCGAATTGGGTCATCGCCTTTTGATTGAATTGTTCGAAGAAATTATCCACAGATCCGAAAGCTTTTTCGATCGCTTTCATCAACTCAGCGGAAGGTTTACCTGTTTCCTGTGGAGCTAATGCTTCCCAGAACATCAAGTGATTGTAATATCCACCGGCATTGTTTCTAATTGGATTTCCCAATTCTGAAACGATGCTGAAGATAAACTCCATTGAAGCGTTTTTGTATGGAGTTTCACTGATCAACGCCATAAATTGATTGTAATAATTTCTATGGTGTCTGTCATAGTGAATCTCAACTGTTAATGCATCCATGTGTGGTTCTAAACCATTGTATGCATAAGGTAGAGGTTGAAAAAGATGTTCAACCGGTTGTCCATTGTATTGTTTCATAGTTTTTGTTTTTGTTTGGGTATCACTTGTTTGAGCATTTATGGTTAGGATGTTTACAAGTAATACGATGGTTAATAATTTAAAGTTTTTCATATTTTGTTTTTTGGTTATATAAAGATTAGGAGACAACCCCTAACTCTTTTCCCACTTTTACAAAAGCGTTGATACATTTATCCAAATGCTCTTGTTCGTGGGCAGCAGAGAGTTGCACCCTGATTCTTGCCTGGTTTTGAGGTACAACAGGATAATAGAAACCGGTTACAAAGATTCCTTCTTCCTGTAATTTAGCAGCCATTTGTTGTGAAAGTTTGGCGTCATACAACATAACAGCACAGATAGCAGATTTGGTTGGTTTAATATCAAAACCGGCATCTTTCATTTTTGCAATAAAATATTCCGTGTTATAATGTAATTTATCTTGTAATGCATTTGATTTTTGCATAATTTCAACCATCTTGATTCCGGCAGCAGCTACCAACGGAGGAATAGAGTTAGAGAACAAATAAGGGCGAGAACGTTGACGTAACATATCGATGATCTCTTTTTTACCGGTTGTGAAACCACCAATAGCACCGCCAAAAGCTTTTCCAAGGGTACCGGTAATAATTTCCACTTTTCCTCTTTTATCATACAATTCAGAAACCCCTCTACCGGTTTTTCCAACAACACCAGCTGAATGTGATTCATCAACCATCACCATAGCATCATATTTTTCAGCTAATCTTAGGATTTCATCCAAAGGAGCCACATTTCCGTCCATAGAGAAAACTCCATCGGTAACGATTAAGCGGAATCTTTGAGCCTGAGCATCTTGTAATTGTTTTTCAAGGTCAGCCATATCAGCATTTGCGTAGCGGTATCTAACAGCTTTGCAAAGACGAACACCGTCGATGATAGAAGCATGATTTAAAGAATCTGAAATAATAGCATCCTCTTCACCTAAAAGTGGTTCAAAAACGCCACCGTTAGCATCGAAACAAGCTGCGTAAAGAATCGTATCTTCTGTTCCGAAAAATTCAGCTATTTTTTCTTCTAATTTTTTATGAAGATCGCCGGTTCCACAGATAAAACGAACGGAAGCCATTCCATAACCATGAGTTTCCAATGCTTCCTGAGCAGCAGCAATTAACTCAGGATTATTAGCTAATCCTAAGTAGTTATTAGCACAAAAGTTAAGAGCAGTAGATCCATTGGCTAAATTGATTACAGCACCTTGAGGGGAAACAATCACTCTTTCTTTTTTGTAAAGTCCGGCATTTTCAATATTTGCCAATTCGTTTTGTAAAAATTGTTGAAATTTGTTGTACATATATCTGTTTTTTATCTGATTTTCGGATTATTTTAATTTTTCTTTAAGAACATTCAACATGTCAATAGTCATCATTTCTAAGTTGAATTTTGGATTCCATCCCCACTCTGCTCTTGCCACTGAATCATCCAAGCTATTGGGCCATGAATCAGCAATACTTTGTTTTAATGGTTCAATATTGTACTCCATTGTAAAGTTAGGGATATATTTTCTGATCTCATTAGCTATGATTTCAGGTGTAAAACTCATTCCAGTTACATTGAAAGAGTTTCTATGGATCAATTTAGATGGATCCACTTCCATTAAATTAATCGCAGCATCCAGTGCATCAGGCATATACAACATATCCATGCAAGTATCGTGTCTTAATGGACAAGTAAATTTACCTTCTTTGATAGCAGCATAGTAAATTTCCACTGCATAATCGGTAGTTCCACCGCCAGGAAGAGCTACGTTAGAAATCAAACCCGGGTAACGCACCGAACGGGTATCCACGCCAAATCTTTTAAAGTAATAATCGCTTAACAATTCACCGGCAACTTTAGTCACTCCGTAAATAGTTTTGGGACGTTGGATCGTATCCTGAGGGGTTTTGTCTTCAGGAGTTTCTGGTCCGAAAGCACCGATTGAGCTAGGTGTAAAAAGAGCAGCTTTATATTCACGAGCAACTTCTAAGCAATTCAATAAAGCACCCATACCGATATTCCAACCTAACATAGGATTTGCCTCTGCAGTAGCTGAAAGGATAGCAGCTAAATTATATATTGTATCAATGTTATATTTTTTAACAGTTTCAGCAATATCATTAATATTGGTAGCATCTATTTTGACCGAAGGACCACCTTCCGAAAGTTCCCCTTTCAGAGGAAAATGAAGATCAGAAGCAACAACATTATTGCTTCCATAAATTTTTCTAAGAGTTGGAACTAATTCTGTACCAATTTGTCCGCTTGCACCAATGACTAAAATGTTTTTCATCTGTTAAAATTTAAAGTGTTGCAAATATAAATAAAAAAGTTAAATAAAATTATTTTTTCTAATTGAAAAAATCTCCATCACTATATATAATATCAATGATGGAGATTTTTCCTATTTATATCATCTATAATTATACCATCGTATCTATTAGAGATGTATTTTCGATTAAAATCGTTCTGGAAGGAAATTCATTAATCATCATAAAGTCGTGAGTAGCAATCAGAACGGTAGTACCCTTTTGATTAATATCCATAAAAAGTTTAAAAATCTCTTGGGATGTAATTGGGTCTAAGTTTCCGGTAGGTTCATCAGCAAGAATCACTTCGGGATCATTGAGAAGAGCACGTGCAATACAAACCCGTTGTTGTTCACCTCCAGAAAGTTGGTGTGGGTATTTGAAATCTTTAGTAGCAAGACCAACTCTTTCCAGAACATCTTCAGCACGTTGAAGCATTTCATCCTTATTTTTCCATCCTGAAGCTTTCAACATCAAAAGGAGATTATCAATAACGGTTCTATCGGATAGCAATTGATAATCTTGAAAAACAAGCCCCATTTTTCTTCTTAATAAAGGGATTTGTTTTGGTTTAATCGTTTTCAGATCAAATCCTGCAATAGATGCTTCTATTCCGTTAGCTTTCTCATCAGCGATCAACAATTTGAGAATCGATGATTTTCCGGTACCCGATTTACCTATTAGATATACCATCTCCCCTTTATGAATAAGTATATTTACTTTAGGAAGAATGAGTAATTTTTTCTGGTAAACATCTACATCTTTCAATAAAATTACTGTTTCAGCTGATTGAGCCAAAGGAGTTTCCATAACCTGATTTGACTCAATAGTCAAATGAGATTCATGATCTATCTCGTTATTAAGCACTTGAGAATCTTCCATTTTAATCAATTTGAATAAAGACTAGGTATCAATTTTAGCGTAATGTGCATTTTGTTCAATAAATTCTCTACGAGGAGGCACTTCATCTCCCATTAACATAGAGAAAACTCGGTCAGCTTCCAACAAGTTTTCGATGGTCACCTGTCTAAGAGTTCGGAATTGAGGATCCATAGTGGTTGTCCACAACTGTTGAGCGTTCATTTCTCCAAGACCTTTGTAACGTTGAATATGTAAACCGGATTCATTAAGTCCATTGTTAGTAAACTCATCTACAGTATCTTTTCTTTGGGCTTCAGTCCACACATATTTTTCCTGTTTTCCTTTTTTGATCAAATATAAAGGAGGTGTAGCAATATAAACATGCCCCATTTCGATCAATTCTTTCATATATCTGAAGAAAAAAGTAAGAATTAAGGTCGCTATGTGACTACCATCCACATCGGCATCGGTCATGATGATCACTTTTCCGTATCGAAGTTTCTCAATATTTAAAGCTTTGCTATCATCTGGTGTACCAATAGAAACGCCAAGAGCAGTGTACATATTACGGATCTCTTCACTTTCAAAGATTCTATGTGGCATAGCTTTTTCAACATTCAAAATTTTACCTCTAAGTGGCAAAATTGCTTGAAATTTACTATCTCTACCTTGTTTAGCAGTACCCCCTGCAGAGTCCCCTTCGACAAGATACAATTCACATTCAGCAGAATTTTTGGAAGAGCAATCTGAAAGTTTTCCTGGAAGGCCACCCCCATTAAACACATTTTTTCTTTGAACCAATTCACGTGCTTTACGGGCAGCATGACGAGCAGTAGCAGCCAAAACCACTTTATTTACAATCTCTTTAGCATCACGTGGATTCTCTTCAAGGAAATACTTTAGCATCTCTCCAACCATTTGGTCAACAATACCCATAACTTCATTATTTCCTAATTTGGTTTTTGTTTGACCTTCAAACTGAGGTTCTTGAACTTTTACAGAAATAATTGAAGTTAAACCTTCTCTAAAGTCATCACCGGAGATTTCAATTTTAGATTTCTCCAATTTTTCCAACATTTTGCTTTCGTCAGCATATTTTTTTAGAGTACGGGTTAATGCTCTCCGGAAACCGGCTAAGTGAGTACCCCCTTCAATGGTATTGATATTATTCACATAAGAGTGGATATTTTCAGTAAAAGAAGTATTATATTGCATAACCACTTCAACCTGAACATTATCTTTATCTCCTTCCATATAGATAGGAGATTCCATAATTTTCTCACGACCACTATCCAGATATTTGATAAAATCTTTAAGTCCCTCATCTGAATAGAAAGAATCATGGATATATTCACCTTTATCATTAACGACTCTTTCGTCAGTAATTTCTAGTTTAATTCCACGGTTAAGATAGGCTAATTCTTTAAGTCTGGTAGCAAGAGTATCATATTTATATTCAGAAGCAATAAAGATTGAATCATCTGGTTTGAACCAAATTTTGGTACCTCTTTGATCCGTAGTACCTAATTCTTTAACAGGATAAAGTGGTTTTCCATAAGCCAGTTCCTGCACGTAGTGAATTCCGTCTCTGTAAACTTCGGCTTTAAACTCTTTAGAAAGAGCATTCACGCAGGAAACACCAACACCGTGAAGACCGCCGGAAACTTTATAGGAATCTTTATCGAATTTACCACCGGCATGAAGTACAGTTAGTACCACTTCAAGGGCTGATTTTTTCTCTTTTTCATGATACCCTGTAGGGATCCCTCTACCATTATCCAAAACGGAGATGGAGTTATCGGTATGGATAGTCACTTGAATATGATTACAGTGTCCAGCAAGAGCTTCATCTATAGAGTTATCGACAACTTCGTATACAAGATGGTGTAGTCCTCTTTCGCCGACATCGCCTATATACATAGCTGGTCTTTTTCTAACCGCTTCGAGTCCTTCAAGTACTTGAATATTATCTGCATTGTATTCTTGCTGAGCAGTTACAACCTTTTCTAATTCGTTCATAATCAATTTTATAATTTCATTTTAAATAACCTGCAAATATACAAAAAAATACCTTTTGAATGGACAAAAAAAAACACAATTTTCTAGAAAAAACGTTCATTATTCCATGACTTTTGTTTTTGGGGATCTTTTAAATTTCTTATTCCGAGATAGTGTTGAATCTGCTGGGTTAAAATTTACACTTTTGGTAAATCTTTTTATTTGAATATGTTTCGGGTGAGCTTTCCAACACTTTACCGGAACTGTTAATTTGTTGATCATTTCTCGCACATTTTTTCGTTTTTTTATTGATTTTCTCATTCTTTATCCTATCTTTGCCCCAACTAATTTATTACTAATCTAACTCTCAA
>Ga0316605_10000084_pt1 | contig 104290 bp, 80 predicted proteins | sample OWC_soil_day20_n_FD_207666 | JGI IMG/M metagenome (GOLD analysis project Ga0316605, IMG submission 207666) | Wetland soil microbial communities from Old Woman Creek delta, Ohio, United States - OWC_soil_day20_noCT | ecosystem: Environmental > Terrestrial > Soil > Wetlands | place: USA: Ohio...
CGCTTTGGTGTTTTTGTTCTGGCCCAAAAGTGGCTCAGTTTATCGCGGAATCAGCGGCTCACTTTGCTGCGGAATTGGTGGCTCAGTTTACCGCGGAATCAGTGGCTCAGTTTGAGTGGAATATTCAAAAAATACAAAAAAAATAATATCAAACAATAGTTTGGGGAAAAATTGTGGGGGATAATTCAAAGTGATTTGAGTAGCTTAATTTAGTGCGAATAATCAGTTGTTACACTATTGTAGCTACAAATTACACTTTAAAATACTCTTCGGTACAGAATATAGTTTTGACATTATTGTACCAGACAACTTTTCAAAAAATATAGTATAGAAAAATGAATCTACTGCTTCACAACCTTATAATAAACTTGCCCAAGACTATTTACAAACTTAATGATGTATAACCCTTTTGCCAGATCTGAGGTGTTTAAAACAACTTCGGTTTCTAATAATCCATGAAAGATGAGTTGTCCAACGCCATTATACATGAAGTATTGGTAAGATTCAGAGGATTGATTCTTAATCGTTAACTGATTTGTAAATGGATTGGGACTAATTGAAATAAATTGATTATTAAATGGTTGTACTTTAACATTGTTTACCAAAATCAAGTTTGAAGAATCAGATGGACAATTGTTTTGAGTCACAATAACAAAATAAGTGCCATTTTCTGTAAGAATAAGTTCTTGATTCGTTTCATTTGGAATCACCCCATTTTGATTATACCATTGATTTCCAAATAATGAGGAAGATATCAATCTATCAAAGTATAAAACAATAGTAGGTGTTACAAGAGAATAATTAACAGTTAAATTGATGGTTATTACACTATCACATCCTGCTGCATTTGGAATGACTGCTATCTTTGTTCCGGGTGTGGTGTAAACTTGTCCATCGGGAGCGGTATAGCTATCACAAACAGTTTCACTAATCGTACTGGAAGAACTTTGGTTTACAGAAAGATTAATTGTAATAGTACTATCACATCCTGCTACATTTGGAATAATCGCTGTTATAGTTCCTGATGTAGTATAAACTTGTCCATCGGGGGCAGTGTAAGAATGACAAGCAGTTTCATTGATTATGCTTGAAGTTCTTTGATTAACTGTTAAATTGATGGTTATTATACTATCACAACCTATTGCATTAGTAATTATTGCCGTTTTTGTTCCGGATGTAGTGTAAACTTGCCCATCAGGAGCGATATAGCTATCACAAACGGTTGCATTGATGGTACTGGTAGAACTTGTTTTTACAGTAAGATTAATAGTAATGGTACTGTCACATCCTGCTGCATTAGAAATTATTGCCGTTTTTGTTCCGGAAGTAGTGTAAACTTGCCCATCAGGAGCGGTATAGCTATCACAAACGGTTGCATTGATCGAACTGGAAGAACTTGTTTTTACAGTAAGATTAATCGTAATGGTGCTGTCACATCCTGCTGCATTTGGAATAATCGCTGTTTTGGTTCCTGAAGTAGTGTAAACTTGTCCATCGGGTGCGGTGTAAGTGTCACAAACGGTTACATTAATAGTGCTAAATGAACTTTGTTTTACAGTAAGATTAATCGTAATGGTACTATCACATCCTACTGCATTTGGAATTATGGCAGTTTTGGTTCCGGAAGTAGTATAAACTTGTCCATCAGGGGCGGTGTAAGTATCACAAACAGTTGCATTGATAGTATTGGAAGAACTTTGTTTAACTGTAAGATTAATCGTAATGGTGCTGTCACATCCTGCTGCATTTGGAATAATCGCTGTTTTGGTTCCTGAAGTAGTGTAAACTTGTCCATCGGGTGCTGTGTAACTATCACAAGCTATTTCTGTAATGGTACTGGAAGAACTTTGATTTACAGTTAGATTAATAGTAATAGTACTATCACAACCCGCTGCATTTGGAATTATTGCCGTTTTGGTTCCTGATGTGGTGTAAACTTGTCCATCGGGTGCGGTGTAGGTGTCACAAACGGTTGCATTGATGGTACTGGAAGAACTTTGTTTTACAGTAAGATTAATCGTAATGGTACTATCACAACCCACAGCATTTGGAATAATGGCTGTTTTGGTTCCGGAGGTAGTATAAACTTGTCCATCAGGAGCGGTGTAAGTATCACAAACAGTTTCATTGATAGTACTGAAAGAACTTTGTTTTACAGTAAGATTAATCGTAATGGTACTATCACAACCCACAGCATTTGGAATTATTGCCGTTTTTGTTCCGGATGAGGTATAAACTTGTCCATCTGGTGCGCTATAGGTGTCACAAACGGTTGCATTGATGGTACTGGAAGAACTTTGTTTTACAGTAAGATTAATTGTAATGGTACTATCACATCCTGCTACATTTGGAATGATCGCCGTTTTTGTTCCGGATGTAGTGTAAACTTGCCCATCAGGAGCGGTGTAAGTGTCACAAACGGTTGCATTGATGGTACTGGAAGAACTTTGGTTTACAGAGAGATTTATCGTAATGGTGCTATCACAACCCGCTGCATTTGGAATTATGGCAGTTTTGGTTCCGGATGTAGTGTAAACTTGTCCATCGGGAGCGGTGTAGGTGTCACAAACAGTTGCATTGATAGTACTGGAAGAACTTTGTTTTACAGTAAGATTAATCGTAATGGTACTATCACAACCCACAGCATTTGGAATAATGGCAGTTTTGGTTCCTGAAGTAGTATAAACTTGTCCATCAGGGGCGGTGTAAGTGTCACAAACGGTTGCATTGATGGTACTGGAAGAACTTTGTTTTACAGTAAGATTAATCGTAATGGTACTATCACATCCTGCTGCATTTGGAATGATCGCCGTTTTGGTTCCGGATGTGGTGTAAACTTGCCCATCAGGAGCGGTGTAAGTGTCACAAACGGTTGCATTGATGGTACTGGAAGAACTTTGGTTTACAGAGAGATTTATCGTAATGGTGCTATCACAACCCACAGCATTTGGAATAATCGCCGTTTTAATGCCACTTGTAGTGTAAACTTGTCCATCAGGAGCTGTGTAAGTGTCACAAACGGTTGGATTGATAGTGCTGGAAGAACTTTGTTTAACAATTAGGTTAATTGTGATTGTGCTATCACAACCCACAGCATTTGGAATAATCGCAGTTTTAATGCCACTTGTAGTGTAAACTTGTCCATCAGGAGCGGTGTAAGTGTCACAAACAGTAGTATTGATGGTACTGGAAGAACTTTGTTTTACAGCAAGATTTATCGTAATGGTGCTATCACAACCCACAACATTTGGAATAATCGCCGTTTTAATGCCACTTGTAGTGTAAACTTGTCCATCAGGAGCTGTGTAAGTGTCACAAACGGTTGGATTGATAGTGCTGGAAGAACTTTGTTTTACAGTAAGATTAATCGTAATGGTACTATCACAACCCACAGCATTTGGAATAATCGCCGTTTTAATGCCACTTGTAGTGTAAACTTGTCCATCAGGAGCTGTGTAAGTGTCACAAACGGTTGGATTGATAGTGCTGGAAGAACTTTGTTTAACAATTAGGTTAATTGTGATTGTGCTATCACAACCCACAGCATTTGGAATAATCGCAGTTTTAATGCCGCTTGTATTGTAAATTTGTCCATCAGGAGATGTGTAGATGTCACAAACGGTTGCATTGATTGTGCTTGATGTACTTTGTTTTATATTAATCGATTTCGTTGATATTTCTCCCTCACCACACGCATTTGATCCTTTAACACTTATATCTCCTGAAATTGCAGTTGTGCTATAATCAACAGTAATGGAATTGGTTGTACTTGTTCCTGTTGCTCCATTGGGCAATGTCCAAATGTAAGAACTAGCATATTCTATAACAGGAACAGTGTAAGTAACACTATTTTCACCTTGGCAAACTGTTGCATTTCCCGAAATTGTTCCTGCATCTACTGGTAGTGGATTTACATTTATTGCTAGATTTGAAGAGTCACCTTTTCCACAACTATTATTTGGTGTGACTGATATTGTTCCATTATTTGATCCTACTAAAACTTCAATTTGATTTGTCCCTTGACCATTTATTATAGTCCAACCTAAAGGAACACTCCATATAACAGAATTATTAATAGTTACAGAATAATCATAACACAAACGAGCTGCATTACTTAAACTAGGACATCCATTTACAATAGCTTCTGTATTAGATAATCCAGTTCCAATAGCTGTTCCAGTAGCTCCAATAGAAGTGCCATAACAACCCCAATCTGCAGTCATACTATTGATTGATACTTCATAATATGTGTTTACATTATTTTGATTATTTTCAATATGAAATATAAACCCACCTGCTGGCCCAACATCCCTTAATTGATAACTTGTTGAAGAATTAAACATACGAATAGGATAAAAAGTCATATTTTGTCCATTCCATTTAACTTCTCCTTGTTGGCTGTTCCAATAGAAATTATGAAATAAGGCATAATTTTGATCTAATTCAGTACTAGTCCAATACAGACCATTACCACTACCAAATCCACCTAAACCAAATAAATATATTTTTTTTCGTACAGAATCTAATTCATCTTTGGAGGGTAAAAACCAATCATCATATATCGTAGTTTGATTGTTGACAGAATAGGCTACAATGCTGTTTTCACATGGTGAACTTGGTCCATTAATTATGCCAACACCATCCGGTAATGAATTAACAAATATACTCATATTTGAAGCTATTCCTTCTCCACATGAGTTTGTTCCTTTAACAGTTATATATCCGGAAACAGCAGTAGTTCCATAATTTACAGAAATTGAATTTGTTGTACTATTACCGATAGCTCCATCTGGCAAAGTCCATACATAAGAAGTTGCATTGGGGATGTTCGGTATAGAATAAAATACAGAACTATCTCCTTGACAAACAATTGCATTTCCTGAAATAACTCCTGCAGCTGCTGGAAGTGGCTTTACATTGATTGCTTTAATAGATACAATACCATCTCCACATTCGTTTGTCCCTTCAATACTAATATTCCCTGAAACAGCAGTAGTTCCATAACTAACATTGATTGAATTCGTAATACTTGATCCTGTTGCTCCGTTAGGTAAAGTCCATAAGTATGATATTGCATTTGTAATAGTTGGTACTGTATATGTTATTTCATTTTGCCCCTGACAAACAGTTGCTTTCCCTGTAATTATTCCTGCAGCAGCTGGAAGTGCATTAACAATGATCTCTTTTGTTGAAATAGCACCAACCCCACATGTATTTATACCCTTAACTGTAATGTTACCGGAAATAGCATAAGCTTCATAATTAACAGTAATTGAATTAGATGTACTTGACCCTATTACTCCAAAAGGTAAAGTCCAAACATAAGATTCTGCATTTGGAATAAGAGGAACAGTGTATGTTATAGCAGATTGTCCCTGACAAACAATTGAATCTCCAATTATAACCCCTGCAGCAGAAGGAAGTGGATTTATTATTACTCCTATATTGGACGGAATACCTTCTCCACAAGAATTGATTCCTCTAACAGTAATGTTTCCGGAAACTGTTAATGCATTATAATTCAAATAAATTGAATTTGATAACGTTGTCGTTTCTTCTCCATCTGGGAAATGCCATAAATATGCTGTAGCATTTGCTATTGAAGGAATACTATATAAAACTAAATTTTCTCCATGACAAACAAGAGTATTACCAGAAATTGGTCCTGCAGCTTCGGGATGTGAATTAACCGTAATTTCTCTTATAGAAACAGGACCTTCTCCACATGAATTGATTCCTTTAACACTAATCTCTCCTGAAGTTGCTGTTGCTCCATAATTAACAGTTATTGTATTGCTTGTACTTGTTCCTGTTGCTCCATTTGGTAAGGCCCAAATATAAGAAGTAGCATTTTGAATTAGAGGAACTGAGTATGTTACAAAACTGTCTCCTTGACAAACATTTGAACTACCTGAAATTAATCCAACAGATCCAGGAAGAGGTAAATTACAAATAAAATTGGCGACTAAATTTCTATTATTTGATAGAACAAATGAATAATTTGCATCAGTAGAAACGACATTTCCATTTTCTGTCCAATTAGTAAAAATGTATCCACTGTTTGCAGTTGCAGTTACTGTTCTTATGCTACCACCAAAGAAAACACCACTTCCAGTTGTTGTCCCTCCAATAGAAGGATTAGAAGAAGTTTGAATAGTAAAATCTTCAGTAATTGGTGCTCCTGATACATTTATTGTCATTGTATTTGATGCTAAAATAAAAGTGTTATTACAGTATTGGAAACCATTACCACCATAAGATAATCCTGCGGTATAATTAGTTGAGTTATCTGTAATATTACAACTGGCATTAGCACCTACTAAGTTATAAATGATAGAATATTGACCAGGTTGAGAAAATGCATTGATATCCACTGTTATGAATCTATCGTTAAAGAAATGCATATAGAACCAGTTGTATGCATTTGTATTCCAATTAACGAAATACCCATTATAAGGAGGAAATTGAGCAGTGTTTGCAAAAGGATATGTTCCAATAGAAAAAGGATTGAAATAAGTGTTACTTGGATTTGGGTTATTTATTCCGATTTGTTCAGTAAAGTAACTAACACTCAAGTATTGGTCTGTTAAATATTGCCCAAGATCTGTAAGAGCAACACCATCTTTGTAAACTTGGAATTGGATTTGAGCACGACGATTAAGATCTCCACATGCATCCACTTTAATATAGAATTTGGTATCTTGGCCTGTAGTAACATTTAGTTCATTGTTAGGAGTTGCTGCTTGATCAGTGTATAGGTTCAAACTTGAAAAGTTATTACCAACCGTATTGACCGCCAAAGTTCTTGCAGTTCCATAGCCACATGAGTTTGATGGAGTAACTGTAATATTGCCATTACCTGAACCTGCGGTTACAGTTACTGAATTGGTAGTGCCACCCGAAGTTTGTGTCCAACCAGATGGAAAAGTCCATGTGTATGAATAGGTGTCTGTATTTTGAATAATATCAATATCATCAATAAAAAATCTACTATTTGCATCTTGAAACCCTTCGAATATTATTGTTGTTAAAGCTGTTCCTCCAGAAGCAATAATTATAAATTCACTCATTACTGTACTGCTCAACTCAGAAACAATGTACTCAGTCGAATTAACAATAACTTTCATTTGTGACTGATCATTTCCCCATTTTCTAGCTTTAAACTTAATAGTAAAGACGCCACCATTACCAGATAAATCTAAAGATGGAGTCATAATAAATCCTTTTACTGAAGATGTTCCAAGTTTAACTTTGCCATTTGATTGATATATCTTATAAGCTGTCCAGTTTGGTGTTGAAGTAAAAGAATTTAAAGAAGAACTGATATCAGTTATATTTGAATCAATTATTAAATTGAAATTTTCAGAAATTAAACTTATAGGAATAATTGCTGATCCGGATGGAATAGAATATGTTTGAGAAGATCCTGGACAAACAGAAGTCATCCCATTAATTGTTTGTGGCTGCGGCGGAACTGTTATCACATTTACATCTATAGATCTTTGAATACTTGCACCACATGCATTAAAAGCAGTTAAAGTAATTGTACCTCCACTTAACCCTGGTGTGCAGGTAATTGAATTGGTTGATGAATTTCCTGTCCACCCATTTGGTAATGTCCAAATGTAAGAAATTGTGTCATTAGAATAATCAATCAGGTCCTGATTAATAGGTGAAGACATGATATGAATAGTAGTATCAATTATAAATGGTGCAGTATAAGTTATGGAGCTTTGTCCTTGACAAATAACGGTATCCCCAAAAATCATTCCCATTAAAGGAGTATCTTGGAAAATATGAGGATAAATTGAAAGAGGAGTACTTGAGCCACAGATGTTATTTGCAATTACATAAATGGTTGGAATAACAATTTCCATTAAATATGAATTATTATTAATTTGAACAATAGGACTATATGTAATTGAAATAGAATCTGTGATTGAAAAACCATTAAAATTCGATGGTAAAATCCATGTATAATCACTTACGTCACCTGTCGTTGAAACATTTATCGTTTTTTCTTCATTAGAACAGAAGGAAATGTTTTCAGATAATAAAACAGGTTCATTTGGTACAGATTTTACAGTAATAGGTAATATAGAAACAGGTCCATCACCACAGGAATTATTATCTTTTACTGTAATATTTCCTGAAACTGCTGATATGCTATAATTTATAGTTATACTATTTGGGGTACTTGTTTCAATATTTGTCCCGTTTGGAGTTGTCCAAATATAATTAGTTGCATTTGGATTATTTGTTATGGAATAAGTTACAGAGGTTTGACCTTTACAAACAGTAGTACTACCAGTAATTACTCCTGGTTGTACAGGAGGGGGATTTATGGTTACTGTTGCACTTCCTTGCGTTCCCCAACCGCAACTATTAAAAGCTCTGAAATAATATGTTCCCGACGAGGTGACTGTCTGGCTAGACAAAGGTATCGCAGTTGATGTCCCATTGCTAGTGGTGCCCTGCCAGTATATCGTACTGCCGTTATCGCCAATTGCAGTTAATGTTGCTCCGTTACAAAATGTTCCTCCACCGCTAACGTTCACTGAGGCAGGAGTAGTATTTATGGTTACAGTTAAAGACCTGCTTGTGCCATTGCCACAAGAATTGTAAGGAGTTACTACAATACTTTGTGAACCTGCAGTATTCCATGTGACTATAATAGTATTGCCACTTCCCGTAAAAGTGCCACCGCTTACTGACCAGTTATAAGTAACACCTCCAACGTTGGTAACAGAATATGTTTGTGTGCCTCCTCCTAAACAAACACTGGTGTTTCCAACAATTACGGAAGGCTGAGCAGGAAAACCTGTTACAATTACAGTTAGAGTGCGCGAAGTACCTGAGCCGCAATTTATATTTGGAGTTACTGTAATTGTTTTGGCTCCCGAACTTGTGAAAACAATATTTACACTATTGGTGCCTTGTCCTGAGATAACTGCACCTCCAGTTACACTCCATGTATAAGTTACACCAGACACATTGGTAACGCTATAGGTTTGTGTGGACGACTGGCAGACTGTTGTATTTCCATTTATAGAAGAAGGTTGAGACGGAATGTTACATACAACCGTAAAGTTTTTGATGTATATATTATTGCCCTCGTTCGTTTCTATTACTTGCCCGTTTCCATCAACTATCATTTTAAGTTCATACGTACCGGGTTGAAGTTGCCCAATATTGATATCATTAGCATAAGTATAATTATTTGCATTAAGACCTGGTGTGTTAAATGTATAAACCAATGAATTATTGAGATATAAATAAGAAACAAAACTATTGGTAATATTTTGGTTTGATATGTTAGAAAAGGCAACATCTACATAAACATTGTTAGTAGAATAAATGGTTGTAGCATCAGTATTTGTTCCGGTAGTTACCGATGTTACAAGTGGTGCAGACCATCCATTTGGAGTATATTGTAAAAGATCAGGATAAATAGGGCTCACATAGATTGACTTTACATACTCATTGTCATTTTCATTGCTTTCTTCAATGTTGAGTCCATAGTCAACCACCATCTTTATTTCGTGCCATCCGGCAGAAAGAGGTCCAACATTTATATCCTCAACCCATTCGTAATCGTAAGGTTGCAGTCCTGCTGAATTTGTATTATAAACGATACTTTCATCAACATAAATATATGTGTTATATGCTCCGCATGGAGCATCACTATCCTCAATTTGGCAGGCATCAATATAAATATTATCAGCAGTAGTGAAGCTACCTGAATTTGCATGTGTACCAAGGGATATTGATGCTATCAATGGTTCATCCCACCCTGAAGGTTTATACGGTTTAAGGTTTGGTAAGTAACGGTAAATAGTTGCTTCAAGTGAGTATGTACCATCGTTGCCAGTAGTATTAGAATATGGTCTTACACGAAAATATAAACTACCACCGTCTAATACTTCAAAAGTAGGCTGCTGAAAATCTTCATAATCAGACCAATCTGAACCATCAAAATAACGGTATTCCATATCCCCTGTATATGTGATTCCGTCATCTGAATCCCAGCTATCATGTAAACGCGATACTACTGTATAATAATATCCTGACGGTAGGTCTATTCTATAATAATCATCCCAATCATCTTCAGCATCATCTAAACAAGCGTCATCGGTTTTAAAATAAAATTCATCGTTTGTAAAATAAACAGGTTGTATCAAATAACTCGAATTACTTGAATTATTAGGTTCATAAGGATCATTACATGAATTGTTCTGACAAGCAAAAATTCTAAGTTGATTTAAAGGAGTGTAAGGGCCCCAACCTGCCGCATTTCTACTTCTTACTATAAAGAATAAATCAGCATTATACTGATAATTATTTTCAATTGGATATGTAAACGATGGTTGCGTAAATAACTCTGATACTTGTATTTGACCTGAACTATTTGTAAAAGCAAGCTCATATTCAATAACATTACAATCAGATTGAGCCGTCCAGGTAATAACAAGATCATTCCCTGCACATCCATGATGAAAGTATAACCCTGCTAAGGTAGGACCCAAAATAGATGTAATTGGTAGTGAGCAACTGCTCGAACAACTCCCAGTATATAAAGTTCTATAAGCTGTATAATTTGTAGAAACTTGGTTGGTTACATCATAAGCTTTAACACACCAATAGTATGTAGTATTTGGGTGCGCCTCTGTCCAAGTGAAAGAAGAAGAAGAATTCAGGTTTTGGTTATACACAGTTGTATTAAAACCATCAGATGCATTCCATGAGTTTGAAGTAGAAATTTGTATGCGGTATTTTACATTGCTTATATTGGATGACCAGGAAAAATTAATTCCTGAACAGGATAAACCGCTTGTTTCATTAGCAGGTGAACTAAGAGTAAGTGATGTTGCATTTTGATTAAGTGTAAAATTGTTTGTTGTGCTCCCGCAGGTTGCAGTGAGGGTGCAACTACGGCTGCTTAGTGAGCCATTTGCCAAATAAGTAATTGTAATAGTAGCGTTACCATTACCACTAGAAGGTGAAATATTAGTTATCCAAGGGCAGCTTTCACTTATGGTCCAGTTGCCACTACCTGTAAGCAAAAATGTGGTAGTGCCCGCCAGATAGCTAACAGTTTTGCTGGATGGCGAAACAGATACTGTACAGGTTTGCACAGGGGAAGTGTAACGGTAAGCTAGAGTGTAAGTCCCATTAATCCAATTTGAAGCCTTTACTTTTAAATACACATCTCCAACGTAAGTAGCAGTCCAATCAATTACTTCGGTATTTGATGGATTTGAACATATTGATGTTGCTGCAGTAATGGGGTTACAATCATAGTCAAGCAAAACCAATGAAGTTTCAAAATTTGCAGTTGCTCCATTACCACAACCTGTTTTAAAAGTATAAGTATTACCGCTTGTTACATGAATTTTATAAATAATCCATAACTCGTCAATCAGGGTTTTTGTATCTGTTTGCCATGAAGTTGTTGGTATTAAAATATCATTATAATCAGGGCATGAGGTAGTCAGCAAAGCTGAGTAAACAGCTTTCTCTGCATTAATTCTACCATAACCTAAATCTTGACTCCAGGTACCGTTGGGTTGTAACCCATTGTAACTATATGTGTAGCCCCCAACCTTATCGCATGTAACTTCTAATATGGATCGTGCATCTTGATAGGTGAGATTTGGATTCGTTGAAAATATTAATGCCATGACTCCTGCTGCCACTGGGCAAGCTGCAGAGGTGCCGTGGAAAGATGGATTGTAGTTACCACCATTGGGGACATTACCATAATCAACACAAGGAAGAATTCCACATGCAGAACCAGATTCACCTGCAATGTCCGTAGTATAAATTTTTACTCCTGGTGCTGAGACATCAAGACCTACACCATAATTTCCTCCCCAATTTTCGCCATCACAGGAAGTAGGAGATTTTCGTTGATCACACATACTTGTAGCACCAACAGCAATTGTATTTGTGTTTGATGCAGGATAGGCTATTGTCGAAGAGTTGCTATTTCCTGTAGCAGAAAAGAATGGTGTTCCATTTCCACTTCTCCCTATAGTAATAGAATTAGAAATTGCAGTATTGATTAAACTATTACTGCTACCAAATCCATTAGAATTACTAATCACATCTGCATTATTATATGCCCATGTAATACCATTTGAGATTGAATTGCCTGTAGCAGACCAATGGCCCGCTGTATCGTAAATCGTACCGATTTTTACTGCAATAATTTTACAGTTATAGGCTATTCCCGCTAATCCTTGAGAATTATTCCCGGTAGCTTTAATTATTCCTGCACAGTTTATGCCATGAGCATCCCCTTTATATCCAGTAGAATTAAAACCAGTACCTGTTGCATCATAAGTACTATAAAATGAAATATCAGGATGTATAAATTCTGCCACACTTCCAAAACAATCTAGTACTGCTACCTTAATATTTGAACTGCCTCCTGGACTTATTTGCCATGCATTTACAACATGTATAGAAGCATTTGCATTACCTGATGGAATATTTGATAAATTATATCCCGGATAATTAGATCCTGTATTGTTTAAATACCACTGCCAATTGTAATAAGGATCGTTTGTTAGTTGTTTACAAAAATACACAAAATCTGGTTCTGCAAAGTTAAACAGATTAAGAAGCTGTAAATGCTTAGCTATTTCAAAAGAGTTGCCTGATGAGTTTTTATTTACATAGCACCTGATTATCTGCCCTTCACTTTGACCAATCTCTAAATTGTAAAGTTTAGCGTAATACTTCAATGTATCTATATCGGTTGGTTTTCTTAAACTTACAAATAACATATTATACAGTGCCTGCATTTGTTCATTTTTGTACGTTAAGACAGGTGCTACATATTTTATTATTGAGGACTGCTGTATTTTCTTAATTGTGTTAAAATAGGATTCATCAGTTACTCCTGAGTCTAATTGTGCTATTGTAATAGATTCTGTAAGAAATTCCCAATCGGTTTGGTAACGTTTAAAAACACCTTTACTATTTTTTAAAAACTCCGCCCTTTGTTCATTTGTTACATCATCTTCAAAACAAATAGTTATTTTGCTTTTATCTATAGTAAAATGAACGATACCTTCTGGTAATAAAATATTGTAATCCTCAATCCCGAGTTTAACGTTCTGACCATACAAGCTTACTGTTGCAATAAAAACAAGGAGGAAAACAGAGATTAAAATTTTTGTATAAATTGAGAATAGGTTTATTGATTTGATTGTTTTCATAAATTTTTAGATTTAAATGGAGTAACCCGTTGTGATATTGAAAACATAACTATTTAACAGTCAGATTGAGCAAACTCTAAATCTGAACCGTCAATATTTCATAAATATTTGAAATTGTATGATTTCGTATTATCATAACACAACGTGTTGTCTATTAATAATATATTATTCTTTTAAAAAGGAGATCTTTTGCCTTATCGTTAAATTCATCAATAGCTAAAATTTTCAACAAGATAGGTATTGTTTCCTTGTATAAGGAGATCTCAAAAAGAAAATCAGCATATTTATGTAAAATAGTAACATTTAATGGATCTATTTTAAGTTGTTCTTCCAAAACAGACTTCATTGCAATGTCCTTCTGCTCAATATCATATTCATGTATTAAACGGGTTCCGCAATTTTTGCAAAAATTTTTTTCATCAGGAAAAACCAAATTACAAGATTCACATTTTTTCATGATTAATTATTTGTTGATTAAACATTATAGTTTCTCCCCGAATTCGTCACAGAAATTTTTTCTTTCTAATGAGTTATACTTTTTTCCACAATTGGAACAAAATTTTATGTCTTTTTGAGGATCATTGACAACCTCCGAACTTTCCTTATTTTTCTTTTTTCAGCATTAATGCAGATATAAAGGTAATTATAAACCCAATAAATGTGATATATGCACCCCATTTTATTTCAATCATACTTCCAAAATCGCCATCTTTAATTTTAAAATATTTGTATAATAAATAACCGATTCCAAAAGCAGATAAAACAATGTAGCTTATTTGTGCATAAATAAAATATTTTAATTTATCTTTTATTACAACTACAAACAAAATAAAAGTCAGAATAATCAAAGCGGCAGCACTGAATACAAGCCAAAATTCATTTCCTAACTTTGCCCCGGAAGCAGTTTCACCGCTACAACTCACCCAAGGTCCAAAAAATGATAAAAGAGCAATAATTCCACCAGTTAAACAACTATATTCTTGTTTTGCAGGTACATCTGGGTTTATTGGTTGATTTTGTTTCTTTTCATCAGAAATGAAATCTTCATTTTCTTTTGTATTTTCTATAGATTCGTTTTCCATACCATTAATTATTTTATTATTTTTTCTTTGTTAAAGCTATGATTAATATAATTCCACCAATAAGTAAACAACCTAAACCTCCGTACAATACGTACTCATTAGCGTATCTCGTTTCATTTACCCATTCTCCTCCTTGCCCAGATAAATCAAACATAGTACCTGCAAATGGATTTTTTTGAAATACTCTAACATGATAAGGAATATCTACAGCTTGAGAGATGATGATTAATATTGTAGCAATTAATATCATAATAAAACCAACTTGTTTTTTCTTTTGCGTTTCCATAATTATTTTTTTGTCTTAAATTTATATCCGAAAGATAAAGCAAAAATTTGATTTCGATTTGAATTTTGTTTTTCAAATTTTGTAATTCCTAAACCTCCTCTAATAGCAAAAATATACGATTTATATTCCAACCCAATTCCGATATTAAAGCTAAGTTCGAGTAAATTATAGTCATCATCATAAAATTCAAAATTATTATCTCTGAATTTTTCTCCATTTGAATTTTCATAAACTCTATGATAAAAACTAGATGTTAAAAAGCCTAATGATGGACCAAATTCCCCAAATATTGAATATCTTTCATTTATTGGATGTCTAAATTTAACAAGCAAAGGCATTTCCAAATAATTCAAATATGCATAAGTATTTTCCTTTTCTCCATACCAATTGAAATTAAATTTTGTCCCTTTTGTGTTTATCCCGAGTCCAATTAAAAAATCAAATGTTTTTGTTAATTCTGTGACTTGATAAATATAAATGTAAGGGCAAATAACCAATTCTTCAAATCGATGAATTGTAAAATCATTAGAAGTTGTTGCAATATTCAATCCCCCTTGAACAATATAATTTTGAGCTATGGCTGAAATGTTTAATCCTAAAACAACTAAACATAAAAAATAAAGTTTTTTCATTTTGTTTGATTTAAATTATTCTCCGGTCACTACTGTTTCATAAGTTTCAAGGATATAAAAAAACTTAGGAGTTCGTTTAATATCAACGGTAGCAATTTTTGTAATTCCTCCATTTTTTGCTGCAGTTTGGATACTATAATCTCCTCCATCCGGATAGAAAAACAAAAAACGGGTTGTCTTTGCTACTCCTACTTTTGTTCCTACATAATTTGAAGTAACTGCTAATGGAGCCGTTGTTGTACATGAAGCTAAAAAAACTCCAAGAATAATTAAAACTGTAAAAATGTAAATCAATTTTTTCATAACAATTATATTTATATATCTTCCTACTCTCTTTCGGCTTTTCGGAGGCTGCCGTATGGTTGGTTGAATTTGTTCGGATGTTTTTTCCCTAAAATGGTGAATTTATTGTTTTAGAAAATGGGAAATTGATTGTTTGACTCGCTCGAATTGTTTTCTCTTCTACGGGGCAAAGTTAGAAACTAAAAACCACTTATCCAAATGATTTTGAGATTTTTAAGGATTTTTAACAATTAGGAATATTCATGTTAGTTTCCTAATAATTAAAAGACGGCGGTCGGCAGTCCTATTATTCACTTTACCACCACGAAAGTGGAATGGAAATTCAAGGAGTTGTGTAATTGTGTAATTTAAAATGTCAATATTCATTAAACATATACCATTTTGGAAATCGTTTGATTCGTAAAATGAAACCAATATAACGCTCCGCTGGAGCGGGGTCGTTTGGTCGGGATTTTGCTGGCTACCAATATAACGCTCCGCTGGAGCGGGATTGGTTGGTCGGGATTTCGCTTTCTACAAAAGTGGCACTCCTACGGAGCACTTTAAGACTGCAGTCAGCGGTCTGCAGACGAGCATTTTAAAGAATTTCGTCGAACGTTTTCCGTCGAACTTCTCTCGTCTCCAGTCTCCCGTCTCCAGTCACTAGGCCTGCATTAGGGCGGAGCCGGAAAGCCCGTAAAGTAATAAGCTGTAGGGATGCAAGGAGTAAAAGAGCGAGCTTGTGAGCTACTTTTACGACCATGCAGTCCCTCAGCTTATTACTGCGGACTTGCAGGCGGAGACCGACGGCGAGCTTGCGAGCCGGAATGCCCAAAAGAGACATAAGATAAAATAAGTTCCGTAATTAATCCATCAAAATAGAGTATCAGAACTTGAAAAAATTGACTTGGGTGTTTTTTCCTAAAATAGTGGATTTATTGGTTTATAAATGGAAAACAGATGGTAGTTAAGTTAATATTCAAAATACCACCCTTTTAGGTATGGATTGATGATCTCTAAATCATCAAAATAGATCCTTATTGGTGAGAGATACTCTTTTGGGATGTTGATGGTGTAGTTTCTGTTGCTGTTGTTGATGGTAAGAGATTTGGGAAGTAAAAACCCTTCGTATTGAAAAAAATCGAACAAATAATAAGATATTGTACTGTTCGTCCAGTTCTTTTTAAATTGTGGAGCGTCACTGATGTTAACCGGTAAGTTTATTAGAATTTTTGTTTCATCTAAATTCAGAATGAGTGGAAAATATTCATTTTCAGAGTCGTATTCTGATATAGTGATTGCATGTTTATCATCAGAGTAATAATCGATGTATGATGAAGTATAAAATTTGGAGTATTTTTTGGAAGAACTACAGGATGTTTCATCATAGTATCCCACTTTTATGTAGGAATCAATAACATCTTTACAAAGCTTTGCGAATTTATTTTGTGATTCTGTTTTCAAACGTTCCCTGTATATTTCCTCTTTTTCAAATTCCCCTTTTTCCTGCCATTTATTAAAATACAATGAAATTTTGGAGTAAATCTCGGATAAATCACAATTACATGTGGAGTATTTTAAATTACTACCTGAACCTCTGTATAAACCTGAATTTTTTATTGCCTTTTGTTCCATTGAAGGGGAACTTAGTGAGTCTTTGGTTTTAGGAGTGTTGTTTTGTGGTTTTAATTCAGATTTAATAATCTGTTTTCCGTAAATCCGATTATATACATCTTCAATTCCTTGCGCATTTAAAGATGAATTTGAGTACAAGAAAGATAATATAATCACAATTTTTAAGGTAGTTTTCATTTTCTGATTTATTTAAAATCTTAATGCATAAGTTAATCCATATCCTTTACTTTGTGGGTCGTAAAATAATCCAAAATTATTGTTATTTTTCCATGCTTTGATTTTTTTACTATTACTTGCCCCTTTTGCAAGAACATAAATCAATTCGTGAGCATAATAAACACCTGCAATAATTCCAAAAGTTTTAACTACATCTTTATTATCAAATCTGGTATCCAGTATGCTAATATCTTTTTTCGTCAAATAAAAATACAAACTTGCTCCGGCAAATCCATAAGTATATATTCCAGTACTAATTCCCGTTTTGTCTGCAAATGGAAAAGCTAATAGACCTAACCCTGCTGTGTAGATAAATGAAGTACCAATGAGAGTCATGGTGCTTGGATTGTTTTTTTCACCCATATTTACATAATGCCTTCCTAATCCGGGAACAATCATGGAAAGAAAAACATATTCGGGGCCATAACTTTTTACTTTAATAAGTCTGTTCACTTCAAAAACTTTTCCATTTATTGTTGTTTTTTTGAAGTCAAAAGTATATTTACCAGTTGGCGCTTCACGTCCAATTTTTGATATGATAAACGAACGATAGGTAATAAAATCTTCGTGTCTGGAGAAATACCCATCCGGTATATTTTTAACTTTTATTACGGAATGATATTTATCATATTTATAGTTAAAAGTTGCTTTGGCCATTACATTATAGCCATATTTTGTTGATTGAGGAATGTTCATGTTCTCTATTTCCTTTCTGAAATTTTTATCAAATAGGTTGCTGGGAATTTTACATGAAATTTTGCCCAATGTATCAATATTATAAACAATTGAAATAGACTGATATTCTAAATCCTCTTTATTTTCTAAAATTTGTTTTATTTTTAAAAAAATGGAATTATCAATCTTTTCATATTCTGAATCGTTGATCTCTTTATAATCATAAATTGTTGTTTTTCTCTCTATTAAAAAATTTTTAATAGTATTGATGTTCTGGATTTTACGATCAACCTCCACTCTCTTTTCCGGATCAATAGCCAAAGCACTTTGATAATATTCTATCGCAAGATCATAATTTCGATTATCAAGTGCATTATCACCATTTAAAATAGCATTTCCATATTGCTCCTCTTTTAATCTTTTTTCTTCTGCAATCCGTCTTTCTTCTTCTCTTGCTTTTTGTTCAGCTAACTGTTTTTCTTTTAAAATTTTCTCTGCCTTTTCTTTTTCCCTTCTCTCAGCTTCTGCTTGCTCTTGTAATATTTGATCCACTTTTTTAAAGTTAAAAATGGTGATATCATACCGAATATCAGCACCTTCTTCTGTGTTTGTTTTTTTTAATTTCGTTAAAATAAATTCATATTGAGCATCCCGATATCGCGTTTGTAAACCATAATCAACTGTTTTGGTATTTTCAACTTTTTTAAACCCTTTTAATAAAATAGAATTTTCAATTTTATTAAATAATTCATCATTTGCAATACGGTAACTAACAATATTTCCATAGCTATCCGATGAATAGTATGTCAACCAAGATTGAGCTAAATTATTGTACCTGTTTTTATCAAAGCTCCATGTTGTACTTTCGAGAATTTCGATAATATTATTTACACTTTCTGATTGTTTTTTTTCAGTTTTTTCTAAAGACCAACCTACTTTAACCAAAAATTTATCAACATAGCCAAAATCATTGCTATTCAACAATTCTATTAACTGATCAACAGTAAGTTGTGCTTTTAAAATTCTGTTTTGTTCTCTTAATTCATTTTCTTTTTGTTCACGTTCAATTTCTTGTTGCCGTTTTTTTTGCTCTTGTTCATACTGTTGCTGTTGTTGTTTTTGTTGAAGTTGAGATTTTATAGTTTGAGCTTCAGAAATGGACCCAATAAAACAAGACAACATTAAAAATAAAAAAACTTTATAATTCGCTTTCATCAATTAATTCTGATTTAGTATTGATTATTTCCTGAAGTTTTGCTTTATTAAAAGCAATGATGATTGAACAATAATTATCATCATAAAAGATAGCAAAACTCCATTTATTGTCTTGAAGAGCGACGTATTGATTCTCTTTGATTTCCATATTAAGATTATATCTGCTTTCGATTTCACTTTTAAGAGCACTCGCTATTGCACCACCCTTTTCTTCAGCTTCATTAGAAAATTCTAAGTTATATTCAATTGCAGATACTGTTTCTGAAAATTTATATTGTTTACTGGTTCCTGTTTCATAAGAATATCCATAATAACTGGAATAGTTAGTAATATTTTCGAAAATTGGATTGGTAAAGTGAAAACTTGTTGTCGTAATTAAAATATCATTCGTCATTATTTGATCATCCAATGTATACGCAATAAATTGTGATTCAGCATTCAAATTACTGTAAATAGGATTATCTACAACATTTTGTAAAGTAGATGTGTTGTTAAATCCATCAAATAAATTGTCTCCAGCTTTTTTAAAAAATGAACTAATAAAAGCAGATGCGTCATAATAATCACTGGTAACATAAAAAAACCCATCAAAATTTTGAATCACATTATCAAATTGTGGATTAACAATATATTTACCTTCTTTGTCAATAACGCCCCATTTTTCAGCACTTTTAACAAAAGCAATATCACCAAAAAAAGAAGACGCATCTTCAAATTGAGGATTAATTACAATCTTTCCGGTTTTATCAATAAAACCAAATTTTTCATTTTGACTTACAAGAGCTAATCCACTTTTAAACTCTCCCCCAAAATCAAATTGTGGATTTATTTCAATTTTTCCATCTTCCATGATATAACCCACAACTTTTCCGGACATAATACTGGCCATTCCTTCACTAAATTGTCCGGCACGATCAAACTGAGGATTAATGACATAAGCCCCTTTTTGATCAATATAACCATATTGTTTTCCGTTTTTAAAGAATGCTTTTCCCTCTGAAAAATCACTTACAATTTCAAATTGAGGATTTATTACAATTTTCCCTTTTTTATCAATGAATCCACATTTATCCTTAATCTTCACAGCAGCTAATCCTTCACAAAAATAACTTGCCTGATCAAATTGCGCATTTATTATGACTTTTCCAGTTTTGTCAACATAACCAAACTTCATGTCTTTTGTAACAAAAATAGCAAGATCCTCTTTAAAGGAGGTTACATGTTTTGCTTGTTTAAGTGTAAAAATTGTTTTTCCTGATTTATCTATACAAGTAGGATATCCTCCATCATTAACAACAAAAGCGAGTCCATCAGAAAAAGGTGTTGCGTCTTTATATTGTGTGGCAATTTTATATTTTCCTTTTTCATCAATAAACCCAACTTTGCCATCAGGTCCGGTAACTTTTGCTAATCCATCTCTAAAAAAATCAGCATCTTTAAATTGCGGGTTAATAACGTATTCCCCTTTTTTATTAATATATCCCCATTTTTCATCGGATTTAACAGGAATTAATTTGATGTTTGATTTGTTTGAACAAGAAATGTTGAACAGAATAATACAACATAGTAACATTAATTTTAATATAAAATTTTTCATATTTGATAATTTTGGAAGTGATTTATTTTTTAAAAATTTGATTTTGTTCCATTTATAATTTCTTAATTATTTCTTATATACGGGGCAAATTTAGAAACTAAAAACCACTTATCCAAATGATTTTGAGATTTTTAAGGATTTTTAACAATTAGGAATATTCATGTTGGGTTCCTAATAATTAAAAGACGGCGGTCGGCAGACGGCGGTCGGCAGTCTTTTATTCACTATACTACCACGAAAGCGGAATTGAAATTTATAGAGTAGCTTATTTATGCATTCAAAAATTTCAATATTCATTAAAAGGATACCCCTTTGGAAATCGTTTGATTCTTGAAATGGAACCAATATAACGCTCCGCTGGAGCGGGTTCGTTTGGTCGGAATTTCATTGACTACCAATATAACGCTCCTCCGGAGCGGGATTGGTTGGTCGGGATTTCGCTTTCTACAAAAGTGGCACTCCTACGGAGCACTTTAAGACAGCAGACTGCAGTCAGTGGTCTGCAGACGAGCATTTTAAAGAATTTCGTCGAACGTTTTCCGTCGAACTTCTCTCGTCTCCAGTCACCCGTCTCCAGTCACCAGGCCCCGCATTAGGGCGGAGGCCAAATACCTAAATAAAGTAACAAGTAACAAATAAGAAGTAACAGGTGTTTAATAACTTAGAGTTTAGGTTATTGAGCACATGAGCACATTGAGCATCACGAGCACATGAGTACAGGCCGGAGACCGACGGCGAGCTTGCGAGCCGGAATGCCCTGAATAATGTGCTAATGTGCTAATATGCTAATTATTAATGAATAATGAAAAATTAAGAGTGAAGACCGCAGTCGGCGGACGGCAGTCGGCAGACCGTAAAATTGTTGTAGATTAGCAAATTACAAAACTAATAGTTGATTACTGAAACCTAAAACCTGATAACTGAAACCTAAAACCTGATAACTAAAACCTGAACCTTTAGCCCTGAGCCCTTAGCCCTGAGCCCTTAGCCTTGAGCCCTTAGCCTTGTGCTTATCCGAAAATTTCCCGGAGTTCTTTGTTGCTGAGTTTGCCGATCCAGTTTTCACCGGTGGCTACACTGAGGTCTGCTAACCTCTTCTTTTTCTGAATCATATCATCGATTTTTTCTTCAAAAGTGTCTTTGGTGATGAACCGGTGTACCATCACATTTTTCTTCTGTCCTATCCGAAAGGCTCGGTCTGTGGCCTGGTTTTCTACGGCCGGATTCCACCATAAATCGTAATGAATCACATGGTTGGCGGCAGTGAGATTGAGCCCCGTACCGGCTGCCTTTAATGATAAAATAAATATTTTGTCGGCCCGGTTGTTCTGAAACCGATGTACCATGCTTTCCCTGTCTTTAATAGTGCTTCCTCCATGATAAAACATGGGCTCCTCATCCATATTCTCCCTGATAAACCGATGCAATAGATCTCCCATCTCCTTGAATTGATTGAATATCAATACCTTCTCTCCGGCTTCACGAATGCTACTCAATAATTCAAATAATAACTCCATTTTTCCGGATAACGACGGATCAAAATTTCCGTTTTTTAAAAAATTGGTGGGATGATTACATATCTGTTTTAATGCTAAAATCATCTGAAGCACTAAACCTTGACGCTTAAATAACGATTCATGATCCGAGGCTGAGATCCCTTCAATCTCTTCCATGGCTACATGCATCGTCTTTTCATATAAAGCGGCCTGTTGCTTGGTCAATAACGCATATTGGTTTTGCTCCACTTTATCGGGAAGATCGGAAATGATCGATTTATCGGTTTTCATCCGCCGCATCATGAATGGCGCCGTGATTTTTTTAAATTTTGTGACTACCGATTCATCATTATAGACCTGTATCGGATCACCATAGTTGGCCTTAAACAGTTTGCTATTCCCTAGATATCCTTTGTTAACAAAGTCCATGATGGACCAAAACTCTGAAAGTCTGTTTTCTACAGGCGTTCCACTCATCGCAATGCGAACAGATGCAGGGATTGCCTTGATCGCTTTGGCTTGCGCCGTGTCGTTATTTTTAATGTTTTGTGCTTCATCAATCACCACAATTTGCCATTTTTGCTTTTTCATGAGATCTACATCACTACGCAAAACCCCATAACTGGTGAGCATAATGTCTGCATCAAACAAAGTGATCGTTCTGGTTGGTCCATGAAAAATGTGGGAAGTTAGATTTGGAGCAAATTTGTTTATTTCTGATTGCCAATTGGTTAACAATCCGGTCGGTGCTACCACTAAGGCTTTTTGTTTCTTGTTGAGCGCTTTCTCCTCTTTCATTTTCAAAAGGAGCGAAATTACCTGAATGGTTTTTCCTAACCCCATATCATCTGCAATAATACTTCCAAACCCGATTCTGCTGTTTTTATACATCCACGAAAAACCACGATGCTGATAAGGTCGCATTTCTGCACGTAATCCCTGAGGTAATGTAATCTCTTCATTAGATGTTAGTTCCGTAATCAGATCCTTAACTTCATCGGTCAAGAGGATCGGTGTTCCCTCAAACTCTTCTGATAATGCGGCTTGTAAAAGTTCATAAGAACTTAACGGTTTATTCTGGCTTAAATGTCTGAAAATTTTCTCAACTTCCGTTTCACTAACATAAATGAAGCTTTCTTTGAACCTAAATAGCTGATTCGCATTGCTTAATAATTTTCTGAACTCTTCGGGCGAGATCATGTTTTTCCCAATGGCTACCTGCCATTCAAAAGCAAGAAGATCATCTAAACGGATAAAACTGTTGTTTTCTGTTTTTCTTTTTAACTTTAATGAGACTTTCGGTTTCAGGATGTTTTGGAGTGATTTTGGCAATAATACCTTGATATCCAATAGTCTGATTGCCGGTAGGATCTCCATAAGAAAAGGAGAAAACTCTTCTAAATTGTATAGAATCGGATCTTTTCCCCCGGAGTTGATGTATTGATTTAGATTTCTGATGAAAGGGGTGAGCAGCGAGATGGTTTGGAGAATGGTAAACTTTTGGTTTTCAAAATTTTTCGATGTGAAAATTTGGGATAGCGGGATGGGAATCTGATCCTCAGAAGCGGAATCTATAATACCGATATTGACTTCAAACTGATCGGATTCCAATTCCGTTACGGTTATGATAGGTTTAAAATCCCCTTTGGTGAGATAAAATCGGTCTAACCAAACTTTAATGCCACCACTTAAGGCATTTTCTCCCACTTTTGAAAATGGATAGGAAAGATTTTTAAAGAATAGTGCCTCAAAAAGATCTCCGTTGGGTTCATGAGATAATCGCGATACTAAGTGAGTGATCAAGACAGAGAGCAATTCCTGAACTTGATTCTCAAGAGGAAGTAGTTTTTCCGATTTTCCAGTTTTTTTATAAATCAATAACAGATCGTGGGGAATAATCTCTGTCAACCTTGCAACCAAAGCCCTCACTTCAGCATCTAAAAATGCAGGAATCCAACGAATGATGAAATTTTGATCTTCCGTTTGCACAATTTGAGGAATTATATTTCCATTCGCCATGAGATGCAAAGTAGCTAAAAGAACTTTGTAAAATGCAGCCACTGAGGGTTGATAGTCAGCTAATCGATCCGGATTTAAGGCAAATAACACAGGATACAGATCCTCTTTGAAGACAAAAGAGTGGTTGGATCCGGATAGCTTTGTTTTAAATTGATGATCAATAGTGAAAAACAGTGTGGTGTGGTGATTGATCTCAAAAACATGTTTAGCCGGTGGAAAAAAGTTTTCAAACGAACTTTTTTTAGAGAGAACCTTTTGCGCTTCTTTGGCTATTCTGATAAATTGATTTGAAAACTTATTTCTAAAGTCCCCGGAACCATAAAAAGGGGGTGACTCCTGTAATAACATTACCAATGATTCCGAGATGTTTCTTAACTTGGAAAAATCGATTCGGTCATACGCCCACTCTTCATTGTATGGCTCTAATTTATCGTGACGAACTTTTAAAATAGCGGAAGCATTCTGGATTTCCGTTTTTTGAAGATCAGGAATGGAAACTCCACGTTTCTCAAGCTCTTGTAGTAGATTAACGTTATGGATTTCAAAAACCAGAAATGGATTGTTATCAATTTCACGACTAATCATATAGATAACGGAAGCGAGATGTTTGCAGGGAACGGCCCAATCGGGACAAGAGCACTGCATTTTAAAATCTGTCCATTGTTTAGGAAAAACCTTGAGATTATTTTGTTGAGCGATGGTTAAAATTTCGGGATCCAGTTCGCGGTTCAGCAATTTTGAGATCAAAGCGGGCCTCATGATAATGGCATCCATTAAGGTATTAATCTGATCTTCAAAAAAGGGGGGAACAATAATGGTAATTGAGTAGGGTTTTGGTCTGGAGCCGGCAACTTTGGCATGAATCTGGTTTCCTTTGATTTTCAAATCCTTAACATATCCGTTTCGGGCATAAGACGCACCTCGAGGCAGTCTGTTATCATAATCTACATTTGCTAAAGAGCGAAGCCATTGTTCACCCCACCAAGTTTTGCCAAATTGTAAAGCCATTGTTTTTTTATTTACAAAAATACGAAATAATAAGCTAATGTGATAATGTGAGAATAAGATAATTGGGCGAAAGGCGAAGGGCACAGGGCGAATTGGATAAGGGAAAAGTGAATGGTTTTTATATTACTTTTTATTGAGTATGATTCCATTTTTTGATTATATTTGCACTTTAAATGATTTAAGGAATTATTTATCTTGTTTCATTAAAGTGTAAGAATTAAAATTATTATTTCTATGAAAATTGAAAAGTTAAGGATTAAAAACTTTAAAGCATTACAAGATGTTGAAATAAAAGATTTACCTAATCTTTGTGTCTTTTTGGGAGCAAATGGTACCGGAAAAACAACACTATTTGATGTTTTTGGATTTCTAAGTGATGCATTGAAAAACAATGTGAAAACATCTTTGAATAAAAGGGGCGGATTTAATGAAGTGATTTCTCGTGATGCCTCCGGAGATATTGAGTTTGAAATAAAATTTCGAAACGATGCTATAGATGGAAAAAAACAACCATTAATTACTTATGAAATTTCAATCGGATTAAGAGCAAATCAACCTATTGTAACTCGTGAAGTGCTGAGTTATCGAAGAGGTCAAACTGGAAAACCCTATAAATTTTTAGACTTTTCTGAAGGTATCGGTTTTGCTATTGTGAATGAGGATGAGTTTGAAAATGCTAAACAAAATTTTCTTGAAAAAAGAGAGGAACAAAAATTAGAATCTCCTGATATTTTAGCAATTAAAGGATTGGGACAGTTTCAGAAATTTAAAGCAATTAGTAGTTTTAGAAAACTTCTTGAAAATTGGTATGTTTCAAATTTTCAAATTCAAGCAGCTCAATCGATTACAGATACAGGTTTAAGTGAACATTTATCAACAAATGGAAATAATCTAGCTCAAGTTACAAAGTATATTTATGAGAATTATCCATCACATTTTGAAAAAATTCTCAAAAAAATGCAACAAAGAGTTCCGGGAGTTGCTAATGTAGAAGCAACAGAAACAATAGACGGAAGAATTGTATTACAAATTCAAGATGGGACATTCAAAGATCCATTTATCTCTAGATATGTATCCGATGGAACCATAAAAATGTTTGCCTATCTTATATTATTAAATGATCCTGAACCATTTCCTTTATTATGTGTTGAAGAACCAGAAAACTTTTTACATCCCGAACTACTCTTAGAATTGGCTGAAGAATTTCGAGATTATTCAGTCAGAGGTGGACAAGTGTTTATATCTTCTCATTCACCGGATTTTGTAAATGCTATAAATATTGAAGAATTATTTTGGCTATCCAAAAAAAATGGATATTCTCAAATAGTTAGAGCTAAAGATGACCCTATTCTTAAAAAATTGGTTGATGAGGGTGATCTTTTGGGATCCTTATGGAAACAAAGTTACTTAAAAGGAAGTGGTCCAAAATCTTAATTATCAATAATATGAGAATTGAATTTTTATTAGAAGAATCTTCAATGAAAGTGTTTCTTGAAAGTTTTCTTCCTCGAGTACTCCCTTCAAATTTTATTTTAAATGAAAATTATTTTCTTAGATCTCATTCAGGTAAATCTGATTTACAAAAATCAATCCCTTTAAAAATTAAAGCATTTAATAATTATCATGAACCTGTTATTATCATTATTTTACACGATCAAGATAGTAATGATTGCCAAATTTTAAAAAATGAATTATTATCTTTATGTTCTAATTCTAGCCCCAATATTTCGGTTCTTGTGAGAATTGTATGCAGAGAACTCGAATCTTGGTATCTTGGAGATATGGCCTCTATTCAACAAGCCTATCCAAATTTTGCATCTCAAAAATTTGAGAAAAAAGCAAAATTTAGAAATCCAGATTTAACAAATGCCTCATACGAATTAAAAAGAATTTTACCTGAATTTCAAAAAGTTGAGGGAGCAAGAAGAATCTCTCCCTATATGAATATTTCTGATAATAAATCAAATAGTTTTCATCAGTTTGCAAGTGGATTAGAAAAAATCATCAACTCAAAAATTGGATAAAATCAGCTTATTTTGGTTTTAAATATGCAATTTTTTACTACTTTTGCGCGGTGAAAAAAATGGGAAAAATAGTTATGGGTTTCGGATTGGCATTGTTCTATTGCCTGTCTATGAATGTGGGAATCTTCTATTCCGCGTTGCCCGATACAAAACCTACATCTTCTTCAAAACAAACCCATTATTTCGTTACCGTTTCTGAAAATATTATTTGTCCTTCCGTACCGACTGATAAAACCGTTTCTACCGTTAAAGTTTTTCCAATTCAGAATTATAAAGTTCATTTTAAGGATCTTACCTTTTTGCAAATCCTTTTTGACCACCTTCTGGAAACTCAATTCGATTTCAATACCGGGTTCCTGAACCAGTATCATATCCAAAATCATCGATTTATTATCACATTTCCCTTTCACCATTTTGGTTAGTTAATAACTGATTTTCTTATTTCTTTTAATCCCTGTTGCTGAATAGGGAACATTTATCATTTATTAACTTTAAAAATTTACTTAAAAATGGATTCTAAAACTTTTATAATAGGATTAATCATCATCCTAATCTGTATCATTCCTTTCTTTATTTTTCAATTTTTGAAACGAAAAAAAACAAAACAAGCTGTTCAACTACTAAAAGATCTGGCTTTCCAACATGGCTGCGAAATTACAGAGTACGAAATGTGCGGTAATTATCTGATTGGAGCGGATGAAACTGAATCTTTCCTGTTTTTTATTAAACAATATGAGGGTCAAAATTATAAACAATTTATTGATTTAAAAAAGGTTCAAATTTGTAAAAAGAATGAATCTTCCAGAATAGCAAATAATACTACCATCATCGAAAAACTGGAATTGGTGTTCATTCCAAAAGATAAATCGGAAAAAGAGATTCGCCTGGAATTTTACGATAATGATATCGCTTTTCAGTTGTATGGTGAACTTCAATCTATCGAGAAGTGGTATAGTATTGTGAATAAATTGCTGGCTAAATAGGACAAGGTTCGGAATGCTCGAGTGCTCGAATGCTCAGAATGCTCGAGTGCTCGAATGCTCATGTGCTCCTGTGCTCAATTTTTCATTTTTCATTTTTCATTTTTAATTTATCGTGTGTCGAACTTTTTTTTATATTTGCGCTTCGTTATTGAAACAACATTTATTTCATTTAAAATATAGAGATTATGATTATCACTACAACAGAAACAATTCCAAACAGAGTGATTGTTGAACTATTAGGCGTGGCGAGAGGAAGTACCGTTCGTGCTAAAAATATTGGTCAGGATATCTTCGCCGGATTGAAAAATATTGTAGGTGGCGAGATTGAAGAGTATACCAAACTTCAAGCCCAATCAAGAGAACAAGCAATGTATAGGATGGTTCAGGATGCCGAACGTATGGGCGCTGATGCGATCATCGGTTTTCGCCTGGCTACCTCGATGATTATGCAAGGAGCTTCTGAGATTTTAGCTTACGGAACCGCAGTAAAATTAGGTTAATATGAAATTTTTTGGTATTGCCATGACCGTTTTGTACGGTCTGTTTTTTGCCGCATGCGTGGCGCTTATTGTCTATCTGATTATCAAAAGAGTGGGGAAGAAAGAGGATTTTGAAAATCGGGAGAATTGAGTTAATGTGCTAATGTGCTGATGTGCTAATGTGCTGATGTGCTAATGTGCTAATGTGCTAATGTGCTAATGTGCTAATGTGCTAATTATTTGACGGGGGACGGGAGATTGGATATTGTGGATGGAGGGTTTGTGTGGTGTTAGTATGATGTGTTGAATCAATTCTTTTTAATTATGATTAAAAATAGATCCTTTTATTCCGATTTTAAGCAAAAATATGGACCGTGGGCGGTGGTTGCCGGGGCTTCTGAGGGATTGGGTGCTGCTTTTGCGGAAGAACTGGCCCGGTTGGGTGTCAATCTGGTGTTGCTGGCTCGCCGCTGGAATAAACTGAACACATTGGCTGATACCCTTAAACAGAAATATTCAATTGATGTGTTGTTTCAATCTGTGGATTTAGCGGATTTTGATGCTACTCAACAGTATCTGAATTCGCTGGATGTTGAGATTGGCCTGCTGGTGTATAATGCAGCTTACGCTCCTATCGACTATTTTAAAGATGTGGCTGATCATGAACTGGATACCCTTGTTTCTGTGAATATGAGAACCCCTTTGCGCCTCATAAAACATCTGTCTGCGAAAATGATCTCTAACAAAAGAGGAGGCATTGTGATTATGTCTTCCATGTCGGGTCTTCAGGGAAGTCCGAAGATTGTGTCATACTCTGCTTCCAAAGCGTTTCTGATGATCTTAGCCGAAGGGTTGTGGAGTGAACTGAAACCCTACGGAATCGATGTTGTTGGGTGTTGCGCCGGCGCTATCATCACTCCGGGGTATCAAAATGCGCAGTCAGGAAGTGCCCCCGGAACATTGAGAGCTGATCAGGTTGCCCATCAGGCGCTGCTGGCTCTCGGAAATGGTCCTATCGTAACTCCCGGCTTGATGAACAAAATCGCTCGTTTTGTTATGGGAACACTGCTTCCTAAAAAATGGGCGATCTCTATCATGAAAAATAATACTAAAAATTTATCCCGATGAAAACACTTTTAGGTTTCTTTACCCCCTGGCTGATCTACTTCCTGATCACCTTTCTGAACTATTTTCTTCCCGGACGAAAAATGGCGGGCTATGTTACCGATTCAAAAACGGGAGAGCTTTTGCACTATTGGCTGAACGGCAGACTCGTTTTGATCATCACTGTAGCTATTTGGGCAATATTGGGAGCTCTCAACTGGGTCCCTTTCGACTGGCTCTACGAGATCCGCTGGTATAGTCTGGCGGGTGCTTTTACTTTTGGACTGATCTTTTCTCTGGCTATCGTACTGCCCTACCCTTCTACCGGTAAACCTTTTTTGGTGGATCTTTTCTTTGGAAGACTCGAAAATCCTCAATTTCAAAAGGGTCGCATCGATGCTAAAATGTGGCTCTACCTGGTTGGTGCCGTCATGTTGGAACTTAACGTATTGAGCTTCGTGGCACACCATTACAATAGCTTCGGGTCCCTATCCCCCAATATTTTGCTGTGTTGCGGAATGATCACTTTTTTTGTTGTGGATTATCTCACTTTTGAAAAAGTACACCTCTATACTTACGATTTCTTTGCAGAACGGGTAGGAATTAAACTGGGTTGGGGTTGTTTGACATTCTATCCTTTTCTTTACGCAGTTGTGCCTTGGAGCACGGTTGATCTTCCTGCTGCAAACACACCTGTTTGGGGATTGATCCTTTTTGGCATCATTTTTCTTTCGGGCTGGACGCTCGCCAGAGGAGCAAATATGCAAAAATATTTCTTTAAAATCGATCCAACTCGCTCATTCTTAGGGATAAAACCTCAAACTATCACCGATGGAAACAAAACATTGCTGGTGAATGGTTTCTGGGGTGTAAGCCGACACATTAACTACCTGGGCGAAGTTCTGATGGGTGTTGGGATCGCCCTCAGTGTAGGTTATCCCGATGTTTGCTGGGTTTGGATCTATCCTTTATATTATGTTTTACTTCTTTTTCCACGACAATATGCGGATGACAAACGATGTCAACGAAAATATGGCAGTTTGTGGAATCAGTACACTCAAAAAGTACGTTACAGAATTATCCCTTTCATTTACTAAAAGCTCAACTATATGATGCCCCTTCTTTTTTTAGGACATGGAAATCCGATGAATGCGATCAGAGACTCCATTTTTGTAGATGGATTTAAAAAAATCGCTCTTCAGATTGAAAAGCCAAAAGCAATACTTTGTATATCTGCTCACTGGTATATCAAAGGTTCGAAAGTAACTGCGATGACACACCCCAGAACGATACACGATTTTGGCGGGTTTCCACATGAACTCTATCAGGTGCAATATCCGGCACCGGGAGATCCGGAGCTGGCACAACAGGTGATGGCATTAAATCCTGATATTCAGATAGAACCTGATTATGAGTGGGGTTTAGATCACGGAACGTGGTCTGTGATTAAACATCTCTATCCGAATGCCGATATTCCTGTTGTTCAGCTGAGTATAGATTATATGAAACCTACCGATGCTCATTTTGAAATGGCCAAATACTTACTCAAATTGAGAGAAGAGGGTGTTTTGATCGTGGGTTCAGGAAACATCATCCACAATTTAAGAGCTGTGGACTACGATAATATGGATCAGATTGACTATGGCTATCAGTGGGCTATTGATGCACATGACGAGATCAATGATCTGATAATCAATAAAAAATATGATCAATTGATTGATTATAAAAATGAATCACCGGAAATACAATTTGCGATTCCATCCCCTGATCATTTTCTTCCCTTGTTGTATATTTTAGGTTTACAACAAGAAAACGAAAAGGTGACTCTTTTCAATGATCATTTAGTGGGTGGGAGTTTAAGTATGACCAGTTTGATCATCACTTAAAAATTAGGCCATAATCTGAAACATGGTTTGAACATCCACTTTATCGTTTACCATAGATAAAACAGGGCAAATCCCTTCCATTGACTGGATTGCTCTTACCATCTCAGTATCCGTTAATCCTGCTGATTTCACGTGAATCATGATGGTAATATTTTGAAATCCAGTTGGATGTTCACTTTTTCTTTCCCCTTCTGAATAGATTTCAAAATGGGTGATCTCTTTTCTCATTTTTCTAAGAATCGCTAATAAAGCGGTTCCTATACAAGAGGATAAACTTAATAAAAAGAGCTCTAAAGAGGTGTATCCCAAATTGTTTCCCAATGGTGGGGTGTAATCAATAGAGATAGATGGATTCCCTTCTACAGTTCCTTTAAAATTAACGGCATCATTCACTAAAACGATGTGAGATTGGAGCATTTTTGATTTATCGATTTTGTTTTCCATTTGTTTTGAATTTTTGAATTAATAATTGGCAAAAATAGGATAAATTTTTTCAAAATGGAATAAAAATTTTCTATAGCTACATAGATTTTAGTAAATTTTGTTTTGTATGAATTTTTTCTTAATTTTGCATTTTATTCGAGTCCCCAAAAAGTAAAAAATAAAACATGAAAGAATCTATCATATTAGCATTATTGCAAAACACCTCCATCTTATTGGCTTTTGCCATGCTGTATGAGAATTTCTGGATTAAGGACAATAAGGAAAGATCATTATTAACCAAAATTATTATAGGTTTTGTTCTGAGTGGCATTGGTGTTGTGATCATCTTTTCAACCTGGCAGTGGGTACCCGGAATTGTATTTGATACGCGTTCTGTGATGATTTCCATTGCAGGTCTCTTTTTTGGCACCATTCCTACGGTCATTCTGATCGTAGTTACCTCATTAGTTCGATTTTTTATGGGTGGCGGTGGACAATGGATGGGGATCGCTGTTATTGTCTCTTCCGGAACGATTGGATTACTATGGCGCTATTTCAGACCCAACTGGAAAGACGGAAAATACAAATGGGAACTTTTAGCCATGGGAATTGCAGTTCACCTCGCTATGGCTTGTTGCACTCTTTTTTTACCTCCGGAAAAAACTTGGGTTACTTTAGAAAAAATTGCGTTCCCACTCGCTTTTGTATATACTCCCGCTACTCTTCTACTAGGTATTCTAATGATCAATCAATACAGAAATGCCGAAAACAGACAAGCTCAACTAAGACTCAAGGAATCTGAAAAAAGATTTATGCAGATTCTGGAAAGTGGAAATATTGTTTCGATTATCTTAAAACCAAACGGAACCATCAAATATTGCAACAATTATTTATTGGAAATTACCGGTTATACCTATAAGGAAGTGATGGATAAAAATTGGTTTAATCTTTTTATTCCCCCTGAATTAAAAGCAGATTTGTATGAGATGTTTTTAATCAACAATAATACTGAACATTTCATCAACAATAACCAATATCAAATTCTAACCAAATCGGGTGAAAAACTCTATTTCTCCTGGTACAACACATTTCTGATCTCCGATACTAACGAATCTTCGGGTATTGCCAGTATTGGTGTCAATATCACTGAGAGTAAGAATTACGAAAAAACGTTGCGGGATAAAAACCGAAAAATTGCTATTCAGAATGAAGAGTATAAGCTCATTAACAAAAAACTTCAGGAAGCTAAAGAGAAAGCAGAAGAGAGTGAGCGCTTAAAATCTGCCTTTTTAGCCAATATGAGCCATGAAATTCGAACCCCAATGAATGGAATTTTAGGTTTTGCTGATCTTTTACGGGAACAAAATTTAACCGGTCAGGAACAGGAGCAATACTTGAATATCATTGAAAAAAGTGGAAGAAGAATGTTGAATATCATCAATGATATTATCAGTATTTCCAAGATTGAAGCTGGTTTGATGACTTTAAGTATTCAGGAATCGAATATTAACACTCAAATGAACTATATTTACACTTTTTTCACGCCTGAAGTAGCTCAAAAGAATCTTCAGTTTACCTGTCACTCTGATGTTTCCGCTGAGAGAGCTACTATATACACCGACAAGGAAAAAGTGTATGCCATTCTCACAAATCTGGTAAAAAATGCAATTAAATATACCGAAAAAGGGTTCATCGAATTTGGTGTAAAAGATAAAAATGACACATTTGAATTTTATGTTAAAGATAGTGGAATTGGTATCCCTAAGGATAAATTGAAAGATATTTTTGAAAGATTTATTCAGGCAGAGAGAATTGATCAAACTATTAATCAGGGAGCAGGATTGGGTCTTTCTATTACAAAAGCTTTCGTGGAAATGATGGGTGGAACCATTTCCGTTCAATCTGAAATAGGAAAAGGAAGTTGTTTCACATTCACTATTCCAAGAGAGATCCAGAATCAACCCATCCCTTATTTGGAAATAAATTCAAAAAAGGATAGAATTGCTCCTGACCCCTCTTCCCATAAAACAACAAAAATCATTATTGCTGAAGATGATGACTCCTCTTTAAAATATCTGACTTTGATTTTGAAAAAAAGAGGATATGAGGTGTTTAGTGTAAGTAGCGGTGCGGAAGCAGTGGAACTGGTGACCCAAATTAAAGATATTGATATCGCTCTCTTAGATATTCAAATGCCCATTATGGATGGTTATGAAGCTTCCAAACTGATTCGATCCCTGAATAGTACAATCACCATTATTGCTCAGACTGCATTTGTTCATGAAAATGATAAAACTCTAATGTTACATCAATATTTTGATGATTATCTCTCCAAACCGGTGAAACCAACAGATCTTTTCCAAATCATTGATAAATATCTGCCCCAAAATGTCAATTAATATATCTAAAGAACTCTTTCTTAAAATTGTATTCATATTTGGAACCGTCGCATTTCTGATAGGCGTTATAGATCCTTTAGAAGGTTCCATTGTGATCTGTTTTGGAGCTATCCTGATCACCATTGCATCCTATTTCAGAAAAGAGACCTTTTTTAAATGGTTTCTTGTTTCAACATTATTAATTTTAACGGGTGTCATTGCCTTGTTTGTTGTCTCCTCTTTCGGAGGACTCGGTAAAGATGCCTTATCTCCCTGGTGGGGATTGGTTATAATCCCATACCCAATCGGGTGGTTTTTTGGCGTAGTTTTATTGGTTAAGAAGTTATTCTTTACAAAATAATATTGTCTATTAAAAAAACAAAATTCAAATTATTCTATTATTTGAATTAAGAAAATCCCTTCGCCGTTTTTGTTAGCATTGAAAAATTGAACATGAACTTCTCTCTTTAAGATCGTTTCAGTAAAATCTCCAGATTCTGTTTGATGTTTTTTAATATACTTGATCGTTTTTTGGATCGCTTTATTGAAAATTTTGTAATGATTACTTTCTGTTGAGTCGAAAATAAAATAGTTTTTAGATATTTTACATTGTTCATACCCAGGATCATGACAAATTAATGTATCACATTGATTAGAATGATGTTGAAAATGGAAATAATTATATTTCAAATGACCCATAAAAGAACTTTTCCCTCCATCTATTGAAACATACAATGAATCTTTTTGTGCGAAAACAAATGTAGTAAAAAGAATTACGATAATGAATAAACTAGTTTTTTTTCTCATAATTGTAATTTTAATAAAATTTATAATTTTGCAAATATAATATTTATTATTTTTGCCTGACAATTATTTTTATGTTTGCTATTATACTTTTTACAATTTTATCTTTTATTAACCCATCGGGTAAATGTAAAGATTTTTGGATTTGGAATAGTAAAGTTATTAAAACAGAATTAGTTACACAAAATTCAACAAATCAGAATCTATATAAACTTTCTGTTAAAAAATTTCTCAAATTATCTACCCCACATATAAATTATTTTTTCAACCTTCAATTTTGTCCTTTAATTGAAAAACTGATTCATGATAGATCAGCATTACTTTTTTTGAAACAAAATTACAACTTTATACAGTATAGGAAACAATTTTTATTTTTTCAGATTATTAATGTTATATACCCTCCTGAAGTTAAATAATTCGTATCATTTCAACAAAATTTACTAATTATTAACTTTATAAAAAACATTAATTATGAACACCTTAAAAATTAAAATAGCTCTTTGGAGTGCCCGAATCTGCTTGCTCTCTTTTATAATATGGATCATCTCTTTTATAGGGATAGCTCTATCTTCTCCCCTTTTTATCTGGAGTGATCTTCATCAATATCTTACCTTTTACAATACTTATCCTCAGTTTTTCTCCTATTTTGCCAAAATTTGGATGATCTTTTTTTCAATCTCGTTTATGGTTTTGATTTTGGTATGGGAAGCATTTTCAAATCCGGATTCAAAAATCTTAACGAAAATCGGATCCGTTTTTGCTATCCTATTTGCCATTTGCTCCTCTTTACACTATTTCGTACAAATCAGTTCTGTTAGATTTGCTTTAAATAGTGGAAACATCTCAGGATTAGACCATTTTTTACAGGCCAATCCTACCTCATTTTCTTCATCTGTAAACATGTTAGGATGGGGATTATTTCTTGGATTAAGTAATCTTTTTTTATATTTTGAATCGATTGCAAACAAAAGATCCAAAGGTATAAAATTGGGATTTTTAATCGTTTCCATCTCTTGTCTATTGGGTTGTATCAGCTTTTTAGCACAAATAGATCTTTTAACATTCCTATTCATCAATCTGGGATTAGGCGGTGGAATGATTTTATTGTCCGTTAGTAGCATCAGAAAGTTTAAAAAAATATAAAACAATTTACTAAATATTAAGAAAGAGCTTTTCACTGATATGAACCGATTGAAACCTAAAAAATACTTTGGCTTAGAAAAAAACATATTCTTTACAGGATTAACAAGCTTTTTTACAGATACTTCCGTAAAAATGATTTACAGTGTAATGCCATTATTCCTGTTGTCAATTGGGGCTTCAAAAACGTCTATTTCATTAATTGAAGGGATTGCAGAAAGTACTGCATCCCTTTTTAAAGCTTTTTCGGGATACTGGAGCGATAAAATCGGCAAAAATAAACCGTTTATGATTTTAGGGTACGGAATTACAGCTTTAGTAACTCCCTTGTATTTTATCATTCGGTTTCCTTATCAGGTTTTAATCCTGCGGTTTATAGAAAGAGTAGGAAAAGGTTTTCGTGCTGCTCCAAGAGATAGTTTAATCAGTGGGTCCGTGAAACAAAAAGAGATTGGTAAAAACTTTGGATTTCATAAAGCGATGGATAACAGCGGCGCTATTTTGGGTCCGTTGATTGCTTTTTTGTTCCTCTATTTTATGCCCGATGATTATAAGTCTATTTTTTTATGGGCTACCATTCCGGCTATCTTAGGTGTTCTCAGTATTATTGTTTTCATCAAAGAAGCAGGTAACAAAACGGCAGAAAAAATGAAGTTTCAATGGAAACAACTTCCCAAAAAATACTATTTTTTTCTTGTCGTTATCTTTGTATTTACCTTAGGAAATTCTGCTGATGCATTACTTTTAGTGAAAACTGCAGAAACCGGAATCGATAAGTCATATATTCCGTTTGTTTATATGATTTTTAATCTGGTTTCTGTTGTTTTAGCGATTCCAATTGGCAAAATTTCAGATAAGATCGGAAGAGAAAAGTTGATTATTCTAGGATACTTGATTTATGCCCTCGTTTACTTTCTTTTTGGAAAGCACAATTCCATTTCTGTTTTTCTCCCATTATTCGTAATGTATGGTTTTTACAGCGCATTAACCGATGGTTCCCAAAAATCTATGATCTCCGATTTGGTAAGCAAAAATTTGAAAGGAACCGGATTTGGATTGTATCACTCAATTCTCGGAATCACTTTACTTCCCGCCAGTTTAATTGCCGGTGTTCTGTACGATAAAATGGGCTCCAATGCTCCTTTCTATTTTGGATCTGCCATGGCTCTCCTTGCTGCATTGCTGATGATCATCTTTTCTTTGATTTACCGAAAAAAGAGTTACTCCATCTCCTGACGAATATGGGTTTCATCTTCTGGTTCAGCATGAATAAATATTTCACTTCTTGGAATTTGAGCTTTAATGTCTTCTTCAATTTGATCACACAATTCATGCGTTTCCTTTAAAGAAATCAATGGATCAACATGTATGTTGAATTTTATAAAAGTGTCGGCTCCCGATGTTCTGATCTTAACCTGATGAAATTTCTTAACATCTGGATACTTTTCAAGAACCTGATTAACAATGTTTTTTGATTCTTTTGGGGCACTATCTAATAAAACATCAATCGCTCTTCTTCCTAAACGGTATGATACAAAAAGCACAATAAGAGCTACAGATATAGCTGCTACGGAATCGGCCAAATGGAATCCGAAATTAGCGCCAATTAATCCTAATAATACAACCGCTGAACTCCATATATCAGTAGAAAAATGCAATGCATCCGCTTCAAGGGCCTGACTATTGTGTTTTTTGGCTGCTTTTGACAACATTCTGGACCTGTTGATATCAATAATAATGGAACTTATTACAACAATATAACTCCATATTGTCACTTCTATTTGGGTGTTTTTATTCACAATTCTGTCCACTGCTTCATAAATAATCCAGACACAAGTAATTAATAAGAGAAATGTTTCAATTAATGCAGAAAGATTCTCCACTTTGCCATGTCCGTAATTGTGCTCTTCATCGGCAGGTTTATCTGAAATCTTAACTGAAAAATAGGTGATCACTGCAGCAACCAAATCTAATCCTGAATGGAGTGCTTCAGATAAAATACCCAAACTGCCTGTTAATAAACCAATAATAAGTTTAAATCCGGTTAAAAAAACGGCTGCAATAACAGAGATAAACGCGACTTTTTTCTTTTCTTTGATCATAATTTTCTAAGATTCTAATGTGATTGATGTTGTTTATTATTGATTTAATGATCTAACTGCTTTATTCAATAAAACAATCAAGATCTCCTGTTCAGACTCTGTAAGATCCGACACTAAGATTTCAGATATTCTGGTATGTAATTCCTCATGCAATCGGGCTGCTTTTTCCCCTTTATCTGTTAAATGTAGATGTGCCGTTCTTCGATCACTATCAGATTGTACTTTTTGTACTAACCTGTTTTTTTCAAGACGATTGATCATAACCGTCATCGAAGGTTTTGCAATATTCATGATCTCTGCCAACTCGGATAAATTGGGATTCTGTATACTTTTTATTTGTTCAATGCAAAATATTTGTCTGGATGTCAATTCCATCAATTCACTTTTTCCTTTCATTTCTTCCTCCATTGCGTCAAAAGTATGAATGATTATTTTTAATAATTGTTCTAAACTGTTTTCCATTCAAAAAATTTTTTCGCAAAAATATAATTTAATTAGATATGTCTAACTAATTTTTAAAAATTTTATTTATTTATCATTCAACACTATATGGTTTTTACATATTGGTTTTGCAATCATCTAGGTATAAAAAAAACAAAAAAATAGTTGAAACAAAACATTGATAAAATAAATACAGTGTATTGATACTATATTTAGAATATTTGTTATTTTTGCTACGTTAAATAACAGTTATATCAAAACCATGTCCATGAAAAAACTACTTAGCTTATTGTTTCTCCTATTTTTTTTACAATTAGGGTATTCAACGAATCCTTTTTCTTTAACACCGTTACGACCAAACAATGCCATCCATTTTGATGATACGATTAAATTATTGCCGGATCACTATCTTTTTACTCAAAAAATATTTTGGGGAGAAAAAGGGTTGATGCGAAATTTTGACATGTTTAAACTCTCATCTACTTCCCGGGATATCGAAATGAATATCAGATCCGTGATGATTACAACGCATCAATATCTGGCATTTGCTTCTTTGGTTGGTATGTTGGGAACAGGAATTACCGGTCAATACTTGTATAACGGAAGCCGTATTAAAGATATTCATGAAGGTTTTGCTACTTTTACAAATATCACATACTTCACCTCTTTAGGAACTATCTTATTTACTCCACCACCTATGAAAGACAGGGCCAAAGGATTTACCAAGTTTAGAATTCACAGAGCTATGTCCATCGTTCACGTATCGAGTATGTTAGCTGTTAATATTTTGAGCAGTTTAGTTGAAGACTATCCCGTATTAAGACCTTATCACAGAGCTGCAGGGATTCTTGCATTTAGCTCCCTTTTTGTTGCCACTGTAACTATTAAATTATAAAACTATGAAAAAATCCATTTTATTAACCATGGCCCTTGTGCTGTTTGCTTTTATTGTAAAAGCTGATCCTCCTAAGAAAATTAACCTTTCTGTTAAAAATAATAAATTAACAGTTGAGATAGTTCATCCCGTTAAAAATCCCGGTGATCACTATATTGATCAGGTTGTAATTACTATTAACGGTAAAGAATTTAAAACTTTAAAATATACCAAACAATCTTCTGAAAAAGGAGAAACGGTGGTTATAGATATCCCTAGCGCTAAAGCCGGAGATGTAGTTGAAGTGAAAGCCAGATGCAATGAATTTGGAAATAAATCAAATAAAATTAAAATTTAATCACTATGGAAATTTCATTTTATGATATCGTGATATATCTTGGCATTTTGGGATTATTAATGATGATTATCTCCTTTTTAACTGGGATGAGATATATTAAAATTAAACCGAAATATAAAGTTCATAAAAGAATTGGAATTCTCGGGTTCATTTTTGCAATGATACATGGTTTCACCATGTTATATAATTACTTTTTCAGTTAATAATTTAAAAAATTAAACTATGAAAAGATTCTTTTTATTAGCCATTCTATCCATTTTCTTTGCGTTTACAGTAAATGCACATCCTGCATCAAAAGTGGTATTAAGCTACAAAAACGGGAAGTTGGATATCAACATCACCCATAAAGTGAAAAACTTCAACACGCATTACATCAAAACGGTTGTAATCGTTGTAAATGGAGAAGTTGTTAAAACAATGGAGCTTACCCATCAAAATGATTTGGATTATTCAACATTTCTTCTTGATTTACCCCTTAAAAAAGGAGATGTTGTTGAAGTGAAAACCACTTGCAATAAATTTGGAAATAAATCGGGAAAAATAACGATTTAGTTTTTATGAATTTATTGATTGATGAGTCAACGTGCATTCAATGTGATCGTTGTGTAAAAGTGTGCCCCTCCGAAATTTTTGTAAAATCGGAGTCAGGAATCCCTGCATTTCAGAATATTGAGTTTTGTATCAAATGTGGTCACTGCGTGGCTGTTTGTCCTACAAATTCGGTGATTCATGAGGCTTTCCCTGAAAATAAAATTCATTCTTTTGATAGAAAAGAGCTTCCGACTTCGGAACAGCTGATGTTGTTATTAAAATCGCGCCGATCCAGACGAATTTTTACAAAAGAACCTGTCCCCGAATTCTTCATAGATCAAATTCTGGATGCTGCTCATCGCGCTCCTACAGCAAGTAATGCGCAACGTGTTTATTTTAAAGTATTTTCCGATCCTCATGACTTACAATTGATTTCAGATTATACCATTGAAATCTTTACAAAAATTGCCAAATTTCTAAATTTTCCACTCATTAAACCCTTTATTAAACTTTTTGCTCCTGAAGTGGCTAAATATGTTTCCGGATTTAAAAAGATGGAAGATGAATACAAATCAGGTAAAGATATCATTCTAAGAGGTGCTACTACTGTTATTTTTATTTATACGACTAAAAATCAATACTTTGGATGTGCTGATGCTAATTTAGCCTATCAAAATGGTTCTTTAATGGCTGAAACTTTGGGAATCGGTCAATTTTATACCGGTTTTGTTCTTTCCGCTTTAGCCCAGGATAAAAAAGGTAAATTGTCTAAATTACTGGGTGTCAAAGGAACCATTCATGCAGGAATGGCACTGGGTGTTCCTCAACTCCATTTTTCTAAATATATTGATCGAAGAGATGTGATCAGATAATCACTTTTTTCTGTATTTTTGCTTTTTTAGTTACAAACATAAATTTATATACTATGAATTTTGATCTCATTGTCATTGGAAGTGGCCCGGGAGGCTACGTTGCAGCCATTAGAGCCAGTCAGCTGAATATGAAAGTGGCTGTTGTTGAACGTTCCGAACTGGGTGGAATATGCCTCAACTGGGGCTGTATCCCAACCAAAGCATTGCTAAAATCTGCGCAAGTGTTTAATTATACCAAACATGCCGAAAATTACGGTATTAAAATTGACGGAACTATCTCTCCCGATTTCCCTGCTGTTGTGCAACGCAGCCGTACTGTAGCTGAAACCATGAGTAAAGGGGTTCAGTTTTTATTGAAAAAAAATAATGTTACCGTTATTGAAGGGTTTGGAAAAATCGAAAAAGATAAAACTGTATCCGTAACTGCTTCTGATGGAACAATAAACTCATACACCGCAAATCATATTATTCTGGCTACAGGTGCTCGCTCCAGAGCCCTTCCTCACATTCCTCAGGATGGGAAAAAGGTGATTGGTTATCGGGAAGCCCTTACCCTTCCAACCCTACCTAAATCGATGGTTGTAATGGGTTCCGGTGCAATAGGCAGTGAATTTGCCTATTTTTATGCTACAATGGGAACTGCAGTTACCATAGTGGAATATCTCCCTAACTTAGTACCCGTTGAAGATGAAGAGATTTCAGGACACTTAGGTCGTGCTTTCCGTAAATCGGGTATCAAAGTGATCACCTCTGCAGCTGTTGAGAAAGTGGATAGTTCCGGTGATCTTTGTAAAGTAACCATCAAGGATTCAAAAGAGAAAATTACTGAAATTGAATGTGAGGTTGTCCTTTCTGCTGTTGGCGTTGCTACCAATATTGAAGGGATTGGCTTAGAAGAGTATGGTGTTGCTGTTGAAAAATCTAAAGTGGTTGTTGATGACTATTACAAAACCAATTGTGATGGAATTTATGCCATCGGTGATATCGTTCACGGTCCTGCTCTTGCACATGTTGCCTCTCATGAAGCATTGATTTGTGTAGAAAAAATTGCAGGTTTAGATCCTCATCCGATCAACTATGGATTGATTCCGGGTTGTACGTATACTACTCCTGAAATTGCTTCTGTTGGAGTTACAGAACAAGCTTGTAAAGCTGCCGGAAGAGAAGTGCTCATTGGAAAGTTTCCGTTCACTGCTTCCGGAAAAGCTACTGCTGCAGGTAGTCGAGATGGTATGGTAAAAGTGATCTTTGATAAAGAAACCAACGAATGGATCGGCTGCCACCTCATCGGAGATAATGTAACCGAAATGATTTCCGGTGCCGTTATTGCAATGAATAAGAAAGTTACCGGAAGAGAAGTGCTTCATTCCGTTCACCCCCACCCTACCCTTTCTGAAGCTATTATGGAAGCAACTGCCGCTGCATATGGTGAAGTGATCCACTTATAATCAAAATTATGTTGTATAAAAGACTGATTTTCATATTGTTCCTTTGCTTCATCCTTTCCGGATTTGCTCAAACCAACGGAAAAGGAAAAAAGGAAACCTGGTCAACTGCCGGTTTCGATTTTTATATTGGCGGTGGTGTCTACCTGGCAGACAAATCTACCGCAAATTACTACAATGGAGCACCTCAAAATGAAGTGAATCTGAATCTTTTATTCGATAACACCTATAGATTTAACGAAATCTCTTTATTGGTAAAAAACAACTACGCTTATGTAGACTCGCTCTGGTTGGGAGAATATCCGGAAGATATGTCCTACAAAGTGGGCACTATTTTTGGTCTTGGCGTTAAATATAAACTGAATAAAGACTGGGGAATCGCCCTTAATTATTCTACGGTAAAGCTCACTGCTTCGGATGTTTTTCTGATAATGTTTGACCTTCCACCGGGAAATGAGCGCAATAACTATGCGATCGAATATCTGAATGCCAAAGAGGAACGCTCCTTTTTTGATTTGTCAGTTAGCCGGTTATTTCATGTGAATTCTGTTCTTAAACCGTTTGTAGAATTGGGACTTCAGTTTAACTATTTGAAAGTGAAAAGTTTCCAGGCTGTCATTGAGGATCGCCCTTTCGATATGCTCTCTTCTGTTTCATCCAATTATATTCCGGGACAAACCAATCCTCCCAACTACAGAAACTGGGCAGCTCCTGGCTATGGACTCTCCCTGACAGGTGGACTTAAAATTGTTTTCAATGAATCTTTTTCATTAGATCCTGCCATTAACTTTTCCATAAGCTCTTTCGGACATTCCGATAATTTATATGGTTTCTTTACCGGTTTTACTTTTAACTATAATCTCATGATTCGCTTAGTTATGAGTGATTTATATTTTAATAAAAAATAAAATTTTATTTATTTAAAATTACACCTGATGAAAATTGAATCAAAACTGTTTTTCTATACTACATTTTTGATTTTTTCCATTCTTTTTTGTTTTAATATAAAAATGGAGGCACAACCAATGCCTTATGTTGAAAAAAAGGGTGAATCTTTTATTCTTCCTCTTTCAAACTCAAAAATGTGCCACGCTTCAACGATCGTGGAACTTTCAAATGGAGATCTTATGGCAGCCTGGTTTCAGGGAAGTTATGAAGGAGCTAATGATGTAAAGATCTGGGGTTCCTTTTTTCATGAAAATCAATGGAGTGCCCCACAACAATTGGTTGTAGGATTCAACAGAATCGGTACAAATCCTGATTTTTCCGACACATTAGCTTGCTGGAATCCTGTTTTATTCAAATCTCCGGATAACATCATCTTTCTGTACTACAAAGTGGGAAAATCTCCCCGGGAATGGTGGGGTGAATATATTTCTTCAACAGATAATGGAAAAACCTGGAGTTCTCCGAATTTATGCAATCCTTCATTAGGACCTGTTAAAAACAAACCACTTATCACCTCTACCGGAACATGGTTGTTTCCAACCAGTACTGAAACTCTGGAAGACTGGAATGTTTTTATTGAACGATCAACAAACGAGGGTAAAACCTGGAGAACCATAGCCATTGATAGCGTGAACCCAGCAAAAGTGATTCAGCCTACCCTGCTTCAATATCCGGATGGTTCAATCCATGCCTTTTGTAGAAGCAATCAGAATTGTGTTATGGAGTCGGTTTCAAAAAATGATGGAAAAACCTGGTCTCCATTGAGTAAAACCAATTTAGTGAATCCCAATTCCGGAATTGATGCCATTGTCCAAAAAAATGGGGTTATCTATCTGGTTTATAATCCTATGGAAAGTGGAAAAGAGTGGGTCAATGGTCGCAATGTTCTGACAATTGCCATCTCTTTTGACGGAAAAGAGTGGTTTGACGTTTATCATTTAGAAAAAGAAGAAAACGGTGAATTTAGTTATCCGGCTATTATTCAAACTTCAGATGGATTAATCCATATCACTTACACCTATAACCGAAAAAACATAAAACATATCATATTCAAAAGTAACTTTTAAAACAAAATAGTATGAAACAAGGACCAGTAGCCGCAATATTAGGCTTAACACTACTCTCTTTTCCTTTAATGTATCTCTTTTTAGGCACACCTCTCGGTGAAACGGAATTAAACGCTTTAAAACCCCTTTTATGGGTCTTAGGAGCCTCTATTCTTTTAACGTTCATCGTTGGTGAACTTACCCGTAATAATAGCCAGGTGGACAAAATATGGAGTATTTTGCCATTGGTTTACGCATGGATTGTAACCTACTATGGTGATTTTTCAACCCGATTGGTTGTAATGAGCATTTTGGTCACAATTTGGGGATTAAGATTGAGTATAAATTTCGGATTAAAAGGCGCCTATCAATGGAAATTCTGGGGTGGTGAAGAAGATTACCGATGGAAATATTTAAGAACTCAACCGGAGTTTCAGGCCAAATGGAAATGGAGTTTGTTTAATTTCGGATTTATCTGTGGATATCAGAATCTCCTCATTTTCTTATTTACCATGCCCATCATGATTGCATTACAATTCAATAGTGAGCCATTTGGAACTTTAGATCTCATTTTTGCGATACTTATGTTCTTTTTTATCCTTTACGAAACGATTGCTGACATTCAACAATTTCGTTTTCAAACCGCAAAACATGCATTACTCAAACAAGGTTTACCTTTAGATGAAAAATACAGCAAGGGATTCTTAGACAGAGGATTATGGAAATACAGCCGCCATCCCAACTACTTTGCCGAGCAAGCGATCTGGTTCATGTTTTACGGATTCAGTATCGCTGCAAGTGGACAATGGTTTAACTGGAGTATCGCAGGATCAATCTTATTAATCGCTTTATTTTTAGGCAGTTCCAACTTTAGCGAACACATCAGTGCCTCCAAATATCCCGAATACAAAAACTACCAAAAAAAAGTATCCAGGTTTATTCCATTTCTAAAATAGGCAAAGGGCGAAAGGCAAAGGGCGAATTTTGGGTTTTGGTTATTAGTTCTTACTTTTTACCTATTACTTTTTACCTATTACTTTTTACCTATTACTTTTTACCTATTACTTTTTACCTATTACTTTTTACCTATTACTTTTTACCTATTACTTTTTACCTATTACTTTTTACCTATTACCTCTTACCTAATTATATACTATCTTTCTGTTCACCAAACTTCCTGTCCAATCCGATTCGTTGTACTCAATTCTTTTTGTCCAGTTCCCTAGGGAATCCCATTCTAAATACACCACTTTATAAATAGTAAATGGATCATTTTTAAGATTTCTTGATTTGATGATGGTATCAAAACCGTTGGAATCAAATTCAAATAGTTGCTCATAATATGATGAGCCTAGTTTCGATTCCCACTTTGACCATACAATCTTCGAGTTTTCCCATTTTTCTTCCGTTTTTGAATGGTATCCTAATACAGGGGCATAGTTTTTAGTATAAAGGATATTGTTTTTGTACTTTGAAATTTTTGTTTCCAATTCAATCACCCCTTTCATCGTATAAGTTGAGGAAAACATTTGGCTTGTTTTACTTGTTTTGAAATAAAACCTTTTACCAAAAAAAATAGTGTCCATTTTTGCAAATAATGTAGAATCCAATTCTAATAAAGGGCTGAAATAGAAATATTTGGTTATTCCATTAAATCGGTTCGTATCTATGGTGTAATTCAATAAGGAATCCACATGGATGGCTTGACTTTTTTCAATCATAAGTTTCACATTTCCTTTTAAATAAAACGTTTGCGTATTATAAACCGGGAAGGTTTCGATTTTCTTACTGCTACACAACAACGTAACTAAACAGATTACAAAAAACAGGTGTTTCATAAGGATACTATTTTATTTCTTGAATATTTGAATTAATGAAAGACAAAAGTAATCATTTTTTTAATAAAACCTAAGAAATGTAAATTAGCAAATTTGTGAATTTGTGAATAAGCAAATTTAAAATTTGGTTTTTGGGTTTAAAAAACTAATAACCAAAACCTTATAGCTAATAACTTTTTGGGCATTCCGGCAGCAGCCGACCCACACTCCTACCCTGCTGCCGTCGGGCTCCGGTCTAATGCTGATAGCTGAGAGTTCGCTGCGTTAGGGCGGAGCCGAGAAAGCCCGCAAAGCAAAAAGCCGCTATGATGCAGGGAGTAAAAGAGCGAGCTTGTGAGCTCCTTTTACGACCATGCAGTCATACGGCTGTTTGGTGCGGACTTGAAGGCGGAGACCGACGGCGAGCTTGCGAGCCGGAACGCCCAAATAGTGAATAGTGAAGAGTGAATAATGAATAGTGAATAACTTATTTCTTAATCACTTTCTTAGCAACAGTTCCTTCTGGCGTTGTTACTTTTACAAAGTAGGTTCCTGAAGCATAAGGTTCAATATTGATGCTGTTTTCTGTTCCGGAATAGATCTTTTGTCCTACAATATTAAACATTTCAATCCATTGGATATTATCTCCTGTAATATGAATTGTTTGAGTAGCAGGATTTGGATAGATTTTGAAACTTTCTGTGTTTTCAGTAACAGCTACATCATCCATTCTTAATTTAAAATTGTCAACATAGTAAGTCCCATTAGTTAAATCAGGTGGTGCAGCAGAAAAAAAGTTAACACCTCCTAATTGAACTAAACCTGTTGTATCATTTGCCTGATAATGATATGGCCATGTATGAATCTGATTATTGTTAATCTCCATTTTAGCTTCATCTTCAGTTAAATCAATTTTAATATACATGTGAAAAAACTGATTAGAAGGATAAGTAAAGGAAATTTCTCCATCTGCAGCTTTTCCAACTTTCAGATACCCTGTTCCGGTATTGGAAAAATAGCATTCTAAGGCCCATTCAGAGCTTGTTCCGGCAAAGTTGTGCAATACATTAAAATAAGCTCCGGTGCCGGTAGAGGGCACATAATAGTCAAATTCGATCACATATTCACCTGTTGTGAAATTGGCAATCGGGAAAACGCAATCATTTCCGGATACAATCTTTAATGAATTGGATGGAGATGCTGCTTGTTCCGCTGAAATAGTCGCATCTTCTGATCCACCCGGGGCGGCACTCCAAGTCGTGAAATTCGTGTTCACGACAGCAATCTTGTCTCCGGCTGTATAGGTATCAAAATTTTCCTGAAAAATAATGGTTTGGGCTTGCATTGCGACACACGCAAAGAGCATACCCGTAAAGAGTAAGATTTTTTTCATAGCCTTGTTTTTTTAATTAATAACGCCCAAATTTACAACAATTTTTTAAAAAACAATGGCTTTTTAATTTTTTTTAATAAAAAAGGCACATTTGATAAAATGCGCCTTTTCTGATATGTTGAAAATTTAAACGTAAGACTATTCGTCTTCTTTGTTTTCTTCTTCGTATTTTTTGATAATTTCGCTTTGAACATCTGCTGGAACTTGTTGATATTCAGCAAATTTCATTCCGTAAGAAGCACGTCCAGATGTGATAGAACTTAGTGTTGTAGAATATTTATTCATTTCTGCTAATGGTATTTTAGCACGAATGATTTGGAATTCTCCTTCACTGTCCATTCCCATTACCACCCCTCTACGTCCCTGAAGGTCAGTCATAACATCACCCATTCTGTCAGAAGGTACGAATACTTCCACATCATAAATAGGTTCCAAAATTTTAGGACCTGCATTTTTGAATGCTTCACGGAAAGCCTGACGACCGGCTAATTTGAAAGCCAACTCATTAGAGTCAACAGGGTGCATTTTTCCATCATAAATGTTGATCACGATATCACGTGCATAAGAACCTGTAAGTGGACCCTCTTCAATTCTTTCATTGATCCCTTTTAAAATAGCTGGTAAAAATCTGGCATCAATAGCACCTCCAACGATACAGTTATTGAAAATCAATTTTCCGCCCCATGGTAAATCATAGGTATCAGTTCCACGAATCGGATATTTGGTTTGATTTGACATTCCTTCATAATAAGGTTCTACAAGCATGTGAACTTCACCGAATTGTCCGGCTCCACCTGATTGTTTTTTATGACGATACATCGCTTCAGCAGATTTTGTGATGGTTTCACGATAAGGAATTTTTGGAGCATAATACTCAATTTCTACCTTATTCAACTTTTCAATGATCCATTTAACGATATTCAAGTGTTGTTCCCCTTGTCCGGAGATGATCACTTGTTTTAACTCTTTAGATTGTTCTGAAAGGAAAGTTAGGTCCGTTTTGCGGAATTCGTTTAAAATAGCACCTAATTTTTCATCATCAGAGCTGTTTTTAGCTTTTACTGCAGTACGGAATTTTGGTTCAGGATATTCGGTAGGTACAATCATTTCATCACCTGATTTAACTAAGGTGTGAGAAGATTGAGTTCCTTTTAATTTGATAGTAGCTACGATATCACCGGCAACAGCTTTTTCCACTTTCTCTCTGTTTTTTCCTGCTACACAAAGAAGTGAAGTTAATCTTTCCTTTGAATTGGTTTTATTGTTCACCATATCCATAGCTTCTGTAATCTCACCGCCATAAATTTTCATGATGGAAAGTTCTCCAATGTGTTGTTCTATAGATGTTTTGAACACATAAGCAGTTGGAGTATCAGTTGTTTTACAAGCTAATGTTTTTCCGGAAATTGTTTGTACTCCAGCCATTTCATCAGGTGCTGGACAACTTGATTTGATGATATCCATAACTCTGGTAACACCTTGATCTGTTTTTGCAGCTACACATAAAACTGGGAAAGTTCCACGGTTGATGATTCCTAATTTTAATCCTCTGGCCATCTCCTCTTCTGTAAGTGTTCCCTCTTCAAAGAATTTGTCCATTAGCGCTTCATCATTTTCAGCAGCAGCTTCAACTAATGCATTGTACATCTCTTCTGCTTTATCTTTTTCAGAAGCAGGGATATCTTCAACGATAGCTTTTCCACCCCCAACAGGGAATTTTAAAAGTTTCATCTGAAGTAAATCGATTACACTGTCAAAACCTATACCAGCGTTTATCGGATATTGGAATGGCATTACACTGTTTCCAAAAAAATGTTTTAATTGTCTGATTGTTTCATCAAAATTTGCTTTTTCATGATCCAATTCATTAACAACGAAAAATACAGGAACATTCATTCTTTTAGTCCATCTCCATTGAATTTCAGCACCAACGTCCACCCCATTTTGAGCGTTGATAACCATCATTGCTGTATCAGCAACTCTTAATGAACCTACAACTTCACCAATAAAGTCATCAAAACCTGGACAATCAATCATATTGATTTTACAACCATCGTGTTCAGCATACATTACTGTAGCCTGGATAGATTGTTGTCTTTCTAATTCTACATCACGATAATCTGAAATGGTATTTTTATCTTCAACAGTTCCTCTTCTGCTAATTACTCCGCCATGAAAAGCCATAGCTTCGGCAAGGGTCGTTTTTCCAACACGGTTACCACCGATAAGGGCGACATTTCTAATTTCTTTGGTTTGATAAACTTTCATTGTGGTCTTAAATTATTATTAAATCTTAATTTTTTTATATTTTAATTTGAGGGCGCAAATATAGTGAAAAAATCGTTTGGTTTGGCTCCGAATTTGTGTGATTAAGATTTCACTATCTTTTTTACAACATATTGATTTTTAGAGTTTTGTATTTTTAACAAATAGAGAGATGGGGGATATTCAAATTTTTGATTCCATCTTGAGCTTCCACTTTCAAAATAATTGGTTGTTTTTTCAAGCAATTGCCCACTTAAAGAATAGATCTCAAACGTTAACTGATCGGGTTGATCTAGTTGTATTTCCATACTAATCTGATCCTGAACAGGATTGTTCACATTAACCTGAATAACAGAGGCAAAATCCTGAACAGAAACGGTATAGTCAATAGCAAATTGCAAAATAACAGGTAAGTGATCGGACAAATTATATAATGCATTGGCGATAGAATCAGGTACAGATGTATTGGTAGGGTTATTGATAGATCCATTGAATCTTTGCCCATCTTGTCCTAATGCCATATAAGAGTCATTGATAGATCTCACTTTCTTGCTTCCGTAGTAAATGTATGGGGAAACCAATATGAAATCAAAACGATCATCCATTCCTCCGGTTGAAAAGCAACCATTATCAGATGATGTATGGGTTGATTGAGTATGAATATTTGCAAATTGGGAAGAATTATTCCAATTTCCGGATTGGTTGATGGGATCATAAAAGCGATAAAGTGTATTGGAATAATTGATCAGATTCTGGTATGCGATTTCTGAAGAGGAGTAGAGGTTAAAATCCCCGGAAAAAACATAATTGCTGGCTGCGCCCATTTGTTCTAATTTCGTCATTAAAGCCTGGGTTTGTTGTCCTCTGACAATGGCTTCTGCATCTGAACTACCTGCTTTTAAATGCGTTACAATAAAAGTGATAAAAATGGTATCCCCATTGGCTAACTGAGGGGTTTTATAATACATTTTGTATGCATTAATATCTCTAACACTGGTTGTTACATAAAAAAAGGAGTGATACCCCAATTTTCTGGAATCGTAGTAAACCATATTGGCAATCGATCCACCTGAGAAATTGGTTAGGGGACAATTTTGATAATAGGTTACTCCATCTGTATTCAATGCATTATTTTTGATTCGATCCACATAGGTTGACTGACTTCCTATTTCATTGACACTTAAAATATCGGGTTGAACATATTTGATGATTTTTTTAAGGTTCATATCCTTATCGTTCAGATAGGAGGAAGTCACGGTACATCCGGATGGAACTGCCGTTGTATAATACATCAGATTATACTGCATCATTTTAATAGTATCTACTTGACTATATGAATTATAAAAAAATAAAGCGATGAAAGCCAGTGTTAAAAATTTTTGTTTTTTCATGTTTTTTTTTGGTGATTTTTTTTTGTTAAAAAAAGAGGAGAAAAACTCCTCTTTTTGATGATTTAGAATGGTAGGTCATCTGAGACGAAATCGGTTTCCACATTGACAGGACTCGGTTCTGCATGTGGTGCATTGACCACTTTTTCAGCAGTAGGTTTATCCGCATCGTCTTGTTTAGAGCCCAACATAGTGAATGTTGTTGCTTCGATTTCGGTTACATACTTTTTCACTCCGTTATCTTCCCAGGATCTGGTTCGGAGTCTTCCTTCCAGGTAAATGAGTTTACCTTTCGTAAGAAATTTTTCAGCAATTTCAGCTAAATTCCGCCAGCACACAATGTTGTGCCATTCGGTTTGTTCCACTTTCTTGCCCTCCTTGTCTTTGTAGATTTCGGATGTTGCTAATGAGAAGGAGGCTTTCTTTGTTCCACCTTCGAAGGCTCTGACTTCAGGATCTTTTCCTAGTCGGCCAATGAGAATAACTTTGTTAATACCAGACATAGTAGTTTGTTTTTAGTACGCGACAAAGATAATAATTATTCTGAAAATAGGAGTGTGGTTTGTGCAAAATTTTTTATTTTTTTACAACCGGTTTAAATGCTGATTTATTCAGGATCATTTGAAGATCTGTGGTTTGCATTAACTGCTCGAGTGTAATATTAGGATTGTTGTCCATATATGCTTTCACAATTTTCCATCCTAAAAACTGGCCAAATCTTCCGGGTGAAACATTTCCGAAAGGTTTTGTAAAAGGGGATTCCTGAATATAGTTTCTGAAAACACTCTCTTCCTGAGAAAAGAGTAAATTATTTTCAATCATATAAGTCCACACATTGGGATAGAATTGTTCTGCCCATTGATATTTTTCTTCTGAATAACCAATAATATCTTTTTGTGATTTTTGAGGTAACATCATTTCAGTAAAATAGAGTTTTTTTCCTTCAATAATCATACTTTCCATCACATTTGAAGGTGTTTGGTCAGGCAGATGTTTATACACTATTGCTTTTTTAAAAAGGTCCACCTCCATATAACTGCTATCCATTCTTTCAGAAATATATTTAGGGACACCCAATTGATTATACTTGGAAAAATCTTTCCCTAAATAGTGATCTAAATTCAGAATAACATGTTGGTCATAGATATAAACCGAAGGAGTTTGAAAATCAAGACCGGTAATCAGTGTGATGATTTTAGGAATAGATTCTTTAGGAAAATAGACTAAGTAGTGGGCAAAAGCTTCTTTAAAACTATTTTCATAGGTTTCAAAATTTCCATATTTTTTTTGTGTAAGATTATAAAGTTCAATAATTTTAGGATCTTTTAAATAATCTAAAAACTTTTGAACGAATAGGGTATCTGAAAAAAGCTGGGGATCAATTAAAAAGGAGGGATATTTTTGAGAAAGCATGGAAATACCTTGTGCAAAATGATCCGGATTCACTTTAAAAACATCCTGATCATATCTCAGAATATGGAGATGAACTTGCTTTTTGGCTTCTTTCAATTCAGAGGCTGAGATTTGAAGTTTTCTCTCTTTTGGTGTTCTAAAAACAAAAAACAGAACACCGGTTACCAAAAGGGCAACAACTACGACACTAATAATTATCTTTTTTTTACTCATACTACTGGTTATTTCCACTTCCAGGTTTCAATTAAATGTAAAACATCTGTTTTTAAATAATTGATAACGGGTTGAAGGGAGTCATTATTGGGTGGAAAATTAAAATAAAGGGAAGCACTCACAAAATAACGGGTACTGTCTGTGATCCAGAATTTGAGAGGAGTAGCAGCTCCTTTGCCAACCAATTCATACATTTGTCCATACACTTTTTCTTTGGTATCGCTGATATCCGAGTAAAGAATATCATCCGCTTTTCTGCTCTCCACGTGGAACATCAGCATTTTCTCCTCATTTACAATGAGTTTCCGAAGATTATCTTTTAGGGGAAAAATGGACATTTTCAAAGACACATTATATTGGGGATATTGAAGATCCATCCAGTATATTTTAGGTTCTTTTTCCTCAAAAGAAAACTGAGCATATTTGGAATATTCAAATGAAAAGGGTAGGAGAGAGTCCCATTTTTGATACTCCGGTTTTGGGGTTTCAATTCGAAAATATCCTTTTGGTTTTGCTGAAGTTGGTTGTTCTTTATGAATACAGGCAACCACTAAGATTGCCTGTAATATGATTACTAAAATGATGATTTTTTTCATTATTCCTGTTCGTTTTTTATTCTCATGGAATAGAAAGATCTATAGGCAAAAACAAGACCAACCGCTAAAAACAGAATCCCAATTATAGGGGTAAAATCGAATGAATCTGTTGCCTTAGCTTCCTGTTTCATTAAAACGGCTATTTCTACCGCTAAAAGTCCAAATAAAGTAGAAAATTTGATGATTGGGTTAATAGAAACCGCTGTTGTGTCTTTATAAGGATCCCCAACGGTATCACCCACAACACAAGCTTCATGTAAAGGTGTGTTTTTCTCTTTCAAATCAACTTCTACCACTTTTTTGGCATTATCCCATGCACCACCTGCATTGGCCATATATAATGCCTGAAATAATCCAAAAATGGCAATTGAAATCAAGTAGGATACAAAGAAATTCGGATCAAAGAAAGCAAAAGCTAAAGTCAAAGTAAAAATAACAATAAAAATATTCCACATCCCCTTAAGTGCGTACTGTGTACATATTTTCACCACTTTCTTCGAATCTTCAATATCTGCTTCCGTTTTATTAAGATTGATGTTTTTCTTGATAAATTCAACGGCTCTGTAGGCACCAGCTGTAACAGCCTGCATGGAAGCTCCGCTGAACCAAAAAATCACGGCACCACCGGTTATAAAACCAAGAAGAACCGGGGCATCTGTAAGACTTAGTTTTAAAAGTCCCTGCGTTTTCAACATTAAAATAATAGCAAAAATCATGGTAGTAGCGCCCACAACAGCAGTACCTATTAATACCGGTTTTGCGGTTGCTTTGAATGTATTTCCGGCACCATCATTGGCTTCTAAGAAATGTTTTCCTCTTTCAAAATCAGGCGTAAATCCATAATCTCTTTCTATCTCCTCTTGTATTCCGGGGATTTTTTCCATTTGGGACAATTCAAAAACAGATTGTGCATTGTCGGTAACAGGTCCATAACTATCCACAGCAATGGTAACCGGGCCCATCCCTAAGAATCCGAAAGCAACGAGTCCAAAGGCAAAAATGGAGGAATATTCCCCAAAAAGTTCGAGTCCGTTTAAAGAAACAAAAAATCCAAACACCATGAGGGCTACCATCAGCATACCGATCCAGAAAGCACTAAAGTTTCCGGCCACCATACCCGATAAAATATTGAGAGAAGGACCCCCTTCTCTAGAGGAGATAACCACTTCATTAACGTGGGCTGACTGGGAACTGGTAAATATTTTGGTAAATTCAGGAATAATGGCAGCAGCAAATGTTCCCAAACTGATGATTGTAGCTAATTTCCACCACAGATCAGGCGTGTATTGTTCCTCAATACCCACCAAAGAGTTGTTGCTCAATAGTAAATAACTGATGATATAAGTAACAATGATAGAAACAATGGAGGTTACCCAAACTAAAGCGGTTAATGGTCCTTCAAAATTAAAACGATCCACATTTTCGTAGCGGGCTTTGGCAACAATCTGATTAATTTTATAGGAAAAAATGGAGGTAAACACCATTAAAATACGCATAGCAAATATCCAGACAATCAATAAACTTTGAAATTCAATCATAGTAGGCATCACCAAAATGATGAAAGTGATAAGAGCAACACCGGTTACACCATACGTTTCGAAACCGTCAGCTGTTGGGCCAACACTATCACCGGCATTATCTCCGGTACAATCGGCAATTACACCCGGATTTCTGGGATCATCTTCTCCGATTTTAAAAACAACTTTCATTAAATCGGCACCAATATCGGCAATTTTGGTAAAAATACCACCTGCAATTCTTAATGCACTTGCTCCTAATGATTCCCCTATGGCAAAGCCTATTAAACAGGCACCTGCACTAGTTGCAGGCATGAATAACAAAATAACCAACATTAATAGTAACTCTATGGTTATCAATAATAAACCAACACTCATCCCTGATTGTAATGGTAATGAGACCACATTCCAGGGTTTCCCCTTTAATGAAGCAAATGCTGTTCTACAATTTGCTAAAGTATTGATTCTAATACCAAACCAGGCAACCGCATAAGAACCTGAGATTCCCAGAATAGTCCACATTAGAATTAAAAATACTTCCGGGATTGTCTTATGACTCAGAACGCCAAAATAAAAAACGATGGCAACCCCAATAATGACAAAAAGGATCATCAAAAATTTTCCTTGTTGAACCAGATAGGTTTTACAAGTTTCATATATGATTTTGGCAATATTTTTCATTGATCCGTGAACCGGATGTTTTCTGATTTGTACTGCCTGATAGAGACCAAAAAATAAACCTAAAAACACAATGATGGAACCCCATAAGAGCAAATCCCAACCTGTAAATAGTTCATTAAAAAACTTTATATTTCTTAAATTCGGCAATACCATATCCGCTTCGCTCGCTCGGACAAAAAAAGGAGTCAATAATCCTCCTAGAAGGAATAGCTTTTTCTTCATAGATTTCTGTTTTACATGTTTAATATTTGTTTTTCGTATTTATAGACACAAAGTTACACTATAAATTTCTAAATTTTTGTTAAAATTTTATAATAAAAATTTAACAGGAAAAAAAAGGAGCAAAATTTGCTCCTTTTTTAAAATATTTTGGTTTTAACTTTTCTTATTTGGTAATTCCAATCCATACCCTTTTTTCTTATCTTCCACTTTCAGCCATAAACCTAAAAGTAAAGCAAGAACACCAAATGATGCAAATATTAACATCGGCGTTCTGTAGTTATAAAGTGTAGAACCTTCTACTGCAGCAATTTTATCAAGTCTTTGATTCATATCATTTAATTGAGCAACAGATTGTTTGTTCATATTTTCAACCATAGGTACAATAATTACTTCACTAGAAGCTGTTGAATCTTCATCACTTTTGCGATTAACATATTTTTTTGCTTCATTTAGAGCTAAATAAGTATCAATTTCTGTTTGAAATTTAGAAATTCTATTGGTTCTTTTATCAATATTTCTATAGATAAGATTTAAATCTGATAAGTTAATTGCAATTGAGTCATTTAGTCTTTTAGTGTAATTAACAACCAAAGCATCTTCTTTATGTTTGTAAGAAAATTCTTTTGTTTTAAATTGATCTTCATATTTTACCAAAGAGGAATCCATAGATTTTAAACTTAAACTATAATCCACCGAAATGTTTTTAATGGTATCCAATTCTGATTTAATCAAGGTTAAGTTTTTATTAACACCGGGATTTGTTGAGTCTAATGTAGTACCAATAATAATTGGAACAGCTAATAAACCAATATTTTGAATCCAGAAAATTACAGAATATGCTGAACCTAAAACTTTATTATCCACTAATTTTGGAACGGATGGCCAAAGAGCTGCTGGTACCAATGAGAATGAAACACCTAATACTACAATAGCTGCAATTGCAATAGGATAGGTAAAGTGTTCTGCTGGAGTTAAAGCAAAAATTAAGTGACATATGGTCATTAAAATGGCACCAATTATTAACATAGTTGCACCTTTTCCTTTAGTATCTAAAAAATATCCTAAAAGAGGTGTTAAAATCATTGCACCGATTGGGAAGTAAGAAAATAATGCACTTGCATCTTTAGATGAAATTTCCAATCTGGATGAAAGCATATCGGAGGCAAATTTTTGGAATGGGAAAATAGCAGAATAGTATAAAACACACAAACCTGCTACAATTAAAAATGTTTTAGAAGTGAAAATTTGACCTAAATCTTTAATGTGGAATGGATCCTCTTTTTCTAGTTCAATCTTTTCTTGTTTATCTAATTTAACATCAAGAAAATAATAAATAATAAATGACAATAAACCAATCAAAAGAAAAGCTGTCATAATTAAAACTGGTCTTGCAACAAATTGTCCATCAGCAAAATATGGAGATAAACGGAAAACAGCAAATACGCCTAATCTTGCAATTGCCATCTCTAATCCCATGGCTAAAGCCATCTCTCTTCCTTTAAACCATTTTACAATTGTTTTGGAAACAGTGATACCGGCCATTTCAACACCAACCCCGAAAATAGCAAAACCTATACAAGCCAAAGTTGCAGATGCTGGAAGTGGTCCTATTTTAAATAAACCAAAAAAATTAATTTTGAAACCATCTAATGCTTGGTATAAACCTGATTCCGGTTTGAACATATCAGATATACCGTACATTTTGATAGATGCACCTAATACCATTAATAATCCTGCAATAATTGCTGTTCTTCTAACCCCAATTTTGTCCAAAATAATTCCGGAGAAAATCAACATAAAAGCAAAAACATTGAGGAAAAACTCTGATCCACCTACTGTTCCGAAATCTTCAGAAGTCCAACCTTTTTTTGTTTCCAAAAGATCTTTTAATGGTGATAAAACATCAACAAACATGTATGCAAAAAACATGGTTAATGAAACAAGAATCAAGGCAAACCATCTCGCTGTTGCCGATTCTCTTAATGATTTAGTAATTTTTTCTGTCATATTATATAGTTTTATTTAATAATTTTTTAAATAACCTGCAAACTTAATCATTTTATTTCAATCTTTTTTGTTCTCTCTGTTTTTTCTTATTGAGTTGATTATCAAATCAAAAGAAATGTATCCAACTAAAATTCCAAAAATTGAAATGATAAAAATGTTGTTTTTTAGAAAATAATCGTCAAATCTTCCCACTTTCCACCAATAAATATCAGATAAAACAAGTCCTGATACAATTCCAATTATATGATAAATGGTCACATTTTTTTTAATAAATTCTTTCATTTTTTCTTCTCCTCTTCTAAAATTTTATAATATTCATAATCACTATATTTTTTTCTAATCGCCATTATAATCTCTTCTGAAGACATTTTGATTATGTCATAATAACTAAATCTACAAAACATCATAAATTCCAATAATGGAGCACCTGTTAATCCTGTTATTTCTGATACCAGATCCCTGTTATATTTTGCCGGAACTTTATCCACTTCATCTTGTAATTCGTTTAACTCTCTGGCTAATTGAATATTCTGATACTTTTTATTGTATTTCTGATACAAATAAGTGATAGGTGATCCGGCAGGAGTGCCACTTAACATATTGGGTGGTCCTTGCGCATACTTGATATTCATCAGATCCATTTCTGATAATTTTGATCCTTCGACATATGTGTAAATTTCAGGTAATGGTGTATGAACAACATCTTTAACAAATTGTTTATAATTAGGTGTTAATGCATATACGGTTACCTCTTTTAACATTATAGCTTTATAGTACAATGGTATATCTATTTGTCCAATTTTAATATCTTTACCTGATATATAAATAATTAACTGTTTATAAATTGATTTAGAAATAATTATGGTATCATTTTGATGAACATCTAATTTAAAATTTCCATTTTTATCAGAATAGGTAAATTTTTTGGAAGTAAAGTTAAATATATTAACATCTTCAACAGGATAAAATGTTAAACCATCATAAACATTTCCTGAAATAGAGACTTGTTGTCCTTTTAATGATAAAAAAACAATTGAAAAAAATAGAATAAATAGAGTTGCCTTTTTCATTTTGCAAAATTAATAAATCAATTCATATATTTTTTTAAATTAATAAAAAAGAAAAAATAAGAATAATATAATCATGTTTAAACTGTGAATAACTTTTTTATAAAAAGAAAAAATAATTTATAAATATCTATGATTCAATTCATATAAATGATTATTTTGTTTTTAGTTATTCTGTTTTTAGTATAAAAAATGTTCATAAAACTACAACAAAAAGGTAATAACTTCTCATAAATTTTTTTTATTTTTTTGTAGTCTTAAAAATGACAAGTTTATTAACAACGATTAACATCAAAATAAATTGTTTATGTATACTTATCAACAATTAAATGTTAATGAATTGAAAACTAAGTATCATATTTTATAGGTCATTGTGAATTTATTGATTTTAAATTGGTTATAAAAATCTTTGTTTTTAGAAAAATATATAAAATAATTCTTTTATTATATTGATTTATATTTATAAATAATTGGTATTTTTGCAAGTTGTCTAAATAGTATCATTATGAAAATAGTTATTGGATCGGATCATGCCGGTTTTTCTTTAAAAGAGTTTATTAAAGAACATTTTAGAAATAGTTTTGAATTTGAAGATGTTGGAACTTTTTCAGAAAAAAGTGTTGATTATCCGGATTTTGCCCACCAATTAGCTACTTTAATTTCTAATGGAACTTATGAAAAAGCCATTTTAATGTGTGGATCCGGTAATGGTGTTGCGATGTCTGCTAATAAACATCCTAATGTAAGAGCTGCATTGTGCTGGAATGAAGAGATTGCACAATTAGCAAGACTACATAATGATGCCAATGTTTTAGTTTTACCCGCCAGATATTTGAATCATGATGAAACAGATAAAATTATAACTATTTTTTTCAATACCCTTTTTGAAGGGGGACGACATACGAACAGAGTAAACAAAATTAATATTCACTAATATGTTCCAAGATATTCAGTATATTAAAACAAGGGCAAACCTGATTCGCCAATCTTATATTGAAGATATGGAAAAACATTTATTGGCCTTTGAACAAAAATTGATCAATAATGGAATTCAGGTTGTTTGGATCAAAGAGGAAAAAGAGCTAAGTGAAACTATTTTAAAAAGCTTTTCTAAACCAAACAATAATAAAATTGCTTTTGATTTACCATCAATACCTAAAGATTTTCAAGAAAAAAATGCCTTTTTTAAACAAATTTCAATAAAAGAGTTTGAAGATTTTAAAGATCAGGTGGAGCATTTAGTGGTTAAAGCCAATTTTGGTGTTGTTGAAAACGGTACTCTAGTTTTAGTTGATAAAGAATCAAAATCTTGTTTTAATAAAGTAGAATATCTTCATATTATACTGGATTTGAATAATTTAGTTATTAAACAATCTGATCTGGAACCTCTTTTGTATCTTTTAAAAGGGGATAATAATAACTTTTCATTTCCAAAAGACATCAAATTTATTTCCGGACCCATCTCACAAATCATCAATAGTACCAATTTTGGGTTTGATGAAAAATTTACAACAAAACCAGTTAAAACGATTGTTTATTTTTATGATAATGGAATCACAACTATTTTAGAGGATACGGTTCTAAGAGAATCTTTATATTGTATTGACTGTGGAAAATGTAAAAATGTGTGTCCCGTTTATAAACATACACAAAACTTTACACCTATCGAATTGGTTTATAACAATTGTTTTGATGAGAACAGAAAAACGACACAAATTTTTGAGAATACTACTTTGTGTGGAAATTGTAATGAAGTTTGTCCGGTTTTAATTCCCTTTACAGATCTTTTAATCTTTGAAATGCAAAAGGCTAAAAACAAGCATTCCAGAGAAAGAAATATTGATCTGTATAAATATTTCTCGAAACGTGTAAGAATGAATAAACTATATACCTGGTACAATAAATATTTTTTCATCAAAAAACAGTATCCTAAAAATAAAAAATTAGCCAACTATTTCAAAGAACAAAAACTGCCCTTTTTTAATATAAAAATGTCTCATAAAAACGAATCAAATGACTAATAATCAAGAATTTATTAAACATAAAATTCACGAATTTGTAAAGAAATATTATTTAAATAAACTTTACAAAGGGGTCGTTTTTTTTATTTTAATAACTTTAATTGTTTTTATCCTTTATACAACACTTGAATATTTTTCCTATTTAAATTCAACAGGAAGAGTTATTCTGTTTTATTCTTATCTCATTTTACTTTTACTAACCACAGGATTTTATTTGGTTTATCCACTAATTAAATTGATAGGTTTAGGTGATCAAATCAATAAAGAAACGATTGCCAAATTAATCGGTACCTATTTTCCACAAATTGATGATAAGCTTCTAAACATATTTCAACTTCAGGATTTAAAAGATCAAGGGAAATATAAAAGCTATGATCTTCTTTTATCAGCTATTGATACAAAAATTGAAGATATAAAACCATTCCCGTTTGTAAAGGCAATCCCATTTAAAAAAACTGGGAAATATGCGAAATGGGCTATTATCCCGGTCTTACTTTTGATTGCCATTTTTTCAATAAAAAGTGAAATCATAACAGAATCTACAAAAAGAATTGTACAGTATAATACTCATTTTGAGAAACCGGCACCCTATCAATTTGTTATTCAAAATAAAGAACTTATAACTTTTCAAAACGAAGATTATATTTTAAGTATTAAAGTTTCAGGAGATGAAACACCTAAAGAACTCTATATCAAATATAACGACAAAACTTTTAGATGTGTAAAAGTGAACACCACCACTTTTAATTACACATTTTCAAATCTACAATGTTCTATTGATTTTCAAATGTTAACGGATGAAGTTACTTCTAAAGTTCAACAAATCAGAGTCTTACCTAAACCAATAACTATAAGTTATACATTAGATTTAAAATACCCATCTTACTTAAATAAGAACAACGAACAGGTTGAAAATAATGGAGATATTACAATACCGGAAGGCACTAAAGTTACCTGGACCGTTTATTCCAAAAACACTGAAAAACTCTATATTGTTCAAGATCAAGTTGTTAAACAGTTTGCTTCTGAAAAAGATAAGTTTAGTTTTACAAAAGTGATTCAAAACAATTCAACTCTAACTTTTATAAATTCTAATCGTTTTTATACCAGTAAAGATAGTTTAACACATCACATTACGGTCATAAAAGATCTTTTTCCTGAAATTTATACAGAAAATCAACAAGATTCACTATTTGCAGACCGTGTTTATTTTAAAGGAACCATCAAGGATGATTATGGATTTTCACAGTTAAAATTTGTCTATACAAAAAGAAATAAAGAGGGTAATCTTTTAGAGCAAAACAAAGAGATTCAGATTCCACTTAACAAACAACAAAACATTCAGGATTTTTATTTTTATTTTGATGCTCCGTTATTACTATTAAATCCGGGAGATCAGATTGAATATTATTTTGAGATTAAGGATAATGATGGTGTAAATGGAGCAAAGGCTACCAAAACCGGTATTACAAAATTTGCGCTTAAAACGGCTGAAGAGATACAACAAGAGATTTCAGAGACTAGCAAAGAGACCAAAAGTGAGATTGAAAAATTGGTAAAAGAGTCTGAAGAATTAGTGAAAAACATCACGAAGTTTCAACAGCAAATGATCCAAAACAAGGATATTTCATGGCAAGACAAGAAGAAACTTGAATCTTTGATTAATCAATACAACGACATTAAACAACAAATCCAGGATATCAAAGAAAAACAGCAAAACAACAACATCAAAGAGGAGCGATACAAAGAGGTTAAAGATGAGATTTTAAAGAAACAGCAAGAGTTATTGAAAAGATTTGATGATATTCTTTCAGATGAAGTAAAAGAATTGTTGAAAAAAATGCAGGATTTAATGAATCAGATGAACAAAGAATCGGTTCAGCAGGCGATGGATAAGTTCAAAATGAATGCAGAAGAGATCAATAAACAATTGGATCAGCAGCTTGAATTGTATAAATTATTAGAATTTGAGAAGAAATATCAAGATATTATAGACCAAACAAGAACCCTTTCAGAAGAACAGAAACAATTATCTCAACAAGTGGAACAAAAAGCAATATCCAAAGAGGAGTTGGCAAAGAAACAAGATGAGATCAATCAAAAGTTTGAAGCTTTACAAAAAGAGATGAATCAGCTTCAACAGATGAATAAAGGGATGGAAGATCCCATTAAGATGGAAGATAGGAAAGCTCAACAGCAAGATATTTCCAATGATTTGAATAATTCTAAGCAACAATTAAACAAGAATAACAGATCAAAAGCAAAAGAGAGCCAACAATCTGCTGCAGAAAAGATGAATCAAATGGCTGATGAGATGGAACAAGAGAAAAATCAGCAGGAAAATGAAGATATTGCTGAAGATATTGAATCCCTTAGACAAATCATGGATAATTTGATGAAAGTATCATTTATGCAAGAGAATGTTTTGAAAAAGACGCAAAGTACTTCACCAAAATCACCACAAGTATCCGATATTGTCAGAAATCAAAAAGAGATCAACGATTACATTAAAATGATTGAAGATTCTCTGTCAGCACTAGCAAAAAGGCAAACATCTGTAAAGCCTTTTATTCAGAAAGAGCTTCAGAAAATCAAGGAGTACATCAGTACCTCCCAGCAACAATTGAATGATCGGTTTATGCAACAAGCCTCAAGTGGTCAGCAATTCACATTAACCTCCATAAACAATCTCACATTAATGCTAGCGGAATCCATGAAAGAGATGAAACAAAAGCAGAAGGAGAGCAATGGCAAATGTAATAAATCAGGGGGAAAATCTTCTTGTAGTAAGCCAGGAGGGAATAAGAGCAAACCGAAATCTGCGAGGGAAATGCAACAACAGTTGAATAGACAAATGGAGGCTTTGAAGAGATCCATGGAAAATCCAAACCAACAAGGTCAAACAGGCAAACCAAACAATATCAGTGAACAATTTGCAAAAATGGCAGCACAACAGGAAGCGATCAGAAGAATGTTGCAGGAGTACAACGAAGAGTATAAAAGAGCAAATGGGGTAGGGGACAAAGCTGTTGAACAAACGATTCGGGATATGGAAGCTACGGAGAAAGAATTAGTAAATCGTGTCATCAATCAACAAACGATAAACCGGCAAAAAAACATAGAAACGCGCTTACTGGAAAGTGAAAGAGCCGAGATGAAGAGAGAAAAAGAGGAGAAGAGGGAATCGACGGAAGCCCAACAAAAAACAAATCCAAATCCACCTAAAGAATGGAATTTTGAAAAAGAAAAACAAAATCAAACAGAAATGTTAAAAACGATACCACCATCACTACAGTACTACTATAAAGAAAAAGCCAATCAATATTTTCATAATATAGAATAGATATGTATTATTTTGAATTACCTGAAATGTCCCTAAGTGAAGCTTTTCAAGCAAACTTAGCATTAATTGAAGAGATCACTCAACAGTACTCTTTAGAAAATTATTTTGGAACGATTAGTACAGCGACGCATGAGTTTCTGAATATCATTTCAAAAACAACAAAAGGGGAACACGTATCCTTATCAGCGGGTTACATTTTGGAAAATGACACATTTTTTGCTCATTTTGAAGTATCCGGAACGTTGTTATCTTTACCAACCCTTTTTGAAGAGGGAAAGGAGTTTTCTTCAATTAAGATCGTATTAATGTTAATTGATGAAGTTTCCTATACACAGGACAAGAAAGGGATATCCTTTGCGTTCCACGTGAAACAGGAAACACAAACACATACTATTCAAACAAATAAAGAGATATCCTACCATAAATCTACCAAATGATAAAAAAAATATTTTTTAATTTTGTTCTATCCGTTTTCATTATTGGATTACAGGCACAGGATGTAAAAGTTTTGTTTATTGGAAATAGTTATACAGCTGTAAACGATCTACCCAATCTATTTAAAAATCTGGCATTATCTACAGGCGATCACATTACTATTAGTTCAAATACACCAGGTGGATCAACCTTTCAAAACCACTGCTCCAATCAATCTGCTACTTTAATTCAGCAAGGTGGCTGGGATTATGTGGTTTTGCAGGAACAAAGTCAACTTCCTTCGTTTCCCATTTCTCAGGTACAAACACAATGTTTTCCTTACGCTACTCAGTTAAATCAGATGGTAGAAACGAATAGTCCTTGTGGGGAAACTGTTTTTTATATGACATGGGGAAGAAAGTACGGAGATCCTGATAATGCAGGTTCATTTCCTCCCTTAGCGACTTATGAAGGGATGGACAGTTTGTTATATGAGAGATATATGCAAATGACACAGGATAACAATGCGATAGTATCGCCGGTTGGTAGAGTTTGGAGATACCTCAGAACAAATCATCCTGAAATTGAATTATATGATTCAGACAATAGTCATCCTTCGTTAGCCGGATCTTATGCTGCAGCATGCTCTTTTTATACAACCATTTTAAGAAAAGATCCCACTTTAACAACATATAACCCCGGAATCACCCCAAACGTTGCTCAAATCATTCAAAATGCGGTAAAAGCAGTTGTTTTCGATACCCTATCAATGTGGTATATTGGAGAACGAAATTTGACAGCTGATTTTAGTTATAATAATATCATCGGATTTTCCAATCTTTCACTAAACACAAATAATACGACAACGTATTATTGGGATTTTGGTAATGGTGATTATTCGACAGACATGAATCCTACTTACAACTACAATTCAAACGGAGTTTATATGGTTCGATTAACAGCAACAGATTCATGTGGACAAGAGAGTACCATTGAAAAGGAGATTACGGCTGAAGTCGTTCAGGTAAAAGATTTTGAATCGAATTTTCTGATCTATCCCAATCCGGTAATCACAAATTTAAATGTTGAAAATAGAAGATCAGAAAATAGTTTTTATATTCAAATAATTGATATAGCAGGAAAGATTGTTTTCGAAAAAAGCTCAAAATCAAATATGGAAACAATAGAACTGTCCTATTTAAAACCGGGTATTTATATCATCAAATTTGAAGAAAACGGTAAAGTTACCTATTCAAAAATAATTAAACAATAGATATGATTTTATTCCATTTTGAAACAGATTTAAAATTACAAAATAAATTGTTATTCAAAAAATGGATTCAATTTTTCATTAGACAATTGGGTAAAAAGGTTGGAGAGGTGAACTATATTTTTTGTACGGATGAATATCTGCATGAGTTAAATGTAAAATATTTAAATCACGATACTTTGACCGATATTATCACTTTTGATTATTCTGAAAACAATCTGTTACATGGAGATATTTTTATAAGTATTGACAGGGTGAAGGAGAATAGTGAAAAATTTAAAATAAATTTTCAGGAAGAGTTGAAACGAGTAATAGCTCATGGCGTATTACATTTAGCAGGTTTTAAAGATAAGAAAAAAGAGGATAAGGCTATAATGAGAATCCAGGAAGATCGTGCTTTAGAACTGTTTAATAAAGTGCTTTAAATTTTGTAACTAATAGATAGAACGAAACATAGATACATGTTTCACGGGAAACAATATGAAACTTGAATACGATATAGTGGTTGTTGGTGCCGGTCATGCCGGATGTGAAGCTGCAATGGCTGCAGCCAAAATGGGTTCAAAAACTTTACTTATCACAATGAACCTGGCATTGGTTGCACAAATGTCATGTAATCCCGCTATGGGAGGGATAGCAAAAGGACAAATTGTGAGAGAGATTGATGCTTTGGGAGGGTTTTCCGGGATCGTTACAGATCATACAATGGTACAATTTAGAATGCTGAATAGATCTAAAGGTCCTGCAATGTGGAGTCCAAGAGCTCAAAATGATAAATATGCTTTTTCTTTTTATTGGAAACAGATTCTAGAAAATCAAGAAAATCTCGATTTAAGACAAGATATTGTTGATCAAATATTGATAAAAAATCAAAAAGTTTATGGGGTCAAAACGGTGCAAGGATTAGAAGTTTTAACCCAAAAACTGATATTAACCAACGGAACATTTCTAAATGGAAAGATTCATATTGGAGAAATAAATTTTCCGGGAGGAAGAATGGGAGAACAAAATGCTCCTAAAATTTCCGATCAACTGAAAGAGGAAGGCTTAACTGTAAAACAACTTAAAACAGGCACTCCTGTAAGAATTGATGGAAGAACTATTGATTTTTCTCAATTGATTGAACAACCGGGAGATGATCATCCTGCGAAATTTTCGTTTACTGAAACACCAAAATTGACCAATCAATTAAGTTGCTGGATCACTTATACCGATCAGGAAGTTCATGATATCCTTAGAACAGGATTTTATGCATCGCCTATGTTCCAGGGAAGAATAAAAGGTGTTGGACCCAGATATTGTCCATCCATTGAAGATAAAATTGAACGGTTTTCGGATAGAGATCGGCATCAGTTGTTTATAGAGCCGGAAGGAAGATCAACCAACGAATATTACTTAAACGGTTTCTCATCATCACTCCCAGAAGATGTTCAGATAAAAGCATTAAAACGAATTAAAGGTTTAGAAAATGCTAAAGTACTCAGACCCGGTTATGCCATTGAATATGATTATTTTGATCCAACGGAACTTTATAACACACTGGAATCCAAAATGTTAGCAAATTTGTATTTAGCTGGCCAAATAAATGGAACAACTGGATATGAAGAAGCAGCTTGTCAAGGACTCATGGCAGGAATCAATGCACATTTAGCTTTGCAAGAAAAAGATCCACTTGTATTAAGTAGATCGGAAGCGTATATAGGAGTACTGATAGATGACCTGACAACAAAAGGAGTTGAAGATCCCTATAGAATGTTTACATCAAGAGCAGAATACCGTATTTTATTAAGACAAGACAATGCTGATTTTCGTTTGACACCGGTTGGACATAAAATAGGGTTAATCACTAATGACAGATTAGTAAAATTGGATCAAAAATATTCCAAACAAAATGAGTTGATTCAGTTTTTAAACAACACTCCAATTGGACCTGTAGAAGTGAATGACTATTTAAATGAAAGGGAAACACCTCTTTTAACTCAAAAAGTCAAAATAGCCTCATTACTTTTACGACCACAGGTTGAGCTTAAAAATTTAATAGAAATATCTGATTCAGCAAAAAGTTTTATCCAATCTCAAAATATAGAACAAGAGATTATTGAAAATGTGGAGATTGCTATCAAGTACGAAAGTTATATCAAAAAAGAGGAGGAGCTGGCCAACAAGATGCAATTGTTGGATCATATAAAAATTCCCAAACAAATCAATTATAAAGAGATCTCATCTTTGTCATTGGAAGCTCGAGACAAACTCACAAAAGTTCAACCACAAAATTTGGGACAAGCATCCAGAATTAGTGGAGTAAACCCATCAGATATTGCAATTTTAATGGTTTTAATCAATAAATAGTGTAAGTATCTAATTAACAAATAGATACAAAAACACGATTTAAGACACAAAAAATTTATTTTAATATCGGGGTTCCACAATGGGTTAAAACCTCTTAAAATCGAAATTTTTAAGTTTTTTATATTTTGGGTAGGTTTTAAGGAGTGTTACGGGGAGATAATTTTTAGTAGTTATGAAATAAACTTTCCGACGAAGCACAAAAATTATATTCTAATATTTGTAGGTTTTTATTTTTGATAAAATTTTGTATAAAACGATTATATAAATTTTTTCATTTTTACATCATAACGAAAACCGTATTTTATTAGAATATAGTCCTTCGTCCTATATCTTAAATTAGGTCTATGATTTTTGTTCCCTGGAGATCAAGATTCGTTTATTAATAGTGAAATCAAAAGGGTTTCTAATGTATATTATGTCAAAAAAACGCAGAAAATGATACATTAAAATTCAAAAATGTAAAAAAATTTACAAAACTGATAAAGAATGAAATAACTTTTAACAATTATTAAAAGCTAAAATACAGTAATTCAGATAGATAAAAAATTATTAAAAAAATTTTAAAAAATTAATTTTGAAATTAATTTTTTCTTATTTTTGTCCATAATCACACTAAAGATAAAGCATATGAAAGTAATCACTACATTTTTTTTCATTGAGAATAACGATTTAGAGAGAATTGTTATTGAAACAGTTAATAGTTTTAAAGGAATTGAAATTATGGAATGTGTTTCCGATAAATATTCCTTTTTAGAACGAATAGGTGCCAAAATGCCTGATATTGTTTTTATGGAGATTAATGATCAGGTAGATCAAAAATTACAAATTTTTGATATGATCAACAAACCATTATTTCCAATTGCCATTGCTTCTGATGAATCATTTGCACAACGATTGATGGATAAAGGTTTTTTTGATGTAATTTCAGGATCCATTACCAAAGAACTTTTGGCTAGTAAAATTTATAAAATTTTTAAAATGACAAAAGATATTGTAGAAAGGTTTAACACCAACTTAATAGTATCTTCTCCAAAAAATGAATATGTTAAAAAATATCTAACAAAAAGTGTCCAATCAGAATATGTTTATTTAAAATACAAAATGACTCGGGTAAAAGTTCCCATTGAAGAGATCTTATATATTTCCAATATTAAAGAGTTTATAATCGTCGTAACAGAAAGTGGTAGGAAATTATTTCATCAGGGTTCTCTCAAAAGATTATTAGAGATTTTACCTGGTGATCAAATTATAAGAATCAACAACACTACTGCCTTAAACTATAAAAAGGTGGAGCAAATTTATCACAACAGCGTAACTGTTGGATCACAAAAATTCAAAGTATCAAGACTTTACAGTAATAAACTTAAAGAATTATTAAAGTTAAAGCAATTGGGTTAAAATCGGGAAGTCACACTTACAGAATTTACTTTACCACCAATTGACGGATTTAATTTATATACAGTCACTTCAGCATGAATTACGGTCGGGTATTGAGTTTGAATCATTTGAAGTATTTGTAAACAGATGGTTTCCAGAATATTAACAGGATGATTCATGATTTTTTTAATATCCTGATATACAGACTGATAATTGATGGTTTTTTTCAGATCATCATTTTTTGCAGCTTCAAGGGTATCTGTTGTTAATTTTAAATCCACTTTAAAACGGGTACCAATGATTTTTTCTTCAGCAAAACAGCCATGAAGAGCATAAAACTCCATTCCGGTAAGTACGATTTCACTAACCAATTTATCCATTATTTTGTTGTTTATTAGCTCTTTTTCTTTCGTTTTCATCTAAGAGAATTTTTCTCAGACGAAGATTTCTGGGTGTTATTTCAAGATACTCATCTTTGTTAATCAGTTCCATATATTCTTCTAACGATAATTTAATAGCGGGAGCTATTCTCATTTTTTCATCAGATCCGGAAGCTCTCATGTTTGATAATTTCTTTGATTTACAAACATTTACAACTAAATCATCCTGACGAATCGATTCACCAATCACTTGACCGGCATAAACCTGATCACCCGGATCAATATAGAAAGCACCTCTATCTTGAAGTTTATCAATAGAATATGCATAAGCCTGACCTGTTTCCATTGCAATTAAAGCACCGGCGTGACGACCGGGAATATCACCTTTCCAGGGTTGGAATTCGATAAAACGATGAGACATAATAGCTTCCCCTTCTGTTGCGGTTAAAATTTGGTTTCTTAAACCAATTATCCCTCTGGAAGGAATCAAAAAATCTAAGTGAATTCTATCATTAATTGTTTCTAACGAGATCAGTTCACCTCTTTTTCTGGACACATAATCGATCACTCTACTTTGAAATTCTTCAGGTACAAGAACAGTTAATTGTTCAACAGGTTCATGAGTTACACCATCTACCTCTTTTAAAATAACCTGAGGTTGACCCACTTGTAATTCGTATCCTTCTCTTCTCATGGTTTCAATCAGAATCGATAAGTGTAAAATACCACGACCATACACATTCATCATGTCAGGAGAATCTGTTTCCTGAATTCTCATTGCCAGGTTTTTCTCTAATTCTCCAAATAATCTATCTCTTAAGTGTCTGGAAGTAACATATTTACCATCTTGTCCAAAGAAAGGAGAAGTGTTGATTGTAAACAACATACTCATTGTTGGTTCATCAATTTTAAGAGGGGTTAATTGTTCAGGAGTTTCATAATCAGCTACGGTATCACCAATTTCAAAATCATCCAAACCTAAAATGGCACAAATTTCACCGGGATAAACAGTCTCTTTCATTTTCTCTTTTCCCAACCCTTCAAAAACATACAGTTCTTTCACTTTGTTTGGAATGACTGTACCATCTCTTTTCACCAAAGATACATTTTGACCCCAGGTCAATGTACCCCTTTTCAATTTTCCAATAGCAATCCGACCAACATAAGAGGAGTAATCAAGAGAGGAGATCATCATTTGTAAGTTGCCCTCTTCCGGATGCATGGAGGGAATATGTTCTACAATTTGATCTAATAAAAAAGCAATATCAGTGGTTGGATTTTTCCAGTCAGGTCCCATCCAGCCATTTTTAGCTGATCCATAAACAGTTGGGAAATCCAATTGATCATCATTAGCACCTAAGTTAAACATCAATTCAAAAACTGCTTCTTGAGTATAATCAGGATTACAATTGGGTTTATCCACTTTATTGATAACTACGATTGGTTTTAATCCCAATTCGATCGCTTTTTGAGTAACAAAACGGGTTTGAGGCATGGGACCTTCAAAGGCATCTACTACCAGAAGAACACCATCTGCCATATTTAAAACTCTTTCCACTTCACCACCAAAGTCACTATGCCCGGGAGTGTCAATCACATTAATTTTACAATCTTTGTATCTTACTGAAACATTTTTTGATAAAATAGTGATCCCTCTTTCCCTTTCTAAGTCATTGCTGTCCAATAACAAATCTTGAACTTGTTGATTCGCTCTAAATAGATTTGATTGATATAAAATTCTGTCAACCAATGTGGTTTTTCCATGGTCAACATGGGCAATAATGGCAATGTTTTTAATTTTTTGCATGTATATATATAATAAGTTAAACTCTTAATTTTAGTCCGGCAAACAAAGTATCCGGTTTTAGATTCATAACTGCTCTCATTTCACCGGACATACAGAATCCGCAAGAAGCACAAAGATTTAATGTTTTTCCTTCACATTCTCCTCTTTTTGTTCCATCAGGATGTATAAAATTGGACAAATGGCAATATTTATTTGAAATATCTTTTTTCATATATTTCAATCCGGAAATAGAATTCATAATAGGATATCCGGATCTTTTCATTTTAATAATCTGATCAATAATTTCGTTTCTTTGATCGAGAGGGATTGATAGAGATTCAGTTCCCGGAAATGGAGTATGAAAATTTAAAGCAATCGATTTTAATTTTGGGTTGTTTTTAACCCATTGAATGGTGTCTTCAAAATTGGAATGGTTGAGATTGTTAATCACCATATTAGCATGAAGATTTGGATGATTACTTTCTAAAATATTTTTTTCTAACTTATCAAAAGCCCCTTCACCTCTAATCATATCGTGAAATTTGCCAATGCCATCCAATGAAATCCAGATAGAATCAGCTTTTGAGTCAATGATAGGCAATTGAGCATTAGTTGTTATGGTTGTAGAAAAGAACCCAATTTTTTTAGCCAAAAAAGTCAAATCGTTGATTGTTAAATCATTGTATTTCCATAAAAAAGGTTCACCACCTTCAAAATCAACAAATCTGGAACCTAGATTATAAGAGTATTCCAACTCTTCTTTGATTTGTACATAAGGTTTAGTGATAATATGATCTTTGCTATACACACAGCAATGACGACACTCTAAATTACATTCGTTAGTAATAAACAATACGGTTTGTAAGGGTTTGTTCTGTCCCAAAAACCGGGTTTTAAAAAACCATAATGGAAGGTAAATAAAGGGTTTCATATATTAAAAAATAAACCGATAAAGGCAGAAATTAAACAAAAAAGAATGATAATATTTCTTGCAGTGTACCATCTTAACATAAACCAACCGATTCCGGCTGCATTAACTTCCTTCCATTGTTCCATGGGAACATGAAACCATTTTTTTATGGGATCAAGATTTGGATTTTTTTGAAAAGAAAGTATAGATTTAAAAAGCCAAAAAGATAATGGGAGTGGAATTAATGTCAAAAGATAAATAGGATGAAGAATATTAAAAATTACTCCCAATAATACGATTATATAGGGTGAAAAATTAAAGAGGAATGAAAAAAAGGAGTTTAGTTTTTTGTGATTCAGAACCACAGCAAAAGTTTTTTTATGAATCATTTTGTCGGGTTCATAATCAAGAATAGCATGAGTATAAACAATATTTCCAACTAAAATTCCAATTGGAATTGATATAAAAAAGAGGGGAATGCTTATAGTTCCAGATGCACTTAAAAATACACCTTGCATAAGAAGAGGACCGAATAACACGGCGATACTAAATTCACCTAAACCATGATAACTCAATCTGATAGGCCAGCCTGAATAAAAAACCCCGATAATAATGGTAGTTAAAACGATCCATAAAAATTGATTCCATTGGTCAAATCTGAAGATCAAAATGATGGTTCCTAAAGCCAGTGCTGTAAGGCAAAATAGGGTAGCTGCTATAAACAATTGTTTAATTGTTGCACTTCCGTCTGTAAGGTAACTGCATTTTGCGATTCTGGCTCTGATCCCTTTTGATGCCAGGCGATCTTTATAGGAAGAATCGTTCATTTTAGCATCAAAATAATCATCTAAAAGATTGGATCCAAGGTGAGCAAAAACAACACCAATAACTGAAACAACACCAAGAATTAAGGAAAATCCGGGTGTTTGAGAAGCAAAACAAAGTGCAACTAATGCCGGTAATAAGCTTTGAGGTATCGCTGCATATCTGGCATTTTTAAACCAAATCAAAAATGTTTTCATGGATTGAAAAACTACTCTTGATTTGGTTTGACTTTGGGATGGTACATAATTGCTACAATACCAATAATCAAACCGATCAACATTACTAATGGAGCAATGACGATACGTCTGGTATTAAAAATTTCAGGATTAAATACGCTTGGATCATCTGATCCACCTCCCGATAATAGAATATAACCAATGATTAGACATACGATACCAATAATCATTAAAATATAGTTAAATCTTCTAAAAATAGGGGGAGAATTTTTGGCTGGAGTTGACATGATAAAAAAATTATAAATATAAACGATCTGTATTAATGCTAATATATTTATTTACTGATGTTAATGAAATAATAACGGTAAACAAAATTGAAAAAACAAATAAAGATCCTAATATTAATGAAATATAAAAAATATTTGAAAAATCTACAAATTCAGGAATAATCAAATTACCCTGATACACAAAAAAGGCTAACAAAATGATGGAGATAAAACCGCCCCAAACACCTTGAACAAATCCTTTAAATAAGAAAGGTTTTCGTACAAATCTTTTGGTTGCACCTACCAATAACATGGAACGGATACTGAATCTTTTTGCATAAATTGTTAAACGTAAATAATTGCCAATAAGCAACATAGAAATAACCATAAAAATGGTACAAATCACAAAAATGATGATTTGTATTTTAACAAAGTTATTGAGAACAGCTTTTACAATAGCGTCAGAATACTGCACATCCTGGACGGAGCTGTTTGTTTTAATTCTTTTTGAAATCATTTCCAAAGAATCGCTATTGGCGTAATCGGGGGAAACGCCAATGATAACAGAAGCATTGATTGGATTGGCAATGATTTCGGTATAGTCGTTTCCTATGGTCTTAATCGCTTCTTTGGTATTTTCAATTTGGGATGAAAAACGGGAAGCTGAAATATAGGGTTCTAACTTTAGTTTTTGCTCAAAAGCCATGATATCTGCCTCTTTTATATCGGGATAAAATAATATTTCAATTTCAATTTTCTTAGAAATATTATTGATAAATTGATAAGAAAAGAAAGCAAAGAAAACCAAAGTTCCGATAAAAAACATGGTCAAAGCAAGACTAAAAATAGATCCGAAAGCGGATAATTTTAATCTGGCTTTTGTGATTTTATCGATTGAATCTGAATATTTTGACATAGGGTAATTTGGTTAGGGAAAAACTATTTTAATTCAAATGAAGATTCTCCTAATAAAAGATTATCTGTATAAACCTGAATAATATATCTTCCTTTAACGGCTTTATCTTTTTCTTTCAAATCCCATAATAATGAAATAGTTTCAGCTGACCCATTATAATTGATTGTTTTTTTAACAGAATATTGAAGTTTTTGTTCTTGATAATTAAAAGTGAAGGCATCACCGGAACCAGGAGTTAAAACTCTTCCTGTTTCAGGAATTGCTATTCTGCAATATACGTTAACCGGACCTGCAGGAATAAGAGAGTTCTCACTTAAAATAAAAGTTGTTTTGATTTGAGTAACACGGCTCGCTTTTTCAGTTATAACTTCTTCCCCTTTTCTTTTGAAATAGATAGGACGAGCGTAAATATTATACGCTTTTAAAACAGCTGCATTATTGATTTTTTTGTTCAGATTTTCTTTATCTTGTTGTAGATTAGCGGATTCAACTTTAGATTCAGCTAATTGAGTTTTTACTTGTGTATTTTCCTCTTTTAATCTCTTGTTTTCGGTGTACAACTGATCAATTTCTGTAACATACTCTTGTGCAATATTTTGAAGACGAGTTAATTGTTTTTTAATTTTTCTATAGTCAGCCTGACTATTGATCAATTTTTTAATTTCAGCAGCATTAGCCAAAATGATACTATCTTTTTCAGTAAGTTGATTAGATAGATCACCATATTCTAATTTGATTTTATTATGTTCGCTAATTAATGCGTCTAATTCCGATTGAAGATTATCTTTTTCCTTAACGGTTTGAATATACTGAGTATTGAAAACCGGTTTTGAAAAGAACCCAAAATAGAGTGTAGTACAAAGAAAAACACCGGCTAAAATTCCTAATAAAACGACCCATTTTTTTAAAGGATTTTTTTCTTCATTTTTTGAATTATACATTTCCATAATATTATATTTTTATATTTTTGTTATCTAAAATAATGAACTGCAAAAATACTAATAAAATTGTATTGAAATGAAAAAAATCTTACACCTACTCGAAAACATTTTAGCCTTCTTTTACCCACATATTTGCGTATCTTGTTTACGTGCTTTAAAACAAAAAGAGCAATTTTTTTGTTTGAAATGTTTGCATCAGCTACCCGAAACACATTACCATGAATTGGAGCATAACCCATTGATTTATAATTTTATGGGTAGAGTAAATGTTGAAAACATTTATAGTTTTTTATTTTACCGAAAAGGGAATAGTGTGCAATCTATTTTGCATCAAATCAAGTACAAAGGAGGAAAGGAGTTGGCTTCCTTTTTAGGTAGTTACTATGGAAAGCAATTGATAGATCACCAAAATTTGGAAGATATTGATTTTTTAATTCCCATTCCATTACATAAGAAGAAAGAGAAAAAGAGAGGATACAATCAAAGTGAATGGTTGGTTAAAGGGTTTAGTGAAGCTATTAACAAGCCTTATTTAAATACTGTTTTAATAAGGAAAGAGTTTACAGAAACACAGACTAAAAAGGGGAGATTTAATCGTTGGGAAAATGTGAAAGATGTTTTTGAGGTAATTCAACCGGAACAAATTAAGAACAAACACATTTTAATCTGCGATGATGTATTAACTACAGGAGCGACTTTAGAGGCTGCGATTGTAAAATTAAAGGAAGTGGAAGGGGTGAGAGTAAGCGTAATTACTCTGGCTGTTGCGGGTTAGATTCAGTTACAGGTTCAATAGTTTCAACTATAGGTTTGTGTGATGGAAAGAATCTTTTATTAAAAACTAAAACCGTCAAAACACCTATTGTAACGCAGGAATCTGCAATGTTAAAAATGGCAGGAAAAAAATGGTTTCCGCCCCAAAGAGGAACCCAATTGGGTATTCTAAATAGTTGAAAATAAAACATATCCACAACTTTTCCCAACATAAGGGGAGCGTAATTATAGAAAATGCCATAAAACAGGCTATCAATAATATTTCCAAAAGCACCGGCAATTATTAATGAAAACGATGTGACGATAATAAAATCAGCTTTTGCCTGTTTTATGATTTTTACTAAATAGTAAATCAAAAAACTGGCAACACCAATTCGGATTAAGGTTAAAATGATTTTTCCAAATTTAGGACCAAAAGAGAGCCCAAAAGCCATCCCTTCATTTTCAACAAAAAAGAAATTGAACCAATGACCCAAAATAGGTTTAATTTCACCGATATGCATATTGGTCTTTACCCAAAGTTTTAAAACTTGGTCAGCAACAAGGACAAGAAAGATGATTAAAAAGGATACAAGGGTGTATTTATTCCACTTTTTCACTTTATTTTTTTTCGTTTACCTTTGCATCAAAACTTAGGGTAGCATGAGGAACACTTTTAAGTCTCTCTTTAGGGATCAGATTTCCCGTAACTCTACAAATTCCATAAGTTTTATTTTCGATTCTAACTAAAGCGGCTTCAAGATTTTTGATATACTTATCCAAACGACTTGCCAGACGACTATTTTCTTCTTTAGACAATACCTGATTGCCTTCTTCAAGAATTTTGAAAGTGGGGGAAGTGTCTGTTGTGTCATTACCCGAGTTACTATACGCTTCGGAGTAAACATCTAAACCTTGTTTTGCTGCTAAAATTTTTCCCTCAATGAGAATACGGAATTCTTCCAATTCTTCATCTGAATATCTGTTTACAACATTTTCTGACATGGTAGTATATTTTATGATTAGGATGCAAAGATAATAAAAAATTAAATACAAAATCGTATCTTTGCAGACTGAAAAAGGGCTCCGTAGTTCAGCTGAATAGAACGTCAGATTCCGGTTCTGAAGGTCGTGGGTTTGAATCCCGCCGGAGTCACTAAATTTCAATCAATGAAAAAGATCCTGAAAATAATTGCACAGTTTTTTACCCTTCTTTTTGTGGGGTTGATTAAACTGTATCAGATCTTTTTATCCCCTCTGATGGGTAGAAGTTGTCGCTTTACACCCACCTGTTCGGTCTATGGTGTTGAAGCAATTAAGAAACATGGCCCCATTAAAGGGTTATGGTTAACTATTGTGAGAGTGATCCGATGTAACCCCTGGGGTGGAAGCGGGTATGATCCTGTTCCATAAGATTTTAGCCTTCAAAATAGCCAAATCTTTTCATCATTAAATCCTGATTTCTCCAATCTTTTAACACTTTAACGGAAAGATCCAGGTAAACTTGTTTTTCTAAAAATGCTTCGATTGATTCTCTTGATTCTATTCCTAATTGTTTAATAGCAGAGCCTTTATTTCCAATAAGAATCCCTTTTTGAGTATCTCTTTCGCAATATAACATCGCACTGATCCGAACAATATTATCACTCTCTTTAAAACTTTCAACCACAACTTCCACACTGTAAGGAATCTCTTTTTTATACAATAAAAGGATTTTTTCACGAATGATTTCGGAAATGAAAAATCTCATCGGTTTATCCGTTAATTCATCTTTTGGGAAAAAAGGAGGAGATACCGGGAGTAATTCAATTACTCTGTTCAATAAAAGATCCAGATTTAAGTTGTTTAATGCAGAGATCAGGAATTGTTCAGCCTGAGGCAATAATTGAGCCCAAACTTGTTTTGTTTCCTCAATAGTTTCAGTTGTAGCTTTGTCTATTTTATTAATAATAAGCAAAATAGGACTTTCGAAATTTTTAAGTCTTTCAATGATGGTTTCATTATAATTTTTTTCCCCACACTCTACCATGTATAGAATAATATCTGCATCTTTTAATGCTTCATTAACGAATTTCATCATCAACTCCTGCATCTTGTAAGCTGGATTTAAAACTCCGGGAAGATCAGAATACACAATTTGAAAATCATCACCATTGACAATCCCCTTGATTCGGTGTCTGGTTGTTTGAGCTTTATGTGTGATGATGGAGAGATTTTCACCCACCAATCTATTCATCAAAGTACTTTTACCAACGTTGGGATTTCCAATTAGATTTACGAATCCCGCTTTATGATTTGTTTCTGTCATTTTTTCTTTGTTATTCATTATCAACAGCATACCACTCTGCAAAAGAGTTTTCTGTTTCTTTTAATTTTATAGAATATAAACAAACACCCTGAGGAAGAAGTTGTATAATAGTTTCAGCTAAATGGCATAACATGTTTTCTGTTGTGGGTTGAAATGGAACCAAAATGATCCTTTCATAACTCCTTTTTAATAAAGAGATCAACTCCGGATTGGTAGCTTCATTGAGCATCAATGCATGATCCCATACATCTACAATATTCTGATTTATAATTCTTTTCAAATCTGAAAAGTCAATCAGCATCCCTTTTTTCGGAGAAGAATTTTCGCTTACAGGGCTTCCAATCACAGTAACTTCCAGATGGTAATTGTGTCCGTGAATATTTTTGCAAAGTCCATCATAGTTTACAAGGGCATGTGCCATTGCATAATTGAAGACTTTAGTTAATCTTAAAGTTGCCATAATCTATTGTATTACTAACTTATACACTTTATTGTACTGAGGATAAACCAATTTCACAACATAGATCCCATTTGGAATCTGATGAAGTGCAATTGTATTGGGTTTATCCGTTAATTTTTCCTGAAGTAGAAGTTTTCCCTGAATATCATATAAACAAAAAGAAACTTCATTATATCTTTCAAAATCACCGGAATAAAAGAGTTGAATCTCCTCATTGGAGGGATTAGAAAAAGATATATAATTCACATTGGAATATTCATCTATGGCATTTGGAAGAAAAACATTTACAGAGTCAGATCCATAAATTTTCCCCACCAATTCAGGATAATCAACAAATGGATTTCTGTTTCCCTGAAGCTGATAAGCCGCATTGTTTCTGTTGATCTCTTTTTGGCTAACAGGATCCTGATTGCTCCACTGAATTAACATTGCCAGAGCCCAAGGTTCTAAGTTTCCAGTTCCATCAACGAACATTGAAGGATAGGAAGAAACACCCAAATTTTTATCCATATAACAAACAGACATATAAAAGTAGATTCTCGCAAAATCACCTTTGTACTCATCTATCGGTTCAAATACGGTTCCGGTGTATCCCGAAACAGCGCTCGTACCCAATTTGGAGCCATTTTGACTAGTCCAACTTGGTGAAGCAACATCTCCATAAGGATAATTACTCCTCATTCCATTAACTTTTCCATCAGTTGGAACAATATGCATTAGATCTGAAACCATTGGAGAAAGATCATTAAACCAACTTTTAGGAATACTGTGTTCTCTATTATAACAAACACCCTCATTACTACCAACATTTCCACATTGATCTGATCCATAAGTATATTCATAAGGGGGATTTTGTCCGGGTCTGTCAGAATACATATCCCATATTTTCCCATTTTCTTTTAAATCAGTTTGTTGATAGGCCTCCCATAAACCATTATAAGAGATTACCGTGTGATTTTTGATAATATTGTATAAGGATACCCTCAAAGCGTACCCTTTTTTATTTTGTGCAGCAGTATAGTAATTGGCTGGAATTTGCGCAAAAATGTAAAGTGCAGAAATAGAGAATATTACAAATAAAAATATTTTTTTCATTGAGATCAGTTTTGAACCTGCAAAGATACAAAATATTGAGCAATGAACCGTTTTCTCTTTTAAAATCTGGATATGAGACCTATCGACGGTTTTTAAAATAGAGTTCCAGATTTTCGCAGGAGGATAAATCATCGTAATATTCAGGAAATATTTTTTTTAGTTTTTTATATTTCCTTTCAGGATCAGTAACATACTCTTCCATTCTCAAACAGAGCGCTTTAAAAGGTTTTGTTTTGGCATGCAGATAAGCTAAATGGTAAAAATGTTGTGCTAATGTTCCATTTCGGTATTCCTCCTCATCAATATAGGAGTCCCGACTCTCATCTTCATAGTTAGAGGTAGATTGAAACCGGCGCATCATCCATGAGTTTCCGTATTGAGACATGTTATAATAGCAATTAGCAACCAAAAAGTAATAGTAATCTCTGTTTTCAGACTTGGGATTGTTGGCTATTTCAATATATTTGATTAGGTGTTTGATTACGGATAACTTTGTTACAAAATATTTTTCTTCATGTGGAATAAAAGATTTAGTGTATTTAATATCATAAAAAGGGTTTTGTTCAAAATTATACGAATCACCAAAACGATCTCTTTCCCAGGGATTGTAATTATCTTCCCAATATTGATTTTCTAAAGATTCAAATATTTTTAATGCATCATATAACCGGTTTTCTCTGATAAATTTGGTGCCCAGCAGATCGGTCAGATATTTTTTATCCATTATTAAAGTGCTGTAAATAATTTTGTCAAAATCGTCTTCTATCGGTTTGTTTAGTTTCGTTACCATTTTTTGAAGTTCATCTGCACTGTAAACAAAATCCAGATAATCAAAATAGTCGTAAAAATAGACCAAATTTCCTGACTTTTGTGATCTATTTCCTCTCCAGATAACATTTTTAACACTTAACCCATCATAATACTCATATAAATAGTAATAATTTTTCATATTGGTATTCTGATAAGCGATCAAAGCTATCCCATCAGAAAGATTGTCCAGATACTCCAACTCTCTGCCTATTGAAAACATAAACTGGGGTTCATTGATATATTTTAAGATGATCGGTTTTACCTGATCCTTGATGATAGCTTTCCCTTTTTCCTGATCGGAAATCAAACACAACGCCTTGATTTTTTCTACAATGGCAATCGCTTTTTCTTTAGAATAGATTTTTTCAAAATCACGAATTTTAGTTAGGCAGGTTTTGTAATTTCTGGTAATAAACAATAATTGAATTTCAGCAGCTTTCCATAGGGGTACATCCTTTATTTTAGTGTTATCCACAGAAGAAACAAAATCAAGAAGTTTTTGAGCATAGCGTCTGTCTTTTTCAGATCGTTCTCTTAATAAATCGGTAGAAAGGCGATTATTGATATCGTCATTCCACCAGATTTTAGAGGCAGTTGTTGATGGGCTGTAGTTTGTATAGTAAGGGGTAAATACCCAGTCCTCAATTTTATTGATTTCCCGAAACAACAAAAAATCTAATATTCTTAATTGATGGCTGTTTTCATAAATTTTGATCAGATAATCTAAGTTTGGAGCTAATCTTTGTACCGATGCAAAAGCGTAGAGAAGTGCTTTATCAGATGAATTTTTAGTTTTCGAAAGTGTTTGATTCAAATGAAATGATTCGTGAAAATGATAGTAGGTTGCATTTCTTTTCTCTTTTGAAAAAGCCATAATTTTTGCCAGATCCAGCTCATTATTGGGTTTTTCAAAACAGGAAAAATAGAGCGCCCAGTAGTACAAGTAATCTTTATTGCTTTTTGTAAAATAAGTGTTAAATAATTCTTTAATTAGTTTAGGATTTTCATTATAAAAGGCTGTTCGAATCGTTAAAAAAGCGTATTTTCTTTTCAACCAACCGATCTTTTCATGTTCCAGTTTTTGAGTCAATTCTTTGATAAATGCATCATATTTTAATTTTAAATGAACATCTTTTTCCCAGGGATCCTCCACTTCAAAACTATTAAAATCTTCACATTTTTTGGCCATTTTTAAGTACTCTATCACTTCCAAATGTTTGTTTTTATATAAATATTGTAGAAAAAGATTGGAAGATTGCTCATGAATATCACTATATTTTAAATGATTCAAACATTGATTTATGTCTTCAATCGCTACTTTATTATGCGTAAACTGATACCAGTCATATACATTGGATTCATATTGGTTTTCATATTCAGTATAAAAACCAAATAGATCAGCATTATAATAAAAATTTTCAAAATCCTGATAGTCAAAATATTCAGGTAGAAAAAGAGAATACCTCAATTGTTCCCCATAAGGTTCAAAACCACAAGGGAAAACCTTTATGAAACTACTCAGTAAAACGATTATAAAAACCGGAAATCTCTTCATGACTATATTGTTTAAAGGTATTGTCGTCTAAATCAAATAAACTGATGGTTGTATTTTTATCTAAAGAAACCATTTTTTTAATCCAATCGATAGCCTGATTAATGGTTTCAGCAGAAACCTCTTCACATTTCAGCTGATCTCCCATTTTAAAATACTCATAATTGATAACGGTATCTCTTTCCACTAAATACCAAAAAGGTTTCACTTGTTTGGTAAAAGTTTTGATCTCTTTAGGTGAATATTTTATTAATTTTACAAATCTATTATTTTGATACATCTGAGTCCAGTAAAAGGTAGGCAAAGCAATATCCAAATGGAGAGGATACGATCTTTTCTTATCCAGATATTTTTTCAGTTCCGGAATATCAAGAATGGAGTTTTTGTTATGTTCGGATAAAGGTTTAATAAGATTATAACACATTAGCATGGCTTTATCCACAGGTGGAACACCCATACTTTTCGGATATTTATAAGCATACAATCTTAAAGTACAGCTGATCTTTTTATGGGATAATTGTTTGATTTTTTTGAGTAAATAGAAGTATTGCTCTTTGGTTGATTTTGTCCAGTCACAATCAATTTGAATCTCTTTATAATCGAATATTTTTTCTTTTTTATTATCGTAATAATCCGTATAATAGCTGTATTTTTCAATCAAATAAACAATATTATCGGCTAATTTATCGAGTGATTTTTCATCATTATATTTAAAAATCTCATTTTTAATAAAAATGGTTGGAATCACCTCCAGGGAATCTTTTAGAAAATCTCTGTAATACCAGGGCTGATTTTTATTAAAAGGGTAATTTCCCATGGTTTCACTATAATCAATTTCAAAAAGTTTCATATAGATTTTTGAAATATTGTTTTTTTGCAGAAGATCCATATTTTCACGAGAAACATCAGGGTTTTTCCAGCAATAGAAAGCTCTTTCCACATGAATCACTTTGTCATTTTGGTTGCAGGAAACTAAAAGAAGTGATAAACAAAATAAAATCAGTGTTTTTTTCATAATTCCATTTTTTTATGATTATTTTGCAAACTCCTGAAGAGAACGCCAACCGTTCCAGTTTTTTTCCAGAATCATCTCCTTTCGATGTTCCAGTTCTTGAAGTGTATTCTCTTTATTGCTCAAAAAGGGATTACAGGTTCCCTTTTCAGTGACGATATCAATCGCCTTTTGATTCGCATCGAGCGCTTCCTGAGTTTTATCACTGCAATACAGAAACCAACTATACTTATCCCAGAGACCATAAGCGCAAGGATTGGAATCTTCAGACATATAACGAGCATTTTTAATATAGAAAATCTGGTCCCCTTTAACAAACACTAAAACACTAGAAAGTGTGAGTAAAACGATTACTATATAATGGATCCATTTTAAACGTGTTTTTGATGAAATAAGAAAAATAAAAGTCAGACCAGAGCACCCCAATGCACTCCAAAACCATAAATAGGAGAAGGGGAGGAAAACCAATCGGAAAGTCACATAAATAGTGAATAATGTGATCACCAGATAGGCTGTTTTTTCAGAATTTGAAGTAGTGTTGGGAATAAAAAAAAACAATCCAAAATGGATTAGTAAAAGAAGAGATCCAAACAGCAGCATGATGTCACTTCCGGGCCAGTGCATTAATTGAAAAAACATGCCCAAGCCATAGAAAATCCAGGAAATAATGTAAAAGTTTTTCATTTTATTTAATTTTTTATTAATAACGACAAAAGTAATAAAAAAGTGTGATCAGAAAGCTCGAGAATAACAGATTGGTGATGGGTGACAGGAGACTGGAGAAGTTCAACGTTAAACGTTCGCCGACTGCAGTCTAAAAAATATGTTAAAATCAGGCAACTCAGATAAGTTTTTTACCCGTAAAACCCGTGCTATTCTTAACATTTCTAAATAATTGATAAAATCGTTGAATTGGAGTGGCTCACCTCGACAATTTTTACTATTTTTGCGGGCAATATTGATATTATTGTAATGATAGATATAAACAAAATTAGGGTTGTCCCCGATTTCCCTACGCCTGGTATTCAATTTTTCGACATTACCACCATTCTGAATGATGCCACTGAATACCAAAACGTATTCCAGGAGCTCTTGCAAAAAGCACAAATCTATAAACCTGATGTAATTATCGGATTAGAAGCCCGTGGGTACTATTTTGCGCCTGCTTTGGCTTTGGAGATGGGATTGCCTTTTGTTCCTATTAGAAAAAAAGGAAAACTTCCTTTTCATACTTTTACAGAATCTTACGACTTAGAATATGGATCTGCATCTATTGAGATACATCAGGATGCTTTTCCGAAACATCAAAAAGTGCTCCTTTTTGATGATATTCTGGCAACCGGCGGAACTGCTCAAGCTGCAGTTAAACTGATTCAGAAATTTGATCCGGATTCGATACAGGCACTCTTTTTAATGGAACTCTCTTTCCTGAATGGTCGGGAAAAGTTACAAAACATCGCTATTGAATCTCTTTTAATCGTATAAATATTTTAAAAATCTATAAAAATTATATTATGAAAAACATTGATTGGAAAAGTCTGGTTTTTGGTTATGTCAAAACCGATTATAACATTCGCTGCTATTACAAAAACGGTAGCTGGGGACAACTGGAAGTGAGTTCATCTGAAATGGTTAGCATTCACATGGCTGCTACCGGACTTCACTACGGACAAGAAGCTTTTGAGGGATTAAAAGCGTATCGTGGCAAAGATGGGAAAGTTCGTTTATTCCGTTGGGAAGAAAACTGGAAACGAATGAATCGTTCTGCTGATGGTATTTTAATGCAACCTGTTCCAAAAGAAATTTTTGAAGCAGCCTGTATGAAAGTGATTGAACTCAATAGTGAGTTTATTCCTCCTTACGGAACCGGTGGTTCTCTTTATCTTCGTCCTTTACTTTTTGGTTCTGGTCCTAAAGTGGGTGTTAGTCCTGCAGATGAATATCTTTTTATGGTATTTGTTTCTCCTGTTGGACCTTACTTTAAAGAAGGTTTTAAACCTGTAAAAATGCAAATCGTTCGTGATTTTGACCGTGCCGCTCCAATGGGAACAGGCCATATTAAAGTGGGTGGAAACTATGCTGCAAGTCTAAAAGCTGGCGAGAGAGCTCATAAAGAGGGTTTCTCTGCTTCCATTTTTGCTGATTCAAAAACCAAACAATATATCGATGAAGCTGGCCCTGCTAACTTTTTCGGTATTAAAGACGGAAAATATATTACACCTGATTCAGGATCAATACTTCCTTCCATTACAAATATGAGTCTTCGTGAAATCGCTGAAGATCTTGGATTGGTTGTTGAAAGAAGACATGTTGCCATTGCTGAAATTCCCGGATTTGAAGAAGCAGGAGCTTGCGGTACTGCTGCTATCATTTCTCCTATTGGAATGATTCAGGATAGAGAATCAGGGGAAGAGTTTATCCTTTCTAAAAATGGAGAAGCCGGTCCTTGGTGTACTAAATTGTATAACTACTTAACCGGCGTTCAATACGGTGAAGTGGAAGATAAATTTAACTGGTGTACAATAGTAGATAACGTTTAGACGTTATCTACTTTGCTATATTAATATTAAATAATAAACTATAATGAAAACGAAATACTTCGTCCTTTCTTTTTTTGTCTTCTGTTGTGGCCTTTCTTATGGTCAAAATAGTACTTATCAAATTAATTACAATAAAATGAGTCAACTCCTTAGAGCTATTAATGAGCTCTATGTGGATACCGTAAATTTTAACGCCATTGTTGAAAATGCCACGGTAGAGATGTTAAAAGAGTTAGATCCTCATACCATCTATATCCCGGTAAAAGATGTTCAACAAGCCAACGAACCACTTCAGGGTGCTTTTGATGGAATTGGAGTTACTTTTCAGCTGATTAAAGACACCATCAATGTGATGGAAGTGATTGTAGGTGGTCCTTCTGATAAAGTTGGATTGATGGCCGGTGATAAAATTATTCAGGTTGATACTGCAGTTGCTTATGGAAAAGAGATTAACAATCAATGGGTTATGACCCATTTGAGAGGGAAAAAAGGAACGAAAGTGGAGATTCATGTTAGAAGAGGAAATAATTCAGAGCCTTTGATTTTTACTATTGTACGTGACAAAATCCCGATGAATAGTATTAACGTTTTCTTTATGGTGGATCAAAATACCGGCTATATCCGGTTGGAAAGATTTGCAGCCACTTCAAAAACTGAATTTTCAGAAGCACTTCATAATCTTCAAAATCAAGGTATGAAAAATCTTATCTTTGACTTAAGAGGAAATGGAGGTGGCTATTTGAATACCGCATTTGAGATAGCTGATGAGTTTATCGAAAATGAACGGGTTATTGTTTATACAGATAATTTCCGTAAAACCGGTGAAAATCTGTTAGCTACGAAAATTGGAGATTTTGAAAAAGGAAAACTGATCATTTTGGTAGATGAGGGTTCAGCTTCAGCCAGTGAAATCGTTTCCGGTGCTGTTCAGGATTGGGATAGAGGTTTGATTATGGGTAGAAGAACTTTTGGAAAAGGATTGGTTCAAAAACCTTTGAATTTAGCAGATCAATCACAAGTTAGATTAACCATCTCCCGTTATTATACACCAACAGGCAGATGCATCCAAAAACCTTATAATGATGGATTAGATAGCTATCTGGAAGATATTCAATATCGTTCACAACATGGTGAATTATATACGGCCGACAGTATCCATTTTCCTGATTCTTTGAAATATAAGACCCCTAACGGTAAAATTGTTTACGGTGGTGGTGGTATTATGCCCGATATTTTTATCCCTTTAGATACTACAAAATACTCATCACTCTACGGAGAGATGTTCAGAAAAGGGGTTTTTAGCGGTTTTACTTTAGATTATATGAATTCAAATCGCGAGCTTCTTAAAGCAAAATATCCAACCATTCAAGATTTTAAAAAGAACTTTGTTGTCTCTGATGATCTTTTGAAACAAGTGATGGATTATGCTCATAAAGAGGGAGTTGAAGATAGTGTTCCGCTCTATTTTTCCAGAAGAGCAGAAATCTTTTTTAATGAAAAGAAAGAGCTTTTAGATTCATTATACAAAGATCCATCTTCAATACAATCGATGGAACAATTTAATAAAATGTTTGCAGACTATATGAATCAGTCCTACTCAGAATCTATGCAACTTAGAAATTTGGCTAAAATAAACGAGTTTATCAAAGAAGCCATCATGTTCGAATTTGCCAGAAATCTATTCTCTTATGGAGAAGCTTATCAAATTTTCTTATTAAGTGATGAAACATTTCTAAAGGCGGTTCAGGTTATTAATGATGATAAAGTTTTTAAGAAATTTAAAGTGAGCAGATAATGATCTCTAAGAGAACAATAGATGAAATTCTATTGGTCGCTAAAATCGAAGAGGTGGTTGGCGACTTCGTTTCTCTGAAAAAAAGAGGGCAGAACTGGGTTGGTCTTTGCCCTTTCCATGAAGATAAAAATCCATCCATGTATGTCAGTCCCAGGTTGGGAATTTACAAGTGTTTTGTCTGTGATGCCGGGGGTAACGCAGTCCAGTTTTTAATGAATCATGAGAAGATCTCCTATCCGGAATCATTAAAAATTCTGGCAAAAAAATTTAATGTTACGATTGAAGAAGATGTTGATAAAACGCAGGATGAGATTGTAGCTGATTCTGAAAAAGAGAGCTTATTCATATTAAATCGCTTTGCGGAAAATTATTTTATTGAGCAACTTTTTGAAACAGAAGAGGGTAAAACCATTGGCCTAACTTATTTTAAAGAACGGGGACTTCATGAAAATATCATTAAAAAATTCAAATTAGGATATTCTCCGGAAGGGTGGGATTCATTTCTCAATTTTGCCAAAAAAAATGGATACAAAGAGGATCATTTGATAAAAACAGGTCTTATAAAAAAAAGCGAACAGGGTCGTTTGTTTGATTTTTTTCACGGTAGAGTGATGTTTCCTATTCACAATACGTTAGGGAAAACGGTAGGTTTTGGTGGACGTACTTTAAAAACGGGAGAAAAAATATCTAAATATTTCAATTCTCCTGAAAGTGAAATTTACCACAAAAGCGATATTTTATATGGCTTTCATTTAGCCAAAAAAGCGATCAGAACACTTGATAATGTCTATTTGGTAGAGGGTTATACTGATGTTATTTCCATGCATGCTTCAGGAATTGAGAATGTGGTTGCTTCATCAGGAACTGCTTTGACAAAAGGTCAGATTAAGCTTATAGCATCTCAAACCAAAAATATTACGGTTGTTTATGATGGCGATACAGCAGGTATTAAAGCCTCAATGAGGGGGATCGATTTGTTGTTGGAAAGCGGACTTAATGTTCATATAGTGGCACTCCCTGATGGAGAGGATCCAGATTCATTTGCACGCAAAAACGAAGATGCACAACTAAAATTGTTTTTGGAAGAAAACAGTGTCAGCTTTTTGATTTTTAAAGCTAAGGTTTTATCTAAAGAGGCGGGTAAAGATCCCATGAAACGCGCGGACATGGTAAATGAGATCATTAATAATATAGCCGAAATACCTGAAGTGATTGCACGGGCCATGTTTGTTAAAGAGTGCTCTCAACTTTTTGAATTACCGGAAGAAACACTCAATATCCAGTTGCGAAAAGCAGTTTGGAAAAAGATGAATCAAAATAAAGCAGATTCTAAAGATCCAAATAATTCAGAGACTTCCTCTATAGAATCAGTTGCAACCAATGATTCATTTAAACTTCCCACTACTGTAGAATCCAGGTATGATGCTGTAGATGCCATGGAAGAAAAGATTATTCTTCTAATTCTGAAATATGGAATGTTTGAAATTGATATTGAAAAACAGGATAATGAAGGTGTTTATTATGATCAAATAAGGATTGATCAATATCTTTTTGATGAGTTTCATGACCAACAGATTAAATTTAAAAATCCGCTATATCAGGATATTTTCTTCGAGTATGCCGAAATTGCAAAAGTTGCAGAAAATCAGGATAAGATAAAAAATTATTTTTCTTCCCATTCCAATACGGATATTTCCAATTTTTGCATCAAACATTTGATCAAAGAGGATCCGGATTATAGCCATTTATGGGAATCTAAATTTGAAATTATTACCAGATCAGTAAGAAATAATATCAACAAATTAAACAATAAGGTAGAGTCCACCATAAATAGTTTTAAATTAAGAAAACTAGAGGATTATAGAGAGCTAATATTTCTTGTTTTAAAAGAGGAGTGTCCTGAAGAATTACTTCCTTCTGTTTCGAATAAATTAAGTCAGTTGAATACGAGGAGGGAAGAGATCGCAAAATTGCTAGGAATTGTAATTACAAAATAAAAAAAAAGGCTGCCATAAGGCAGCCTTTTTAATAGGATTAAGATCTATTCTTATTTAGTAATATGTACTTTGTAAGAAGCAGTTCCATTTGCCGTAGATAATCTTACTACATAAATACCTGTAGCAGCATTTAATGAAATGATGGTTGGATTTTCAATAACGTTTCCGCTATAGATCAATTTGCCACACATATCAAAAATAGAAGCGTTGGTAATAGGTACGTTTTCTTTATTGACGATAAAGATGTCAGACGCATTGCTATAAACTTGAACAGAAGTTAAATCAACATCATTAACACCTTCATGTCCTACAGGAAGAGTTGTGAATCCTCTTTCAGCAGACCAATCACTTGCGTTAGTTGCAGTACAATTTGCTTTCACTTGCCAGATGTAGTAAGTTTCAGCAGTTAAACCTGTTAGATCATATTCAGTAGCAGCTACATTATTAACTACAGTATAATCAGTAGCATCAATAGCTTTATATTGAATGGTATAAGCAGCAGCCCCAGTATTGTTCCAATTCAATGTTGCAGTATTTTGTGCAATATTTGTAACATAAGCATTGATAGGAGCTTCGCAATTAATTAATTGGAAAGTAACATCAATAGTTTTGTTTGCTGTAACATTTACAAATTGATAAGAAGCAGCAACGCCAACAGAAACGCCATTAACAGCAACATCAGCCACTTCATAACCTGAAGCAGGAGTGAATGTGTATACAGCAGAGTTAGCGCCATAATTTAATGTAGCAACACCTGATGGAGTGATTGTTCCATTAGCACCTGCAGTTGCAGTAATGGTGAAAGTTTTAACGGCCATTGTAGCGGTTACAGTTGCATTAGCAGCTACTGCTGGTAATGTAATAACTGCTGTTCCGGCTGAATTAGGAGTGAAAGCAACAGGAGTACTATTTACTGTGATAGTGGAAATGTTATATCCGGTATTTGGTGTAATAGTGAATGAAGGGGTAGCACCATAAGTCACCACTTGTGTACCTGGAGTGATGGATCCGTTTGCAGGTTGATTAACAGTAATGGTATATGAAGCAGAATTTGTAATAGCTTGAATAGTATGGTTTGCTGTTACATTAGAGAATGTATAGGTAGTAATTGCACCTTGAGCAACACCATCAACAAATAGATTTACAAGAACTGAACCGGTTGCAGGAGCAATGGTATAAGTTTGATTTGCACCATAATTAACAGTTGTAACACCAGCAGGTGTAATTGTTCCATTACCATTGATTGAAGCTGTTAATGTATAGGTATTAATAGCAAAAGTAGCAGCAATAGTATGATTTGCCATTACGTTAGCAAAAGTATATGTACCAATTGGACCCATAGAAATTCCATCTACTAAAACATTAAGAATGTGATATCCTGCAGCTGGAGTAACAGTATAAACCTGACTTCCATTATAATTAACGACTGTAGCATTGGCAGGTGTAATGGAGCCATTTGCACCGGCAGTCGCTGTGATTGTAAATGTATTAATTGCAAATGTAGCAGCAATAGTATGATTTGCTGTAATATTATTGAAAGAATGAGTATAAGATGTAGCATTTGCAGGAACAGTTACAGGAGAACCATCCACAACTACAGAAGCAATGGTATATCCGGTTGCAGCTGTAATTACATAGTTTTGAGATACACCATAGTTATAGGTTGCACCACCATTTGGAAGAATTGTTCCACCAAGGCCACAAGTTGCAGTAATGTCAAATGTTAGAGGTTCAAAATATACTTTAATAGCTTTATCATCAGTGATATTAGTTAACTGACCGGTATAACTCATGGGATTAGCTACAGTAACTGGAACATCATTAACAAGAACTGCTGAAATATAATAACCTGTAGCAGGAACTGCAGTGTAGTTATATACAAAAGCAGGATCATAAGAATATGATGTGCCAGCAGTTACAGTACCATTTCCGAATGTTTGAGTAGTAATATTGATGGTTTTAGGAGCATAAACAACGTAGATGAGTTGGGTTGTCATGATGTCATATAATTGATATTGAGTAGCAGCTCCTACATTTAGACCATTTACAGTTGTAGATATATTTTCATATCCAGGAGCAGCAGGCATAGTAGCCATTAAATCATCACCATAATTAACATAAGTAGAATGAACAGTAGGACCTAAAACAGTAACACCGTCTAAAATTCCGGCACCACCTGTAACGGTGTATTGAACAGCAATAGTGTCAATTTTAACAATCGCTTCAATGGTGTGGTTTGTAGTTACATTGCTAAATGTATAAGTAAATGTATTATTACCTTGAGCAATAAATGGAGCACTTACACCATCAACCAACAATCTATATAAATGGAAATTTGGATTAACATTGATGGTAAATGTAGTTGCTTCACCATGAAGAACGATAGTTGGAGTACTTGGAGTAATAGTACCAGGCATGTTACCATTATCTAGGTAGTTAGCACCATGGAAGTTGGTGATAGAAGGAGTTATTGTGTAAGGTATTTTTTCATAAGTAGCATTTACAGCAAGTGTGTCTAACCCTACAGATAAAGTATATGCAAATGGTCTGGAATTTGTTAAATCAGAACCTTGAACCTCGTTACCATTGATAGTAATGGAAGCAACTCTATATCCAACAGCTGGAGTAAAGTTAATTAAACGGGTTGTTCCATTTAAGATACTTTGATAACCGGTAGGATTGGAAGTACCGTTTGGTCCATTTGTAATAACAACAGGAATGTAAACAGGTGTAGTAACTTCAATTTCATCAAAGAAAATATTATTACCAAAAGCACTATAACCTTGGAAAATAACATAATTAAATCCAGCAGCCGGTACACGACCAATATATTGATACCAACCAGGAGCAGATACTATTGGAGATAAACCGGTACTTCTATGAACGTTGATAAGTTCAACACCTCCAATTGAGGATGCACTATCATTAACGAAAACTTTGATACCTTCATCATAAGAAATATAGGAAGAGTAGTCATCTCTGTAAACCCAGAATTTGATTAGTGATCCAACACCAATACCATAAATATTAGGAGTACTTAATTCAGCAACACCACCACCATAAATACTATATGAATTAAATCTTGCCATGTAAGGTCCGGCTTGAGGAGTACAAGTTGGATTTGATCCAGATGTAACAAAATCAAAAACACCAGGAGTTGTGGTTCCTGCAGTTTTTTCATTCTTCCATGCAAATGGAGTTGTATTTGAAGTAAACCCTTGATAATAAAGAGTTTGATATTGTGTACGGAATGTAAATGTGGAAGACCAATCGCTACCACCACCACTACAATTAGCTTTTACTCTAAACTCATAAATATTGTTTTTAACCAATCCGGTTAAATTATAAGGTCTTGCTACATTAGCTTTTACAATCCATGTAGTATCACCTACTAATCTGTAATTAACAGTATAGTTCGTTGGTAATGAAGTGGTTGGATATGCCCAGTTTAACATAGCAGAAGTAAATGCTGAAGAGTTAATTGATAAATTAATTGGCTCAAAACAAGCAGGTTGTGACATTAATGTTACACTGTCTAATCTTGCAGAATAACCGCTACCCATATTAAATACGATAGCCATTCTTTCTGTTCCGGTTAATGTATTTGAAGTAAATAAATCGTAATTATACCATCCTAAATTAGTTATACTATCTTCTTTTAAAGTAACAAAAGTTGAAGCATCATTAATATTTGTGATATATCCGAATTTGAATTTATGATTAGCACCACCATCATATTTGAATTTCAATCTTAATGTATTTACATAAGCCTGAGTACGTGGTAAAATAAGCATGCTGGTTTCAATACCACCGGTGCTCATTTCAATACCTTTAGTTCCAGTCATTTGAACTACTTTAATATAAGCAGAACCTGTAGTTAGTTTGTTAAAACAATCTGGGAATCCATTTACTGCAACAGCTTCAAAATCTTCAACATAAGGTAAAGTTACAAGAGGATTACATAAAGTTGTGAAAGTTTTACTAATATAACCACTATATTGTCCAGAACCACAGTTAGCTTTAACGCCTACTTCATAATTCATGGAAGGATTCAAATTAGATATGATATATGATGGAGATGTAGTCGTAACTACATTCCAAGTAGTTGCACTAATTTCTTTATATCTAACAATCCAGGATGTTTCAGTTCCAACAGGAGTCCAAGTTAAATTAGCAGATGTTGTTCCAATATTGGAAACTGTGAGTAAGCTTGGAGCTTGACATCCAGTGCCGCTTGTTTGGATGATTGAAATATCATCAATACTGATATAATAAGGATCACCATTCATATACCCTTTAATACCTACAGTATAAACACCTTCAGTAGTAATAGTAAAAGTACCTGTTAAATTTTGATAATTACCCCAAGTAATACCGGTTTGAGGAACGATAAAAGATCCAGCATCCATTGCTGCCGTTGTTGCGGCTGTTCCAATTTTTACTGTAATATTTGAAAGACTGGTAGATTCATAATCTTGTCTTGCGTACATTGAAAATGAATATGTTCCGGGTTGTAAAGAAAGTTGTTTAAACAACCAAGTATCGCACGACCATTGTAAAGTTGCATTAAACGAACCTGTTCTTGGTGTTCTGTTATAATCTGTGTTTGTAGAATTATAAACCCAATTTCTTGATCCACTCACAATAGCTTGGGAGAAACATCCACCAATAGTAGAACCATTTGTGCCATCTTCAAAACCATAATTCCAAGGAGTTTGACTTAAACAAGCTGAATTTACAGTTACAGGTAATCCAAAAGTAACAGGAAGATAAGATGTCAAATCAGTTGGAGTAAAAGTAACATTAATAGTTTGCGCACCTGCAGTTGTTAAAATGGTACTTGGAGTTGTCCACGCAAATGTTCCGGGAACAGGAGTGCTATTAAATGCTGCAGAACCTTCAAGAAGAATTACAGTTGATAATAATTGATTTTGAGTCATTGCATCAGGGATAGGATTTGTAACAATTGTTGGAGCATATCTATGTTGAACAATGTCAGCTGGATCTCTTGGCGCAATTTGACGAGTTGCATTAAATGTGATTGCAAAACCAACAACATCTTGAGGAATGGTTGGGGCAACAATACCGGTAAGTGTACCAAAATGATTTCTACAAACAGTTACATCTGTACCTTGAGTAATATTGATATTGGCTGCACTTCCTGTACCAAAAGTAGCAGCAGCAAAAGTTACTTCATTAACTTTAATCAATTGAGATTCATAATTGGCATAATTAGTAAGAAGTTCACTAACTGTGATTGTAATGGGTTGAACAGCTGTTCCGGGAGTACCCACTGCTGTTGGTTGGGTTGGAACTAATTCACTTAATCCGTTATAGAGCGTGTAAGTACCATAAACACCACCAGAAATAACATCACCATTGTTGTAAGGATTTGCAATTACCGGTGTAGAGAAATCATAAATTAATAAACCTCCGGTAGCATCTTTTACAAATACGTTTCTTCCGGCTCTGTGAACGAAGGTAACATCTCCGGTAATTTTGTAAACAGTTGAATTGGTTGCAGTGTTAGCCGCTTTGAAAGCAGCAATATTGGCCACTTCAACAGGGAAAGTATAGGTTGCCGTAGCTATGTTACTTGGATTAAAACCGGTAGCCATAGCAATCGCTTTAATGGTTGTTGTTGCTGTAATATTAATTGGTGCAGTAAAAACATTTGAAGAAATATCTGGGGCTGTCCCATCAGTAGTGTAATAAATAGTTGATGCAGGTGTTGTACACTCAAGAGTAACGGTTGCAGGAGCATATAAAACGCCTGAAGGAAGAGTGAATGTTGGAGTAGCTGTATTGGAAACCACAGTTGGAACGGTTCCTGTAATAACCAAACTGTCAATTCTATTGTTTCCATTTGCAGCAGTTGCTCCGTTAACAGTTAATCGGATATATGCTGTAGAAATATTGTTTATGGCTGATACACTTGAAAAATCAACGATTTTTTCTAACCAGGTTGAAGTGTTATTTGCAGTATTAATTGTAGTTAAATCTGTGAATGTAGTACCATCAGTACTATATCCCCATGTATGAGTGTTAAATCCTGCGGATGTTCCTCTCGTTTTGAAAGCAATACTTATGTTTTCTAAACCAGTTGTTGGAACTAAAATAATAATACTATAACCGTTTGAAGAACTATTTGCAATGCTTAATGCTTTACCTGAACTTGGTGTTCCTCCAAATGCTGTTAATTGTAAGTTTGTTGATGTGGTATCCCAGTTTGATGAACCATGAGTGCCATCTAGGTAAATTGTTCCTGTTCCGGAATCAGAAGAGATCACATTAATTGTGTTTGATGCTGTCAATCCATCAAAGTTCCAGGATGCTATTGTTGTTTGCGCAAAAGTTGTGCAAACCATAGCAAAAAGAAGCATCATACTAAGAAATGCCCTCTTGAAAACGTCAATTTTTTTCATTTTTGAAATGTTTTAGTGAATAATATTTTTTTAAATTTGTTTACTTTTTTTTTAGGTTTTGTTTAATATATTGATTTATAAACATTTAATCAATAAAATACGAAACAATAAATAAATTGTTACATATAATATGATAAGCGGACAAATATACAAAACAATTTGCAATTATGTAGCGTTTTAGAAACTTTTTTTCATTTTTCTTCTTTATTGACCATTTTTTTTAACAAAATGACTACGAAACAGGCTGGTTTTTAACAATTTTCAACGTAATTTTCAACAATTTTTACTTTTTTTTAAAATTTTAAAACATTGTAAATCAGTGCGATGTTTATAATTCTAACAACTTTTTTAGATCTTAAAAAAAAGTTATAAAAAAAACCTATTTCTGATATTATTTTTGACTCATATCCGGTTGTCGGGGAGTCCCCCCTTTATATCTCATAAAATTCCCTTCACTTTTCTTTTTGGCAATTATCCACATGATCCCCGACCCAGATATTTTATCTTTTAATAATCCGATACACTTTGCCAGGGCCACACTCAATAATCCCCTGAAATTCCAGTTTTAAAAGTTGTGTTACAATTTGTGACGGAGTATTCGAAACAGATTGAGCTACAATTTCATCAATGGTTAGTTTACCTTTTTTTTGAATCATTCGTAGCAGTTTTTCCTCTTCTTCCGAAAAATCGAAAAAAAGGGAAGGCTGATAGGAATCTACTACCGGGTTATCCCAAAACAACATTTGCAAAATCTCTTTACCCGATGTAACCATTTTTGCCATCCCATTTTGAATCAATTCATTGCAACCGGATTGTCCCGATTCAAAAATAGATCCGGGAACTGCAAACAGTTTTTTTTGGTACGCATGTGCCATTTTTGCCGTAATGATACTTCCCCCCTTGGTTTTGGTTTCTACTACTAAAGTGGCATCAGAAATAGATGCAATAATCCGGTTCCTTTCCGGAAAATTGGTCTTATCAGGGGTTTGATGATACAAATATTCTGACATGACCGTGCTTCCGTTTTGTACCATTTTATGGATTAACTTTATATTAGATGCCGGGTAAATTTTTCCCAATCCTGATCCCAGTATTCCTATCGTTTTTAAGTTGTTTTTTAATGCAGCTTCGTGTGCTAACGTGTCAATTCCTAAAGCTAAACCACTTACAATTAATGGATTGGAAGGTGCAATTTCTGAAATTAATTTTTGAACAACGTCTGCACCATAATTGCTGGCTTCCCTTGTCCCAACAACAGATAAAACTTTGTCATGATTAAAAAGTGGTTCTCCCAGATAAAAGAAAAGATTTGGAAAACTTTTACAAACTTGAACTCTTTGAGGATATTCTGGCTGATCAAAAAAAGCCACTTTAATCCCATTTTTTTGAATGTGAATCCATTCTCTTTTAACCTCTTTTTCTATCGATGAGGTTAATTCAATGGGTGGAATTTTTATTTTAAAATTTTTTTGAATCGTTCGGGAATCTGCTTCGTAAATGGATTTGGCTGACCCCAGTTTTTGAATCATTTTTTTGATCATTCCATTTGAAATTCCGGGTGTTACGAAAAGAGCAAGTCTATAAAATAGTTCATCATTCATTTTAAAAAAGTTTAAAATGGGTTAAAAGAGAAAAAAGGATTTTAAAAATGTAATTCTGTGTTTTATAAGCGTTTCTGAGTTTCATTTGAGTCATTATTAGCGTTGATTTGAGGGAGCAAATATACAAATAATTCTACTAAAACAAAGAAAAAAATAATACATAAACCAGACAAACCAGAACAAAACTATTTTAAAAAAATAAAAAATTGATAAAAAAAATGGACTATCAAAGAATTTTTATATTTTTGCACTTTAAAATATATTAAAATGGTAAAGAAAACTTTTGTATTCATTCCTGTAGTTATTGCAATTTTGTTGGTTCTACTTTTTTCAAGTTGTGATAAAGAGATAACCTATCCTGTAAAAATTGATTGTAATTTTTCACTTACCGGTATTGATACCGGCGATGTTGTGATTGGTGCTGTCGTTGAGATTGGTAAAGAAAATTATGCTGCATTTGCACAGGCAAGCGGTGTTACTGATACAACCGGATCTTATTCTCATACTTTTACTTATGAAGCTCTTTTGGATGTAAAAGCTACCTATACCGTTGATGACGGGCTTGGAAACATTACTACCTATATCGGCGCCGGGCAAGTGAAACTGATGCCAAACGAATTAGTTGAGAAAACAATTTTACTTATTGAACAATAACAATACGCCTATTTAGTAACCAACTTTAACCATTTTGAAGAGATTTTTTTCTTCATACTTAGTTGTAATAATAGCAACATTCCTACTGCTATTGGTTCTTTATTTCATCTATCCTGTTTACTTTTTACCTAAAAATAATACTGAAAACACCTTTTTTAAAAAGAATGATTCAACCATTCGGGTGCTTTTGAATTTTCATGCTTCCGATTATTTCATTTATAAAGGAACCCCTATCGGATTTCAATATGATCTTTTGAAAGAGTTTGAAAAAACATCCGGAAAAAAAATTGATATAACCGTATGTTCGAGTTTTGACTCTATTTATAAAGAACTTTTTAAAAATAATTATGATATTATTGCTCTAGATTTCAGAAGATGGGGTTTGGTGACCCCATTTTTAGAGTTTTCTTTACCCCACTCCTTTAGTAAACCGGTTTTGATCTCCAGAAAAGATCTCGCCTTAAATAAAGATACACTCAAAAACGTTCATGTTCCAAACGATTATCACCATTTTCTTTATATCAAAGAGCTCAAACAACAAAAATTTAATTTGGTTTACCAAAAAGAGTATAGTAGCGAGGAATTATTTGATCTCCTGCAAGATAAAGAGATCGATTACCTGGTTTGTGACTATAACCTGGCTGTTACATTGCTTCCCTTTTATTCTACTTTAAAAATTATTGATAAAGTAGGTCCGGAATACGAAAGAAGTTGGGTTCTCAATAAAAAAAACACAGAATTGAATCATCAGATTAATGACTGGTTATATAATTTTATGAAAACCAAAAGATATACCAGTATTATAAATAAATATTTTTCCTCCCGTTCCACTGTCATTAACGGAACATTTACCAAATCTAAAAGACATACGATATCACCCTACGATGCTATCATCAAGAAATATGCCACTCAATACAACATTGACTGGAGATTTATTGCGGCAATCATGTATCAGGAGAGTAAATTTGAAGCAGGCTTGTTAGGCTTAGGGGGAAGCTATGGTTTGATGCAAATGATGCCTGAAACGATGAATAATTTTGGTATTGATGAAAATTCAGGAGAGGAAGCGCAAATTGCAGCAGGAGTTAAATATGTTTACAGAATTGCTAAATCTTTTGATAATATTACTGATCTGAAAGAGAAATTACATTTTATTGCTGCTTCCTATAATGCCGGCCGGGGTCACATTTTGGATGCGCAAAGATTGTGTGAAAAATATCAGGAAAACTCCACGCAATGGACCTGTGTTTCCAAATATTTAATTCTAAAATCCAAAAAAGAGTATGCTAATGATCCTGTTGTTAAATCGGGATTTTTCCCCGGTAAACAAGCTGTTAAGTATGCAGCAGAAGTAGTGGAACGCTTTGAGGCATATTTGCTAATGTATCCCTGACAGAACCCCTTTTTTCATTATATTTGCAGATTCATTCATCTTATAAGATGTGTGAATAAACTCAATATGATACCGGTATGAACAAGATTGCAGAAACTCCTTTAATGAAACAATACAATCAGTTTAAGGCGAAACATCCTGATGCTATTTTACTGTTTAGAGTCGGAGATTTTTACGAAACGTTTGGAGAAGATGCAGTGAAAGCATCGCAGGTTTTAGGAATTGTGTTGACCAAAAGAGCCAATGGATCAGCCCAGTTTATTGACCTTGCAGGATTTCCTCACCATTCCATTGATGTCTATCTTCCTAAATTAGTCCGGGCCGGTTATAGAGTCGCTATTTGTGAGCAATTAGAGGATCCAAAACTCACTAAAACAATTGTAAAAAGGGGAATTACGGAACTGGTTACACCCGGTATCTCTATCAATGATAAGGTTTTAGAACAAAAAGAGAACAATTTCTTAGGCTCTCTGTATTTTGGAGATAAAATGATGGGGATCGCTTTTGTGGATATCTCCACCGGCGAGTTTTATGTGGCAGAAGGAAATCAGGAATATATTGATAAACTCTTGCAAAATTTCAGACCCTCTGAATTGGTTTTGTTGAAAAATAAAGTGTCCTCTTTTAAAGAACTTTTTGGAGACAAACTGTTGCTTACTACTTTTGAAGACTGGGTGTTTACTACCGATTATACGTACGACCTACTTACTAAACATTTTCAAACCAATACGTTAAAAGGGTTTGGCGTAGAGATGTTAACGTTAGGAACCATAGCTGCCGGTGCAGCGCTTCATTATTTATATGAAACTCAAAATCATAAAATTGGACATATCAATAAGATCAACCGAATTGAAGAGGAGTTGTATGTTTGGCTGGATCGGTTTACGGTTCGGAATTTAGAGCTGATTCACTCTCCCAATGAAAATGCGGTGACGCTTCTTCAGATTCTGGACAAAACCCAAACTCCCATGGGATCAAGGATGTTACGGAAATGGCTGGTGCTTCCTCTAAAAGAGAGAGTGATGATCGAAGAGCGCCTAGCCATTGTTAACTTTTTCATGGATCATGAGGAAAAATCTCGTCATATTATTCAAATTATCAAGCAGATAGGAGATTTGGAAAGATTGGTTTCCAAAATAGCAACCGGTAAAATCAATCCGCGGGAGATGCTTCAACTGGGGCGTGCCCTAAGAGCTGTTGAGGCCCTTCAAAAAGAGTGTCTTCAGTTTCAATTTCCGGCATTGATCAAAATCGGAGAACAACTCAACCCGATCCTCTCCCTTTGTCAAACCATTGAAAACCAGATTCTGGAAGATGCTCCGGTGGTGCTCAATAAAGGTAGAATTTTCAAAAAAGGGGTTGATGCGGATTTGGATGAGTTAAACTCTTTAGCTCATAATAGTAAAACGGTATTAGCCGATATTCAACAACGGGAAGCGATTAAAACCGGAATCTCTTCATTGAAAATTGGATTCAACAATGTTTTTGGGTATTACCTTGAAGTGACCAATACTCACAAAAACAGAGTTCCGGAAGAGTGGATCCGGAAACAAACGTTAACGAATGGTGAGCGTTATATCACAGAAGAGTTAAAGGAATTAGAAACTAAAATTTTAGGGGCAGAAGATAAAATTCTGGACATCGAAGCCAGATTATTCAACGATTTGGTTTTGAGTTTATTGGATTATATTCCTATGATTCAATTAGATGCCCGATTGGTTGCAAAAATGGATGTCTTGCTATGCTTTGCCATGGTTTCTATTGAAAATCATTATGTAAAACCGATTTTTGAAGAGGGGACTGCGATTAAAATTAAAAACGGACGACATCCGGTTATTGAAAAACAGTTGCCTCCGGGTGAAAAATATATTTCCAACGATCTCTATTTAGATAATGAGCGACAACAAATCATCATCATCACCGGCCCCAATATGTCCGGGAAATCTGCATTATTAAGGCAAACTGCGCTTATTGTGTTAATGGCACAGATGGGGTGTTTTGTCCCTGCGGAGGAAGCCACCATCAGCATTGTGGACAAGATTTTTACCCGTGTTGGGGCTTCCGACAACATCAGTACCGGAGAGTCCACGTTTATGGTGGAGATGAATGAAACAGCGAGTATCCTAAATAATATTTCGGATCGAAGCTTGATTTTATTGGATGAGATTGGTCGTGGAACCAGCACTTATGATGGGGTTTCCATTGCTTGGTCTATAGCGGAATATCTCCATGAGCATAAAAAATTCAAAGCCAAAGTGCTATTTGCTACCCATTACCATGAATTGAACAACATGGCGGATCAATTTCCGAGGATTAAAAATTATCATGTGACGGTTAAAGAGATCAACAATAAAATTTTATTTTTACGCAAACTGGAGCCGGGCGGAAGTGAGCACAGCTTTGGGATTCATGTAGCCAGAATGGCCGGGATGCCGTATCAGGTTTTGCAACGGGCGGAAGAGGTTTTGCACACCCTTGAAAGCACCCGGGAGCATAAAGAGTTAAGATCGGCTAAAAAGGAGAAAAAGGAACCCGGTTATCAGTTGAGTTTTATTGCCCTCGATGATCCGTTGCTATTGGATGTCAAAGATCAGATTATGGATATCGACATCAACACCTTAACTCCGGTAGAGGCATTGATGAAGTTGAATGATATCAAAAGTTTGCTCACGAAAAAGAAGTAAAATTGAATTAGGCGAAGGGCGCAAGGCAAAGGGCGAAGGATTAAAGACAAAGGACAAAGGACTAATGTCTACCTTGAACCATTATTCATTATTCATTATTCATTTATAATTAGCACATTAGCATATTTGCACATTAGCACATTAACTTGCGGGGTATTTGGCCTGCGCCCTAATGCAAGCAAAACCTGCGGTCAGGGTATATCTGCCATTCATCAATCAATCTTGGAGATTCCCCTGCTAACAGCATCCTGGGGTTTGTTGACATTATTATTGGAACCTGAATGTCTCGATCCATTTCCAATAGACTTTTTATTGTGCAAAAATTAGACTTTTTATTGTGCAAAAATTAGACTTTTTATTGTGCAAAAATTAGACTTTTTATTGTGCAAAAATTAGACTTTTTATTGTGCAAAAATTAGACTTTTTATTGTGCAAAAATTAGACTTTTTAT
>Ga0316605_10000086_pt1 | contig 100742 bp, 70 predicted proteins | sample OWC_soil_day20_n_FD_207666 | JGI IMG/M metagenome (GOLD analysis project Ga0316605, IMG submission 207666) | Wetland soil microbial communities from Old Woman Creek delta, Ohio, United States - OWC_soil_day20_noCT | ecosystem: Environmental > Terrestrial > Soil > Wetlands | place: USA: Ohio...
AAAGATCACCGATCCTGCCAGCAATCTCAAAGCAGAGACAATCCAAAAGGGAGGATATATTCCTCTATCCTTAGTTGCTATTGGAGATAGAGCCGATCATTTTGAAATTACAATTGTTCAACAAGGTCCATTATCGGATGAAGAACTAAAGAACCAATTAAAAAAAAAGCTCAACAAAACAAAGAAACTGTGTCTGAGTGATCATCCGATGTTCCGGCAATTTGCAGGAAAGCGAAAGATCAGTTACTTCATCAGCAAAAAGGATCAAAAAGTAAAAGGAAGCAACAAATACTATCATACTGATACGATTGGAAGCACATATATCAAGCTCATTTCGTTTATGGATCGATTTCAGGGGGTATCCTCCAGTTATTTGCAGAACTATCTGTATTGGTATATGATTTCATATCAGATCAAGTACAGACTGGATCCATCCTCTGCATTGATTGAAAAATCGATCTCAATACCAAATGGAAAAGAGGATTACAAACATTGCAAATTGTTTGTGTAGAATAGATAAACTTTAGAAATCAATTAAAAAGCCATTTGAACAATAAAATGGTAGAATAAGTGTGGGGTTAAATCAAACCTGGAAGATTAAAAGTGCGATTTTGTAATTTTTTTGGGTATAAATTTTTGTTTTGATGTAATTTTGGATTTCCAAATGGGTGATTGGATTTGAAATTGGGGGTCCTCAATTGACTATTCTGATAAAAGATTGTTGAAGGGTCGAAGCAAAATCACAAAGTTTTGTATATTGTTAAAAATAAATAATTTAGATAATTTTTTACCAATAATTTAATAGAATACCCAATTTAGTGCTCCGCTGGAAAATTGTCCTCCGCTTTAGGGCGAAGGCCAGGTACCCAAATAAAGTAACAAGTAACATGTAACAAGTAACATTTAACAAATAACAGGCATTACCTTCTAACATATTAGATTTTAGATTTTTGAGCACATGAGTACAGGCGGAGACCGACCCTTTGGCGAGCGACGTGTTTCGTTTTCTATTTGCTGGGAATTGGCTTGAGCGCAGCCAAAGGGGAATGCCCAAAAAAAAAGGCTGCCGAAGCAGCCTTTAATGTTATGTTGGGTTAACTATTTTTGAATAATCATCTTCTTAGTTAATACAGCATTGTTGTTTACTACTTGAATGAAATAAACTCCAGGAGCTAAATTCATATCAGGTAATTCAAATGTATTTTTGTTAATTTTAACATCTGTTGAAGTTTCATATAGAACTTTACCGTTTATAGTAGAAATTCTTAATGAAGTTTCACCTTGAATATTGTCAAAAGTCAACTTAATATTTTCACCATTAGATGGATTAGGATAAACATTAACATTGATATCATTAGAAGGTGTTGGAAGTGGTTGTTGTGGTTGATCAGGAATTGCATTTCCGGTTACATTGATTACCATTGTGTTTGAAGCCATTACTGTAGTATTATTACAGAATTGGAATCCACTACCACCATAAGAATAACCAGCAGTATAATTGGTTGAGTTGTCTGTAATATTACAACTTGCATCAGCACCAACTAAATTATAGGTAATAGTATATTGACCAGGTTGTGAGAATGCATTGATATCAACAGTGATGAATCTTTCTTTAAAGAAATGCATATAGAACCAGTTGTAAGCATTGGTTGTCCAACTTACAAAGAATCCATTCCAAGGTGCAAACTGAGCTGTATTAGCATAAGGGAATGTTCCGTTAGCAATTGGATTGAAATAAGTATTATTAGGGTTAGGACTAGTAATTCCATTTTGAGCTGTGAAATAGCTTACACTCATATATTGGTCGGTTAAATATTGTCCTAAACTTGCTACTAGTTGACCATCTTTATAAACTTGGAATTGAATTTGAGCACGACGTGTTAAATCAGCACATGCTTCCACTTTGATATAGAATTTTGCATCTTGACCTGTAGTTACATTTAAGATATTATTAGGAGCAGCAGCTTGATCAGTGTATAATCTCAATCTTGGAGCATCAGTTACAATTGTAGTAGCTGTAGTGTGGTTGTAAGAACATCCATTACCATCAGTAAATATTAACTGGAAGTATGTATCATTAAATACTGGTACAGAAGTATGAGTTAAAGCACCCACAACATTAGTATAATTAGTTGTAATGTTAGTAGATCCGGAGAACATTTGAACACTCCAATTTCCATTAACTAATTGTAGATCATTATTTACAGCTTGAGCATTTAATGTTACAGTTTCACCTACACAAATTTGATCATTTACTGTTGAGGATAAAGTTGGAACTTCAAATTGAGTTACAGTAATTTCAGCACTGTTTGAACATCCATTTGTTAATGTTCCAATAACTGAATAAGTTCCGGCGTTAGTTACATTAATTGATGGTGTTTCAGCTGTTGTATTCCATACATAACCATCAGCACCATTACCAGTTAAAATAATAGTTGTATTTTGACAAATGGTGTTTGGTCCTGTAATTGTAACAGTTGGACGGTGAAGAACAGTAATTGTTTGAGTTGCTGTTACAGCGTGACCAACAGCATCTGTTACAGTCCATGTTCTGGTAATATAACCATCTGTGGTTTCATTACCTACGTTTGTAATATTATCAGAATAAGTTATAGCTGGATTAGTAGTACAGTTGTCATGTCCTAGAGCAACTCCCATTAATGCAGTTGTGATTAGGTTTTCATAAGTACCATCATAATTTCTACATACAGATTGGTTAGCAGGAACAAAAGTAAATGTTGGATTAATATTATCAGTTACTGTAATCACTTGTAAAGCAGTTACAAAGTTTCCGGTAACGTCTTGAGCTTTCCATGTTCTATTGATTGTCCATTGACCTGCATTAGCACCAGCGATCACTTCATCTGTATAGGTTACAGCTGGGAAGTAACAATTATCAGTTGCAGTTGCTGTTCCACCTGTTACTGCAGGAAGAGCATTATATTCACAAGTTGCATTTGTATAAATGGTTGTATTAGCTGGAACGAATGTAAATGTAGGAACCGTTACATCTTGAACAGTAATCACTTGAGTAACAGTATTGGAAACATTAGCAGAAGCATCGGTAGCTACCCAGGTTCTGGTAATAGTATAGTTATAATATGAAGGTGCAGCTGGATTGGATCCACGGGTTGTTACAACACTTGGAACGATCACTGGATTCATATCACAATTGTCTGTGAATAATACTGTTGGAACAGCAGGTACTACATCTTGACAATTGATTGTAATATTTGTAGGAATTGAAGACTCAACAATTACAGGAGCAACGATATCCTGAACTGTGATCACTTGTGTAACAGTTGGAGAAACATGACCTGTAGCGTCAGTAGCAAACCAGGTTCTGGTTAAAGTATAATTATAATAGTTTGCTAAAGCAGGATTTGCTCCCTGAGTTGAAACTTGATTATAAGTAATTATTGGAGTTGCATCACAAGCATCGGTAAATAATACGGTTGGAGCATCAGGAATATTACTGCATGAAACAGTTGCATCTGTAGGAACTGAAGCAGGAACTACAGTTGGAGCATTAGTGTCAACAATAGTAATAACTTGAGTTACTGTTGAAGAAACATTTCCTGAAGCATCTGTAGCACTCCATGTTCTTGTGATTACATAATTGTAATAATTTGCATTTTCAGGATTATTTACAAAAGTTGATACCTGAGTTGAGTTAATTGTTGGAGTAGAACAGTTATCAGTGAACAATACATTTGGCATTAATGGAACCACATCGTAACAAGTAAGGGTTAAATTAGATGGTAATGTACTTTCAACAACAACAGGAGCTGTAATATCTTGAACAGTGATAACTTGGGTAATAGTTGGAGCTATGTTGTTAGAAGCATCGCGAGCAATCCATGTTCTGGTAATTGTATAGTTATAATAAGCAGCTGTATTTGGAGTTGTTCCTTGAGTAGAAACTTGATTATAGGTAATTGTAAAGTTTTGATCACAAGATTCAGTAAATTGAACAGTAGCAGGTGCTGGAATTACATCCTGACAATTTAACGTCACATTAGCAGGTATTGTAGATGTAACAACTGCTGGAGCAGTAATATCTTGAACAGTTATTACTTGAGTAATAGTTGGAGAAATTAAACCTGAAGCATCAGTTGCAAACCATGTTCTGGTTACTGTATAGTTATAATAACTTGGTAATGTGTTATCAGTACCTTGTGTTGAAATTTGATTATAAGTAATAGTCAAATCTTGATCACAATTATCAGAGAATAAAACTTCTGCAGGTGCAGGTACTGTTTCAGGACAATTAATAGTAAGATTTGCTGGAACTGTATTTTCAACAACAGCAGGAGCAACTAAATCTTGAACTGTAATTACTTGAGTAATAGTTGGTGTAGTGAAACCTGAAGCATCGTTAGCTGTCCAGGTTCTTGTAATTGTATAAGTATAATAATTGGCTGCATTTGGATCAGTTCCTTTAGTAGATACTTCAGTAAACACAACATTCAAACTTGCATCACAATTATCAGTAATAATGATATTTGCAGGTGTAGGAATTGGATCGCTACATGCAAGAGTTAAATTGGTAGGAATTGTTGATTCCTCAATTACTGGTCCCACTAAATCTTGAACTGTAATTACTTGTGTAATTGGGGTTGTTGAATTACCGGCTGCATCAGAAGCATACCAGGTTCTTGTAATTGTATAGTTATAATAATTGGCACTATCTGGATTTGTTCCTTTAGTAGAAACTTCTGTAAAATGAACGGTTGGTAATCCTTCACAATTATCAGAATATTCAATCACAGCAGGAGTTGGAATAACATCGCTGCAAGATAATGTTAAGTTTTCAGGTAAAACTGAAGTTACTAAAACCGGAGCAATCTCATCAGTTACGGTAATTGTTTGTGTCATTGGTAAAGATACATTTCCGCAAACATCTGTAGCAACCCATGTTAAGGTGTTTACATAAGTATTAGGTGTACTACCTGGAACAACTGTAGATGTATATGAATAAGTGATAGTACCTGAGCAATTATCAGATGCGATCAAATAAGGACTGTTTACATCAATTGTTGGGATATTATCACAAGAAACTTCAACACTAGCAGGAACTGAAGTTAAAAGTGGAGCTGTAACATCCACTACATGGATTAACTGAGTAATGATGCTAAAATTACCGCAAGCATCCTGAGCTCTCCATGTTCTTTGGATATCGTAATTATTAGCACAGTTTCCTGGAACAATCACTTCAGGTAACATTGAAATAATGATTGCTGTTTCAACAGTACAGTTATCAGATACATTTACGTCTTGTGGACGTTGTGTAGGAATTGATGCACAATCAACTGTTAATTCTGGGCTAATTGTTCCTTCAAATACAATTGCAGGAGCAACAGTATCATTTATGGTAATAGTTACCGAACCATGAGTAGTACAACCTTTTGAATCAACTACGTTAAGGTGAATAAGATTTTCACCACCACAAGTAACATTTTGTAGAGTTACATTTGAACCATCTACAACAACATTTCCATCCCAGTTAAGGGTATAAGGTGCAGTACCGCCAGAAACCACTGGAGTAATTGGGTTTACTAAACCCGGGCAAGTATAACTTGCAGTAATAGATTCAACTACAGGAAGTGGATTAACGATGATAGTAGCTGCAGCAGTTGCAGTACATCCATGATCTGAAGAAATTAAAACTGAATAGGTGTTTTCACCGATTAATTCAGGAGTTACCAACATATAATTCATTGGAGATGGTGTTAATGCACCAAATTGATATGTATAACCGGTCATCATAGGTGTAGCTGTTAAAGTTACAGTTTCACCTAAACAAATCTCTGTATAATTAGCTGTTAAAGCAGGATCAACAGGTAATGGATATATAGTAACCACTAGACTAGCAACTGTAGAAACACATCCGGTTATAGGATTTGTTGTAGTTGCAGTAAAAGTATAAGTACCGGCTGCTGTAAATGTATAAGATGCAACTCCTTGTAAATTTTCAAGTGGAGTACCATTTACATACATGGTATAGATTGCACCATCAGGTTGTGTTGATGTTGCAGTTAATGTTACATTAATTGGTTCATATAAACAATTGGTTGTAATTGGAGATACAGTCAAAGTAGCTTCTGGTAAAACAGGAACATTTAAAATTGTAATTGGAGAAGCTGTAGCTGTACAAAGAGTTGTTGGATTTTGAGCTGTTATTGTATAATTACCTGGCATTAAGTTAATATAAGGTAATGTAATTGGAGTAGATCCAATAAAATAATTATAAGATCCATCATTTGGTAAAATATCGATAGAACCATTATAACCCACACAGAATGTGTTGTCTGCTGTTTTAACTGCAGTGAATTCTGGCAATGGATTAACGGTTACTGTTACTGTTTCTGTGTTAGTACAACCATAAGGGCTGGTTACTGTAACAGTATAAGTGGTTGTAACAGTTGGATTTACTAAAATAGAAGCAGTTGTTGCACCTGTTGACCAAAGGAAAGTATTGATTGGATCAGTTGGCATTTCACCATCACCACCGCCTGGAGTGATATCATAATTAGCAAGTAAAGTTGTTGATTGGCCTAAGCAAATAGCAACATCATCAGAAACTGTAAATACAGGTTTTCCGTGAACTAAAACAGTAATTGTATTTGATGTAGAACAACCGTTTGCGTCAGTTACAGTGTACATATAGGTGAAAGTTTCATCTACAAATTCGTTTGTTAATACTGGTGTAACTGAAGGATTGAAACCTTCTAAAGCTGGATTACTCCATGTGATTGTATAAGGTTCAACTCCGTAATCTGCTGTAACATTGAAAGTAAATGCATTACCGTAGCAAGCATCTGCAGTTGAAGGAGTAACTGTATAAGCACTTGTTAATACATTTGGCATGGTGATAGTAATATAAGAAGAACTATAGTTACCACATGCGTCAGTAAAAGTAACATCAACCATGGTAGTTGAAGTTAAGACTTGGTTAGGTTCAACTGAATAAGTAATAGCAACTTGAGAACAATTATCAGTAGCTTCAAAAGCAGCACCAATTTGTTCTAACATTTCAGCTGTAACAATATATGAACAATCAGGACCAGGAACAGCTACATAAGTGTTCAAATTTGGTGTGAATGTAGGAGCTACATTGTCGATAACATTATACTCTAAATAGAATTCCGGACTTGGATTTCCACAGTTATCATATAATATATAATACCTTTTTAATGTATTAGTACAACCTAATTCTGTTTCAACTCTAGAAACCTGAACAGTAAATTGGGTTCCATTTAATGGATTTGTACAATTGTCAGAGAAAATAAAACCTGCAGAAATTAACTCTTCTAAAGTTAATGCTTCAGGAACGGCATCTAAATTACATCCGATAGTGGTTGGCATAACCATTGACATTGGATACACAGTTGGAGCAACTAAATCAGTAGCCAAAATAGTTCCGGAAATAGTATTGGAACACATTTTAGCATCTCTAACAAGAACAGTATAAGGATAATTTTGTTCACAGGTTGTATTGATATTTACATTAGCATTAGCTGTAGTACCTGTTGCACCTGTCCAAGTGTAAGTTAAAGCACCTGTATAAGAGCCTGTTAAAACATTTACACCAACTGCTTCTGTATGGTTAACAGGGCAAGTTGACTCGTTATATGTAATTAAAGAAAGTTCAGGTATTGGGTTTGAGGTAACAGTCACCATTTTTGGAGCACTTGTACATGTGGGTGATGAAGCTGTTACATAATAATTATAAACTGTTGTAACATTAGATGGATTAAGTACAGAAACTGTAGCAGTTGCTCCTGTAGCCACTAAATTTGTTAAACTTGCATCTGAATACCAATTATAAGTAACACCTTCCAAAACATTTGTAACTGCTAAAGTAACTTCTCCCACGCCGCAAATTTCGCGATTATTAGCATTTGGAACAGTTGGAATTGGATTTACTGTAAGATATAGAGTATCGATTCTGGCAACTTTAGGTCCAAAACATGGAGTTGGTTGAGTATAGGAAGGTACTATATACATAGTAGTAATTGCTCCAAAATTGGTTTGTGGAGAATTTGGATTCCAAGTTGCAACATTATTAAATGACAATGTATTTAAAATTGTAGGTGTTGAGTATGGAGCTCCATTAGGGTTAACACCGAATGTAAATGATTCACCTGAGCATATAGATGCATAATGAGAACCTCTTGGCATTGGAGTTAAAGCGTATTGTGCGATGATTCCGGTTACTGTAGATTGGTGACCACCATAATAGGTGTGTTGGTTGTTGGAGTTATAAGGAGTTTCAATTTCTGTTCCGCAGCTTCTGCTATATAAAGTGAATTTGATGTCATAAACACCATATTGCAACCATTTCACTTTCATGCGTATTGCATTATTTCTGGATGCATATTGCAAATAGTGAAGATAGAAAAAGTTATAATTTTGAGCATTAGGTAAGTGTGTTAGATAACCTGCACCATTCATACCTTGATTGGCAATAGCTCCTGGAAAATCGGTATAAACAGGATTATTCAAATTAGCAAGTGAATATTGATCACCTAAACCTGATCTAACTGGCACTCCAATCCATGAAGGATTAAAACCGGGAACATTTACTTCAAAGGTTACATCAGCATATTGTGCTAATGAAGTTAAATTAGTTCCATTGTCCAAAAGTTGACCATTGCGAAAGATTTCCCATCCGATAGAAACTTTGGTTGTAAGGGAGTCCAATCCACAAGTATTGTTGAAGTGGATGTAGTAATAATCCGTGTTTTGATAAACCGGAGTATTCAATGAGTAGGTTTCTTCGGGGATTAAAGCCCCATTTTTTTCTACCCAAAAACAACAATCTTGAGCGAATGTCGTGCTATTTAACATTGCTACGATGCTAAGGAAGCATAAGAGTACAAGTTTTTTCATAAGTTTTTGAATTTATTGATTATTATTAATTTTTTCCAAATCAGTTTATTAGTCTTTTTCAAGAGTTTATTCATACACAAAATAACGTGAAAAGGGTTTAAAACCCATTTCGACACTATTCAACGTGCAAAGATACATTATTTTTTTATATATAGTACGCATTTTTAAAAAAAATTTATGCATTTTATCAATCATAACTTGTTAATAAAAAATGTTTTTTCAATTCGTTTATCTAAAGCTAAAATACGAAACATAAGTGATTAAGTTACAATTTTTTAAAGAAAAAATAAAAAGAGAATAAAAAAAATATTTTTTATCAAAAATCTTAGGGGAAATAGGAATTAAGAGAATAAATGTAAAAAAAAATGAGATCAGAAAAAAAAAAGTGTATTTTTGTAGCGAAAAAAAAGTAAAAAATTTGAATATGAAAATTGCAGTAGTAGGTACAGGATACGTTGGTTTAGTAACAGGCGCATGTTTAGCTGACGTTGGTTTTGATGTTATTTGCGTTGATATTGATGAAAATAAAATCTCTAAATTAAAACAAGGAGTTTCACCCATTTTTGAACCCGGATTAGAAGATATTTTAGAACGAACCATTCAAAAAGGTAAATTAACATTTACAACAGATATTATTCCCATTTTGAATGAGGTTCAGATTATATTCTCTGCTGTTGGAACCCCTCCCGATGAAGATGGGAGTGCAGATTTACAATATGTTTTAGATGTTGCCAGAACTGTTGGTCGCTATATGTCTGATTACGTTTTAGTTATAACAAAAAGCACCGTACCTGTTGGAACAGCTAAACTGGTTAAAGAAGCGATCAATGTTGAGCTTCAAAAGAGAGGATTGGAAATTCCATTTGATGTAGCTTCCAATCCTGAATTTTTAAAGGAAGGAGATGCCATCAATGATTTCATGAGACCTGATCGGATTGTAGTTGGAGTTGAATCAGAGAAAGCCATGTCCCTTTTTGAAAAAATTTATAAACCTTTTGTTTTGAATGGTCATCCTGTAATTTTTACCGACATACCATCTGCTGAAATGATTAAATATGCAGCCAATGCCATGTTGGCAACCCGTATTAGTTTTATGAATGATATTGCCAATTTATGTGAAATCATGGGGGCTGATGTGAATATGGTGAGAAAAGGGATTGGTAGTGATTCCAGAATTGGAAATAAATTTTTATATGCCGGGATTGGCTATGGTGGTTCTTGTTTTCCTAAAGATGTTAAAGCTTTAATCAAAACAGGTGATCAAAACAACTATTCCTTAGAGGTTCTTAAAGCGGTTGAATATGTGAATGATAAACAAAAAATGGTTTTGTTCAATAAAGTAAACCAATATTTTGAAGGAAATATTAAGGGTAAAACAATTGGTTTGTTAGGATTATCCTTTAAACCAAATACAGATGACATGAGAGAAGCTCCATCACTAGTGATTATTGACCAGTTATTAAATAGTGGTTGTATTGTAAAAGCTTATGACCCAGCTGCGATGGAAGAAACTGAAAGAAAAATTGGACATGTGATCACATATTGTAAAAGCAGTGATGAAGTTATCGTGGACTCTGATGCGTTATTACTTGTAACTGAATGGGGTGAATTTCGTACTTTAGATCCTAAAAAAATTAAACAATTAATGAAAACACCTATCGTTTTTGATGGAAGAAACATTTATGACCCTATTGAAATGTCAAAAGGTGGAATCACATATTTTAGTATTGGAAGACCTTAAGGTTTTTGATTAATCTTTATAATGAAAACGATATTAATAACCGGAGCTAACGGTCAGTTGGGTTGTTGTTTACAAGATATTGCTACTCAATATTCAGAATCTTTTCAGTTTCTTTTTACAGATATTGAAGAGATGGATATCAGTAATATTGATACTATTTATGATTTTTGTTCGAGACATAACGTTGATGTCATTATCAATGCTGCGGCTTATACTCAGGTCGATCTGGCTGAAAAGGAGGTTGAACTTGCCCATTTGATTAATTCGGAAGGTGTATCTAATATAGTTGAAGTCTGTAAAAGACTATCCATTTTTTTAGTTCATATATCCACAGATTATATTTTTGATGGAACATATAATGGGGCATACACTGAAGAGATGATTCCAAATCCAATTTCAGTATATGGTAAATCAAAATGGGAAGGTGAAGCAAAAATTTTGGAATCCTCAATTCCCTCCATAATAATTAGGACATCTTGGTTATATTCTGAATATGGTAAAAATTTTCTAAAAACAATATTAAAGCTAACCAAAGAGAAAGAGGAGATTCAGGTTGTATCTGATCAGACCGGTACTCCGACTTATGCGGGAGACCTTGCAGAAGTGGTGATGAAATGTATCGAAAAGCGTGATCAGGTTTTAAAACCTGAAATTTTTCATTTTTCAAATTCCGGAGTATGTAATTGGTATGCTTTTGCATTATTGATAAATCAAATTTCGGGAGAAAAATGTAAAATAACACCAATATCAGAGAAGGATTACCCAACAAATGCCAAAAGACCAAAAAATTCGTTGTTCAGCAAAGAAAAATTGAAAAAGTTTTTAAATATTGAGATTGCTCCCTGGGAAGAAAGTGTCCAAAAATGCCTTAAAAAATAGTTTAACTATTTACATTTCTGACATTTACTGATTTTAATAAAAATTTTACAGAAAGGAAAATTAATATAAAAAAAAGGTGTATCTTTGCAAACTCAAAAAAAAACAATTTTTTGAGATGTTCTTTATATGAAAAAAGCCGTTGTAGCTCAGTGGTAGAGTACTTCCTTGGTAAGGAAGGGGTCACGAGTTCAACTCTCGTCAATGGCTCAAGTTTGAAAATAAAACAACAATACAATACAAAAAAAACAAAGGAAAAATTAACAACCCTTAATCAATAAAAAAATGGCAAAAGAAAAATTTGATCGTTCCAAACCTCACGTAAATGTTGGAACTATTGGTCACATTGACCACGGTAAAACAACCTTAACAGCAGCAATCACTACCGTATTAGCAGCTAAAGGGTTATCAGAAGTTAGAAGTTTTGACTCTATTGACAATGCACCTGAAGAAAAAGAACGTGGTATTACCATTAATACTGCACATGTTGAGTATCAAACGGCAAATCGTCACTATGCACACGTAGATTGTCCGGGACACGCTGACTACATTAAAAACATGGTAACAGGTGCTGCTCAAATGGACGGAGCTATTTTGGTTGTAGCTGCTACAGATGGTCCTATGCCACAAACAAGAGAACATATCCTTTTAGCTCGCCAGGTAGGTGTGCCAAAATTGGTTGTTTTCATGAACAAAGTTGACATGGTTGATGATGAGGAGTTATTAGAACTTGTTGAAATGGAAATTCGTGATCTATTATCATTCTACGGATTTGATGGTGATAACACTCCAGTTATTCAAGGTTCTGCTTTAGGTGGATTGAATAATGAACCTAAATGGGTTGACAAAATCATGGAATTAATGGATGCAGTTGACTCATTCATTCCACTTCCAAAACGTGATAGTGATAAAGAATTCTTAATGCCTGTTGAAGACGTATTTTCTATTACAGGACGTGGAACAGTTGCTACAGGTAGAATTGAAACTGGTGTTATCAACACAGGTGATCCAGTTGAAATTTTAGGTATGGGTGCTGAAAAACTTAAATCAGTTGTTACCGGAGTAGAAATGTTCCGTAAAATTTTGGACAGAGGTGAAGCTGGTGATAACGTAGGTTTATTACTTCGTGGTGTTGATAAAGATGAGATTCGTCGTGGTATGGTTATTGCTAAACCAGGATCAATCAAACCTCATAAAGAATTTGAAGCTGAAGTAGTTATCTTGAAAAAAGAAGAAGGTGGACGTCACACTCCATTCCATAACAAATATCGCCCTCAATTCTATTTCCGTACAACTGACGTTACCGGAGAAGTATTCCTTCCAGACGGAGTTGAAATGGTAATGCCAGGAGATAACTTAACAATCACTGTTAAATTATTATCTGCTATCGCAATCAACCTTAACTTACGTTTCGCTATCCGTGAAGGTGGTAGAACTGTAGGTGCTGGTCAGGTTACTAAAATTTTAGACTAAGAAAATATTTAAAACAGGATCTTTTGATCCTGTTTTTTTAGGGGAATAGTTTAAGGGTAGAACAGTAGTCTCCAAAACTATCGGTGGGAGTTCGAATCTCTCTTCCCCTGCAAAAGAGGTCCAGAAATGGATCTCTTTTTTTGTGTTGAAAGTTGAACGTTGCGCTGTTGAAAGTTGAAAGGTTTAACGCTGTGCTTTTGAAAGTTGAAAGGTTTAACGCTGCGCTGTAGAAGGGTTGAAGGTTGAATTATTCATATACCTTTTAAACCTTCAAACCTTTAAACCATTAAACCCTTAAACCATTAAACCCTTTACGATTCGAGCAATCGAGCATTCGAGCAATCGGGTTACTTGACTTCTTTTTTTATGAATGCAACAATTGGGGCATCATCAACTTTAATCGTATAAAAGCTATTTTTTGGAGGCCATAGTCCGGCTTTTAATACAGCTGGATCTACATTATTTCCAAATGAGATATAGTATTCTCCTAATCCTTCCGAAAATTGTTTATAGGTTCCATGTTTAACCTTAAGGTATTTATTCTTTTTAAAAAATGAGGAACAATCAATTTTGGCATCTGTTAAAACTAAAATCGTATCGTTATCTTTAAAATCTCTTACATTATGACTATATATATTTTTAATCAACCATTTGGAGGCGATTTCAGGATAATGGGAATTTAAATCAAGTGTATATTTTCCATAAGAGGTACTTACTCCACCTGCAAACTCATTAAAATACAATGAAGTAGCAGGAGCCGTGATAAGCACATGTCTAAATGGTGGAAGAATTAACAAAAAAAGAGCCATTGAAATCACTGTATTCACATATCTGTCATCAATTTTTCTTAATAGAGATTCAGTTCCAATAATGGCTGTGACAACAAGCAGTGGGACAGTAAAATAGTATACTGCCCAAAAACCCTGATGGTTCATTTTGGCAAAAAAAGTAAATATTAAAGGGAAAATTAAGGATCCAATAATAACAAAATGAATATGAGGATTGAGTTCATTTTTCATTTTTTTGAAAAAGGCAATCAACAAAAAGATTCCTATTAAGATTACAATAGGAATAGAAATAAACAGGTATTTAACCAAATAATAGTGGGGTAACTGATTAGAATTTAATAATTTAGATTCAAAAATTTCATTTTGATTCATATCTCCCCAATTCAGCATTTTCAGAGCTTGAAAAGGATTTAATAGTGTTTGATTATAAAAGTAATGAACAGAAATCCAAGAAGTTACAAAAATTGCCAAAATCAATAGCGTTGAATAAATCGATATACGTACAATTGTATAGTTTTTATTAAAAGTTTTATTCCATCTAGAATTGTATTTAAAAATTACAGCAATAGCAACAAATACAACTAAATAAATTACCAAAACAAAACCTGCAGGATGAATAAATGAAGTTACAAGTGTTCCTAGTGCTAAAAAAATAAGTCTTTTAAATTTAATTCTTGGAATTTCACGGCAAAATGAATAAATTTGTGTTACTGAAAAAAGATAAAAGAAAGCAAATGGAATATCTACCAAATTTTGAATAGATGCACCAATAAATCTAGGGCATAGGGCTAACAATAATACTCCGAATAGAGCTGCTCTCCATCCAACTGTCAATTTTAAAAATCTGGTGATTTCCAAAATAATAAGCCAAATAAAAGCAATATTTACAAATTGAAAAAAAACAATTAAATCCGTATTTGGCCCAAAAAAATGGTGCAGTATTGGTATTAGTATTTTGGTTATCGGACCGAAATTCTGAACCGGTACCTCATTGATAAATGCCGGCATTGAGAAAAAGAGGATTGTTAATAGAAGAAAAGTGGCTATCTTAAATGCTTGTTTTTTATTCATTTGTGTAAAAATTACTCATGATATAAGAATATGAATCGGGACCTACATTAAAGAGCAAGTCCAAAATTGAGAGGTTTGGAATAAAACCAAATTTATCATTAAAAACCTGATTATAGGGTTTGTATCGATAAACGGAAGATTTTTTGGGATGTAAAATTTCGTTATTTTTAATTTCAAAAGATTCACTTGGTTTAGTTGAGATATAGGTTGTAACATCATTTCTTAAAAGTTTGTGACACAACTGAATCAGTTCGAAATTAAAATCGTATAGAAAAGGCGTTTTCTGATGGAAAAAAGGGGCGAAATAATCCTGATAAAACTCAAAAAAGGGGCTATTATTATAAGCAGTCTGAATTGCGCGCCAATGATTTCTTTGCCATTCCATTTTATAATCGATTTTAACATCCTGGATGGTTATATTATATGGTCTCAGAATGGGAATAATCAGAGGTTGTATTCCATTGGGAGAGTATATATAGGTTCTATTTCTATAGGATTGTTTTTTATACAATTCTGTAGGATCAATAAGACATAAACTGAAACCTCCTGTAGATTTGAAAAAATCCACAGGAGGTAAATAAGCTGTTGATAATACGATATTCTTTTCCATGATAAAACAGCTTTCAAATTGAAGATTCCTATTTTATTTGGCAATCATCAATTTAGATCTCAATATTTGATTGTTTGAAACAATTTCTACGAAATACACTCCGTTTTGAAGGGATGAAAGATTGATTGATAAAGAAGAGAATGGGTCAATTTCACTAGAGAAAACCAATTTTCCGAGAGCGTCATAGACCTTGCAAGGAGCTATTTTATCAAGCACTAATTCTGAGAAAGTAACTTCACCGTTAGAAGGATTGGGTGAAATTTTAAAAGATGGAATTTCAGGTGTGGAGTTCACAGAAACTGAATTATTCCAATATCTACCTGCAAGAGCAGTATTTCCCCAATTATCCTGATCGAGCCAAGGTTGTAATTTTTGTGAAGTGTTCGTTGTATTGTTGCTAGTCCATGAAACTGCCAATTTGCCGTAATGGTCATATCCACTTGGGCCAACGTTGGTTTGATCAATATAGGTACAACTGGAAGTTCCACAACAAAGTGAACCTACAATGTAACCTTGACCATTAAACAGTGGAGATCCTGAAGAACCGGGCTCAGTAGTACCTTTGTTGTTAGGATCAAGGAGCCAGCCCACTTTCCAAAATTTGGTATAATTACCGTTTCCGGGGGTAACATTTCTTGGAAGGCTAAATTTTTTATAATCGCCACCTGGATGATGAATAGCTGCACCAACCGTTGGAGTATTGGTACTTCTATCCCACCCTGCCAAGAAAATGGTAGGTTTATAAGTTTCATTAATAGTTCCGGTAATCTGAAGAAGCATAAAATCAGAACCTTCATTACGGGCAACGACATTTGCGCCTATCGCATATTTATTGTAGGAACCGGCAGTTCCATCACAGGTATTTGTTTGATATTGGAATACAAATCGCCATGCTGTAACAGCAGGATCATAGCAATGTTCCGCAGTAAAAACGTAAGGAGTATTATCCTGACGAGTATTATTGATCATTGCACCAGAGCAAACGTAAATATCAGTACCTTGTGTAATTTTGATTAAGACAACAGAGTTAGCCTGATCTCTCCAAGGGTTAACTTCTTCACAAATCACATTAATATGACAATCTCCGACAGCATCACCATGGTATCCTTTTGAAAGAGTAGTTTGTCTATATAAGTGTCCCACCTGATAAATGGAGATTTCCGGAGTTCCCAAAACAGAAACAGGTTGATAATATTCAAGGATCATCTCATCACCGGGAATATCCTGTGGAAAAAATTCACCATTAGGAAGAACAGATCTTTGGTCATATAATCCTGCAACATACTGATGATCTGGTGAATAAATAAACACTTCCGCACCTGCAGGAATTTTAAATTGATTCATATTGAAATGAAGAGAAGCAGCACCTTCAGATTTTACAGATAATCTCCACACACGATCACCATTTGGGAGAACATCCCAACGACCTGAATTATTCATGTTAAGGGTAACATTATGATTAACACCAACTCTAAGTGGGGTTCCTTTATCAGAAAGTAAAGCATCTTCATTTAAGAGTTTTTGGTTGTCAATAGATGGCATTTCTATAGTTGGAACATATAAAGAAAGGCCTTCCGTTTTAAAAGATTTTGGAGTCCCGGGAAAGCATAATTGCGCCCAAACAGATGAGATTCCGCACAGTATCAAACAGCTGATTAATAAAATTTTTCTCATTTTTATAGGTTTAAAATTAAGGGTACAAAGATACCGAAAAAGTACGGATTTTTTTATTACCTTTGCCAAAGGAAAAAAATATTAAAATGGCAAGACCAAGAAAAGAAAAACCTGTGGAGATACCTTTTGAAGGTAATTTAGAAGATCTTATTATTCAATCACTTATAGAAAAAAAAGGCGTTGACATTGTACAGATTGATTTAAAAAAGATCAATCATGTATTTTTCGACAGCTTTATTATATGCAGTGGAACTTCGAAAACGCATGTAGAAACCTTAAGTGATTTTTTAAGAGAAAACGTAAAAAAGAACGCTCGGATCATTCCATCATTTGTTGAAGGCAAAGCAAATGGAGAATGGATATTAGTTGATTATTTCAATATTATTGTTCATATATTTCAGGAAGAGACCAGAGCATACTACAACATCGAAAAACTATGGAGTGATGCTCCCATGCAACAATTTTAAATGACTGATTAATGGCAGATAATACAAATCAACCCGGAGACAAAAAACCTAACCTTCTCAATTCCAATAAGAAACCAAAATTCAACTATTTATGGATCTATTTGATCATAAGTTTTGGTTTTATTATTTATTTACAATTTGGAAATTTTGGAATGAATCAAAAAGAGATTTTTGACACCAAATTTAATGAATTGGTTATTAAAAAGGATATTCAATCCATAAAATACACCAGAAAAGATGACAGGATCGATATCTATTTAAAAGAGAGTTCTATAAAAACGGATACCACCTATAAAAAGTTCAGAGATAAGAATTTGAAAGGGCCCCATTTTTATTATATGATTTCAGATTTCAAGGTTTTTAATGATAATTTAGAAAAAATTAAAGAGAGAGAAATTGAGTCTATTTTATTAAATGACAGCACTTTAAAAAGAACTGATGTTGAACAAAGTTATGATTTTGATATTAGACAAGACACTTCAAAGGGATGGGGATTTGATTTAATCTGGATGGTTTTAATGGTTGGAGTTTTTATTTTCTTTATTGTTTCGATGAGAAACATGCGGGGTGGTGGTTCAGGTGGTGGACTTTTTAACATAGGAAAATCTAAAGCTCAATTATTTGATGGAAAAACGCAACAGCCTGTATCATTTAAAGATGTAGCAGGATTAGAGGGTGCTAAATATGAAGTGGAAGAGATTGTTGACTTTTTAAAAAATCCAAAGAAATACACCGTTTTAGGTGGTAAAATACCTAAAGGAGCATTATTAGTAGGTCCTCCTGGAACCGGAAAAACGTTATTAGCGAAAGCTGTTGCCGGCGAAGCGAAGGTTCCATTTTTCTCATTATCAGGATCTGATTTTGTGGAGATGTTTGTTGGTGTTGGTGCCTCCAGAGTTCGTGATTTATTTAAAACAGCCAAAGAAAAAGCCCCATGTATCATTTTTATTGATGAAATTGATGCGATAGGTAGAGCAAGAGGGAAAAATGCTATATCAGGGAGTAATGATGAGAGAGAGAGCACTTTAAACCAACTCCTTACGGAGATGGATGGATTCACTACCAATGCCGGTATCATCATTTTAGCAGCTACAAACAGAGCTGATATTTTAGACCGCGCTTTATTGAGAGCCGGAAGGTTTGACCGACAAATTCAGATTGAACTCCCTAATCAAAATGAAAGAAAAGAGATTTTTGAAGTTCATATCCGAAATTTGAAATTAGGAACTGATGTTGATTTAGATTTCTTTTCTAAACAAACACCCGGTTTCTCCGGTGCAGATATTGCCAATTTATGTAACGAAGCCGCTTTAATTTCTGCACGAAAGAACAAAACTTGCATAGAAAAAGAGGACTTTTTGGCAGCTATTGATAGAATTGTCGGTGGTCTTGAAAAAAGAGGCCATTTAATCACTGCACAAGAGAAAAAAGTGATTGCCTATCATGAATCGGGACATGCTGTTGTGGGTTGGTTGCTGGAACATGCTTCCCCTTTAGTAAAAGTGACTATTGTTCCCCGTGGAAGAGCTTTAGGAGCAGCCTGGTATTTACCTGAAGAAAGACATTTAACTACTACTGAGCAGATGATGGATGAGATTTCTGCAACTTTGGGAGGAAGAGCTGCTGAAGATCTTATTTTTGGAAAAATTTCAACCGGTGCCCTAAGTGATTTGGAAAAAGTTACCAAACAAGCATATTCCATGGTTGTTTATTATGGATTAAATAAAAAATTGGGAAATATTAGTTATTACGATTCCTCCGGGCAATCTGAGTACGCGTTTACCAAACCTTATAGTGAAAAAACAGCTCAGGATATTGATGAAGAAGTTAGGATTTTAATTTCAGAAGCCTACGAAAGAGCTAAAAATGTTTTGAGTACCAATAAAGAAAAATTGGTTGAATTAGCTGAATATTTATTGGAAAAAGAGGTTATCTTTGCAGAGGATTTAGAAAGAATTTTCGGTAAGAGACCCCTTACAACAGATCAAGCTGAAATTGATCCAACTCAATCTGTATAAGTAACTTAAACAGTATCAATATGTCACCTAATAGAAATAGTTTTGATTCGACTGTTGTTGTTTCTAAAGAAAAAATTAGAAAAAATATCAGAAATGCATTAACTGTAAAAAGGAGCAACACCCCTTCAAATATTGATACCAGTACTCCCTTTTTTACACCCACTGAAGATCTTACTAATGATTTCATAAATAACTACAGAAAAGCAGGTGGCGTATATATTCGATGTACAAAAAGTGACTTTGCTGAAAAGTTAATGTTCATTTTAGAAAAAAAGAGGTACGGAACCTTATTAAATACCAATAAATCTTTAAATCGGATACTTGAAGATGGAAAGATTCATTATACAGATTATATTGAAACAGATAAACCTGTAGATGCTCTGATAGTGTATTCCGATTTATTAATTTCAAGATCCGGTAGTTTGATTTTTTCTCAAAAATATTCATTATACCCTTCCATTCTCAATTTAGGTTCTGATTTGATTGCTATTAGTTTCACCAATAGAATTGTTGGGGATCTGCAAACAGGATTAAAAGTGATGGAATCTGTTTATAACGGAAAACCATTTGAGTTTTTTGAAGTTATTACCCCTTCCATTAAAAAAGATCAGGATGAAAACACCCCTGCTAACCCTCAAATTATTTTGTTTCTAATTCATAACGAATGAAATCTCTAATTATTCGGAGTGTTACCGGCCTAGTTTTCATTTCATTAGTGCTGGGTAGTTTTGTATTACCTATCGAATATATGTATATTCTTTTTTTACTCATCTCCATAGGTGGAATTATTGAATATAGAAAAATAGCTTTGAGAAGTAGAGGTTTTCCTCAAAATTTTATTCCTTTTTTCTTAGCTCTTTTTTTGTTTGGTTTTTTATATTTAATTGACAAAGGGATCCTATTATTTAACTTAAAACAATTTTTAATAGGATTTTCATTTTTATTTATTTTACCTACATTAGTAACTTCTATCATTGAATTATACCGAAATAAAAAAAGAAGTTTAGTCAACATAACCGTAAGTTATTTCCCTTTTTTCTGGATTGTTCTCCCTTTAGCAATAGGAACTTTCTGGAAAAGTTATGAGCCTTGCGTCGTGTTTGCCATATTTATAATTGTATGGGCAAGTGATTCATTTGCTTATTGTTATGGAATTTTATTTGGGAAAAGAAAGCTTTTTGAACGAATATCTCCTAAAAAAACATGGGAAGGATTTTTGTTGTCTCTAATAACAACTACAGGATTATCGTCATTGTTTTCTAAAATAGCATGGTTTGATGGTGCTGTTTTTAATACCACTTTAGAATGGATGGGTTTTGCTCTTGTTGTAATTGTATTTGGCACCTATGGAGATTTGGTACAATCGATGTTTAAACGAAACGCAAGTGTGAAAGATAGTGGGAAAATTATGCCGGGACATGGGGGAATTTTAGATCGTTTTGATTCCTTTTTATTTGCTTTACCGGCAGGTTTTATTTACTGGTTGCTGTTTTTATAACCGATTTTAAGACTTTATAATCAATTTTTGTCCGGGGAAAATTTTATCCGTTTTTAATTTATTTGCTTTTTGAATCTTTTCAATCGGAATTTTATATTTTTTGCTAATTCCATAAAGCGTATCTCCTTGTTTTACAGTATATTTTTTTTGTTTTGAAGTAGATTTTGGTGTTGTATTTTCAGTTCCGGATGTAGGGGTTGATTTAATTTCATTTTGATCACTCTGTTTTAAAACAGGAAATGAATGGGTATATTCAGAACACGCTACAATTCTTCTGGCACCAACAAAAGTGTTTGCATAACCAGGACGATCAGAATGATCAATTCTAACGCCTGTTTTTGGGGTAGAGGCATGTACAAAAGTGAAATTTTTTAATGTATCCACATCAATTACTAAACCTACATGACCAATATAATTTCGGGATCTCTTGCCCCTATAAAAAAACACTAGATCTCCCGGTTTTATATCTTTAATATCTATTTTTACTCCATTCAAATATTGATCCCTTGAGCTTCTTCCGATCGGAATATTAAAATGATTAAAAGTATAGTACATCAATCCCGAACAATCAAAAGTGTTAGGACCAAAAGTCCCGTATTTATACCTTTTTCCTTGTTGAGCCAAAGCAAATTTTATGATGGAATCTATTTTTTGACAATTTGATTTCAGAATATTCTGATCTAAAGAATCAGATGTTAAATAACTATTTTTTGACTGATGATCTTGTGAAAATAAAGAAAATTGAAAGAATAATAGAAAATTGATAAGAATAATAATGCGTATTTTTTTCATAAAAAATTCTAAAATGGATACCAGATTTAAGAGTTTACAAAAATACAAAAAAAAATTATAATGTATTTATTTGATTATCTGACTGTTGTGAAATACATTATTTTGTTAAAATTTTAAATAGAATTAAAAAAAAATCGTATATTTGCAGAACAATAGTGCGGGATAGAGCAGTGGTAGCTCGTCGGGCTCATAACCCGGAGGTCGTAGGTTCGAGTCCTGCTCCCGCTACCAAAGAAAAGGCCTTTCAAAGAGAGGTCTTTTTTATTTTCCATACATCATAAATCAACCATTTACTATCTAAAAAAATAGTTACCTTTGCAACTCAAAATATATAAAAAAGGGTATTAGTTTTATGAATAATGACAATGCATTAATGCAACATCATAATGATCTCACCAATTTACTGATTGAGTTATCATTGAAATTTATCAACCTACCTATTCAAAATATTGAAATAGAGATAAATGCTGCCTTAGAAAAGATTGGTTTATTTGTTCAGGTTGATCGCGTTTATATCTGTGAGTATAACTATGAAAAACAAATAGGAACTTATAATTATGAATGGTGTAATATTGGTATTCTACCTTTTATTGATGAGTTTAAAAATATTCCTTTAGATCTGGTATTTTCATATATTCATTTACAGCAGCAGGGTGAGATCATTCACATTTCTAATCCGGAGCTGACCGAAAATGAATGGTTAATAGAAACCATGAAGATTCAGAATATTGATAGTTTAATTGCCATTCCATTGATGAATCAGGGCCTTTGTATGGGGTTACTGGGTTTTGATATGGGTGTATATAAGCATAACTTTAGTGACAGAGAGTTACAAATTTTCAAGATTTTCGCTCAAATGATTGTCAATATATTTGAAAAGAGAATTAATGAAGAAAAGCTTTTGCTTGAGAAACAACGTGCTGAAGCGAGTGAAGAAAAGCTCAAACTGATGATCAAAAACTCAAATGATGCTTTTGTTTTGGTCAATGAAAAAGGGGAACAATTTTATGTGAGTGATATTTCAATTGCTGAAACAGGATTTTCAATGGAAGAGTTATTGGGACCTGTTATTAATGTTATTCATCCGGATGATGCCAACTTGTTATATGAAACATTAGATGAACTTTTAAAAAATCCTGATAAAATCATTAAAGTTCAGTATCGACATAAATTGAAACAAGGTGGGTATATTTGGTATGAATCAAAAGCTCAAAATTTTCTATCAAACCCTCATATCAATGCTATCATTGTCAATGTCCGAAACATAGATCTTATTAAAAACAATGAAATGGAGCTGATCAAAGCGAAAAACAAAGCGGAGGAGAGTGATCGGTTAAAGTCTTCATTTTTGGCAAATATGAGTCATGAAATCAGAACTCCCATGAATGGGATATTAGGATTTGCAAGTATCTTAAAAAAAGAGGGATTAAGCAAAAAAGTTCAGGATCAATATATTGAATTGATAGAAAAGAGTGGAAATCGGATGTTAAATATCATCAATGACATCATGGATATATCCAAAATAGAATCAGGGTTAATGGATTTATATATGTCAGAAACCAATATCAATGAACAAGTGGACTTTGTTTATCATTTTTTCAAACCTGAAATTGAAAGTAAGGGATTGAAAATGGCCTATCATTTAGGATTACCAACAACAGAAGCTTACATTCTTAGCGATCGGGAAAAGTTATTTGCAATTCTAATGAATTTAGTTAAAAATAGCGTAAAATACACTCATTCGGGGAACATAGATATCGGATATCAATTGAAAGGTGATTTTATTGAATTTTTTGTTAAGGATACAGGAATTGGAATTGAAACAAGTAAACAAAAAGCTATTTTTGATCGATTTGTTCAGATTGAAATACAAGACAGGCACATATATCAGGGGGCAGGATTGGGTTTATCCATTGCGAAAGCGTATATTGAAATGTTACAAGGTAAAATCTGGGTAGAAAGTGAAGTGGGGAAAGGAACTACTTTCTATTTTACGACCCCCTATTATCATCAGAAAAAAAAGAGTTCTATTCATCATGAATCTGATTATACAAAAAACAGCAACAAAGAGATAGGTAAATTGAATATTTTAATAGCTGATGATGATTTTGTTTCACAACAAATTTTAGGATTAATGTTGCAGGACTATTCAGAAAAAATTCATATTGCCAACAACGGATTAGAAGCTGTCTCCATTTTTAAAGAAAATCCGGGCATTAACTTGATACTTATGGATTCACAGATGCCTGAAATGACTGGCAATGAAGCTGTTGCTGAAATTAGAAAACACAATAAAGAGGTAATCATTATTACACAAACGGCATTTGCTTTTCGTCATGAAAATGAATTGTCTATAAAGTCAGGTTCTAATGCCTTTTTATCAAAACCTATTAACAAGGAAGAATTACTTAAAACCATTCAGTCTTTAATTCATTAATTTATTGGATTCAGATCTCCTGCTAATACCAATCAAAGGATTAAACTTTTGAATAATTTTGATTGTCTAAAGAAATAAATAAAAAAAATAAAAAATCAAAAACAACGTTTAGTTATATTACTTAAACAAACACCAAAATAAATGTAGTATGAAAAAAATGATGAAAAATTTGGCAATCGTAATCTCAGTCTTGTTCATTTCACTCGGGTTAAACGCTCAAACACCCGGTTTTGATTTTACAAAAGCAGCAGAACACACGGTAAATGCAGTGGTGCATATCCAGTGTGAATTTTCAGAGCCTAATAGTTTTTACTCTGATTTCTTTTGGTTTTTAGCTCCACAGCCAACAAACAGAAAAATTCAGGCATCCGGTTCAGGAGTGATCATCAGAGCTGATGGTTATATCATTACCAACAATCATGTGGTTCAGGATGCAGAAACCATAGAAGTAATTTTAAATGACAGAAGGTCGTATCCTGCAGAGTTGGTTGGTACTGATCCTGCGGCAGATTTGGCAGTAATCAGAATTAAAGAAGTAGATTTACCCACTATTGATTTTGGCAACAGTGATGAAACCAAAATTGGGCAATGGGTATTAGCTGTAGGGAATCCTTTTAATTTAACGTCTACTGTGACTGCAGGTATTATTAGTGCGAAAGCGAGAAACTTAAATATTTTAGGCAAAAACATGACAGAATCACCATTAGAGTTTTACATTCAGACCGATGCTGCCGTAAATAGAGGAAATAGTGGAGGTGCTTTAGTAGATTTGGATGGTAAACTGATCGGGATTAATACAGCAATAGCTTCTAATACTGGTTCTTATGCCGGTTATTCCTTTGCAATTCCTTCCAATATTGTAAAAAAAATCACTAATGACCTCATCAATTACGGAATCACTCAAAAAGCTTATTTGGGGGTTAATATTGCAGAAGTTGATGCTAAATTAGCTGAAAATATAGGGGTAAAGAAAGTGAAAGGATTGTACATTGCTACAGTGATAAAAGATGGGGCAGCTTTTAAAGCCGGTCTTAAGGATGGTGATATTATTTTAACTTTAAATAACAGGACAATCAATACTTTACCTGAATTAAATGAGATTATGGCACAATCTTCTCCAAACGAAAAGATGCATGTAGTGTATGAAAGAGAGGGAGTAACCTACTCAACAGATATCCTATTACTCAATGAAAAAGGGAATACAAGTATTATAAAACCTGAAATTAAACCATTAATAACTGTTTTAAATACAGAATTTAGAGAATTGACTGAAAAAGAGAAAAATCTTTATGGAGTTAATGCTGGTTATGTGATTGAAAAATCTGGAAATTCACCTTTATTCAGAGCCGGAATCAAAAACGGGTATGTGATTACCAGTATTGGAGGAGAAGAGGATATTGATTTACCCACCTTACAAAATCTTGAAAATTATAAAGGTAAAGTGATTATTGAAGGATTTTATCCATCTGACAACCGGTTATCTTACTATATTATCATTTTATAGATTACCTAACAAAGGCTAAAATTACAGCACAAGGGTTTTGGGTTAGATGATGGGACGGTTTCATCGTAAAATGCTTCACTTGTGCGGGTATAATAAAAGTTTCAGCATAATGAACCACAAAAGGTTCAAAATCGTGGGAGGGGCTTTCAATCGAGATCTCCTCCCCTTCTATTACACAACCCACATAAACAGAGTCTGTCATATCAACAGTCACCGGTTTTGCAAACCAGAATCTTCTGGTTTCAATAAATTCCCGCTCATGAAGACCTGTTTTCTCTTCCACCCATCCATCACCCGTTTGGAGTGTTTCAATTCTGTTTATTAGGTTATTTTTAGTCCATGATTCCACTCTATCCCATTGGATAACCTGCGCAGCATGATTAATGTTGATTGGTCTTGGTTTTCCATCGAGACCCAATCGTCCCCAATCCCACATTTTAAAAGTAAAAATATAGGGAGTGGCACTAATTTCCAAAACCATGCAATCTTTTCCGGAGCAATGAACGGTCCCGGCAGGGATCAGCAGATGATCATGGGTTTTAACCGGCCATGCAGGTACATATTTTTCAGTTTCAAAATGGAAATCACTTTGTTGAGCCTGATAAAGATCATGAAGCATTTCATCAGGATTAATAGCCTCTTTTAAGCCCAAAAACACCTTTGCATTTTCCTTTGCATAAAATATATAATAACTCTCATCCTGAGTATATGGGATTCCAAATTTTTCCTGAATATATTCAGTAAGCGGATGTACTTGCAAACTTAAATTACCACCATCCACCGTATCCAAATAATCGAAACGGATTGGAAACTGATCCCCGAAACGAGCATGTACTTTATCTCCCAACAATTCTACAGGATGCAAAAACACTAAATTAATGGAAGGAATCTCGATTCTTTCTTCCTCCAATTGGATAAACAGACTATTTTCTTCCGGTACACAATTAAAACACCAACCATAATTGGATGGATCTGGATCCAGATTGCAATTATTTTTCATCCATTGTCCACCCCATGGAGCGGGATCGAAAAAAGGAACAACACTAAATGGTTGTTTAGCAGTATGGCTTAATGCATCAAAAACAGCATCAGCAGATACCATTTTTGGTCTATATCTATCATTTGTATCTAAAAAATAATCGATTTCAGGAAATAGTTTTTTCTTCCATTTATCGAGCACACGCCAATCCACAAAAAAGCCTTGTTTATAAAGAAGCATCCAATCTTCAACCGAACGATTATGTAGTCCTAGGCTATCAATTTCATGGGTTCTCATTCTCATTTGAATTTCCCAGCGAGCCATATCTGCATAGATCAAGAGAGAACGATTTTCAGAAATCGAAGCTGCTCCCGGACCCAAAATAAGAATTGTTCCTTCAGAAATCTGATTTAAAGATTGTTGAGCCTGAAACACTTTTTCAGGATCAAAAAAATCTTGAATTGTGAGTCTGGTCATATAGCCAAAAATACGATCACTAGTTACATCAGGATACACTAAAGCCTCAATTTTTGAAGGATTCCATATAAGTTGATATGTATTTATGATCAGACTATGTTTTATATTTGTTGCTATTTGATGGATTAACTCTTCCACTAGAACCCCTTGGTAAAATTCAACAGCAATGATTCTTTTCTTTTGATTTAAAAGAAGAATTTCAGATTCTATTTTTTGACAAATAGGCACCCAATTTACAAAAACCGGATAATTTTTGGATGGTTTTACAGATGGAAATCTATTAAAATTTGAATTTTTCATTGATGGATGTTACGTTTTGCAAAAGTAAGGAAAAAAGTAAGTAAACTCATCCAGAATATATGATGAAGACAAGAAGAATTATGATCTCATTAAACCATTTTTTTTATATTTTTGCCAAAAAAATATATACTATGAAAAAAATAACCCTATTACTAATTAGTTGTTTCATCGTAATGGTATCCTATTCACAAAGTGATACTACGATCATTTTTAATGGAAATAAAATTGTAATTACTCAAGATAATGAAAATGTTTCTGTTTTTGTAGAAAAAATGGAACCAGGAATTAATGCTCCTGATTCAACATCTACTGATTCCATTCCTCCTTATATTGTTGATGAATATGTAGAAGATCCTTTTTATAATGACACTATTGAGTCTCCTGACTATGATTACAATTTTGGAGATCGGTTTTTAAATCCCGATTTTACGGAAAGAATCCAAAGAAACTTAAGACGCAAACAATATGAAGCTCATATTTCCGGATTTTTCTTAGGATTTTCCAATTTAAGTTCCCGTGATTTACAAATTGGATCTGTTCCTGGTGCTGTTTTAAAATTCTCCTCATATGAAATTGGATGGACCATGTTCAGCAAGGATGTTAAATTATCCAAACCCTCTAAAAACTATGCCATTTTATTTGGGGCAGGTTTAGGATTCAGATATAACCAATACAATGCTGATTTAAACACTGCATTCAGACCCATTAGTAATACAACCATCCAAACCGGTGCTCCAATGGGGATTGAATACACAAAAAGTTATTTATCCGTTTGGTATTTCCATGTTCCAGTTGTATTAGAATGGCAAAAGAAAAAGGGACCAACCAGTTTCTATGTTCAAGCCGGAGTAGAAGCAGCTGTTAAGATTAGTGGAAGATCAAAAATTTTATACAATCCTGATGATAATCGGGAAATGTATGAAGTGATTGGAAAAAATATGAATATTAATCCTTTTACTGTTGATGCCAAACTTCAGATTGGGTTAAACAGTGTCTCTTTTTACGCAAAATATGGTATTATATCTTTCTTCCGTCAAAACAGAGGAGCAGATGTGATCCCGGTTGCATTAGGATTTAACCTTCATTTTTAATAGTGGTTTCTAAATTTTCAGTATCTTTGCGCCTCAATTTAAAAACACAATTGTATGGCAAAAAGACACTTGATTACCACAGCTTTACCTTACGCTAATGGTCCGTTACATATTGGCCATTTAGCCGGAGTTTACATTCCCGCAGACATTTATTGCAGATATATGCGCATGATGGGTGAAGAGGTGTTGATGATTGGTGGGTCTGATGAACATGGTGTTCCTATCACTATTAAAGCCAGAAATGAGAAGACAACACCTCAGGCAGTTGTTGATAAATTCCACAATATCATCAAAGACTCCTTTGAAGAATTAGGAATCACTTTTGATATCTATTCCAGAACTTCAAATGAAATTCATCATCAGACAGCATCTGAGTTTTTCATTAAATTGTTATCTGAAGGAAAATTGATTGAAAAAACAACCATGCAGTTTTATGACGAGGAAGCTAAGCAATTTTTAGCAGACCGCTATATTACCGGTGGATGTCCTCATTGTCATAATGAAAGAGCTTATGGCGACCAATGTGAAGCTTGTGGAACCACACTCAATGCAACTGATCTGATCAATCCTAAATCCACATTAAGTGGCAATGAACCGATTTTGAAAGAGACCAAACACTGGTATCTTCCTTTAGATCAATATGAAGGTTGGTTAAAAGAGTGGATTTTAAAAGGGCATCAAAACGATTGGAAAGTGAATGTTTACGGTCAATGTAAATCATGGATTGAAAGTGGTTTACAACCTCGTGCTGTGACCCGTGATTTGGATTGGGGAGTGAAAGTCCCTGTTGACGGTGCTGAAGGAAAAGTACTTTATGTATGGTTTGATGCTCCTATTGGATACATTTCTGCGACTAAAGAGTGGTGTTTGGCTCATAATCAATCCTATGAAAAATGGTGGAAAGATGAAGATACCCGTCTGGTTCATTTTATTGGAAAAGACAATATTGTATTCCATTGCATCATATTTCCTGCGATGTTAAAAGCGGAAGGATCTTACATTTTACCGGAGAATGTTCCGGCTAATGAATTTCTGAATTTAGAAAATGATAAAATTTCAACATCCAGAAACTGGGCGGTTTGGTTGCATGAATATTTAAGAGATTTTGAAGGAAAACAAGATGTTTTAAGATACACATTGACTTCAATCACCCCTGAAACGAAAGATGCAGACTTTACCTGGAACGATTTCCAATCCAAAAATAACAATGAGTTACTAGCCATTTATGGTAATTTTGTTAATAGAACTGTTGTTTTAACTCATAAATATTTTAACGGCGTAGTCCCTCCGATAGGTGATTTTACAGCTGAAGAGAAAGAGATTCTCATCAGAATTGCAGAATTCCCAACCATCATAGGTTCATCCATTGAAAAATACAGATTTAGAGAAGCATTAGGCGAGTTAATGAATCTGGCTCGTTTAGGGAATAAATATCTGACCGATACAGAACCCTGGAAAAAAATTAAAGAGAACCCGGAAGAAGTTAAGAAAATACTTCACATTTCCTTACAAATATGTGCTTCATTAGCTGTTTTAGGGGAACCATTTTTACCATTTACCTCTGAAAAACTTCGAAAAATGTTAAATATGAATTCTTTCCCATGGAATCAAGGGGGTAGAATCGATTTATTAAAAGCTGGTGATTTGATCCTGCAGCCGGAATATTTATTTGAGAAAATTGAGGATGATGTGATTCAGCAACAAGTTCAAAAATTGTTAGATGCTAAAGCTGCTAACATGATCAATCAAGTACCGGTAGAACCTGCTCAGGAGGATATCAGCTACGATGAATTTGCAAAAATGGATTTGAGGATTTGCACCGTTCTGGAAGCTGAAAAAGTGGCTAAAACCAAAAAGTTGATGAAGTTGAAAGTGAATACCGGTGTTGACACAAGAACAATTATTTCCGGCATTGCTGAAAATTATGAAACGGAGGATTTGATTGGAAAGCAAGTGTTGATGTTGATTAACTTAGCCCCTAAAGAGATCAAAGGTGTATTATCACATGGTATGGTACTGTTAGCTGAAAATGTAGATGGAAAACTCTCTTTGATTCACCCTGACAAGCCGGTAAAACCAGGCAGTAGTGTCAAATAACCATTAGATTACAACCTCTTAACCGGGCGCTGTCCAGGCGTCCGATAATTTCAATTGCCCCGTTTGGATGTCTGCGTCCCAAATCTTCTGTTGCTATAAATGCACAGGAATAGAGGTTTGCAAAATCAATCACCTGAATAGCTCCAGTTGTTGGTTCTGTATATTTGAAAGAAGAGTCAATGAGACTGGGAATCGGTTCTTTTTCATCTCTCAGGAGAAGTTTCATCCACGGAGGTGTATTAAAAAGATTATCTCCTGAGCTATATGCTTGAGAAAGCAATTCACACATTCCATATTCTGAATGAATTTTTGGAACCCCCAGTTTTTGAGTTAAAATAGTATGAACTTCCTCTTTTACCATCTCTTTGCGACGTCCTTTCATGCCACCCGTTTCAAACACAATTAAATCAGGAAAATCTATAGAAAAATGTTCTACAAAATCCAATAGAGCAAATGTTACCCCAAAAAGGATCGTTTTTTGACCATTTTCTTTCAGTTTGATCAACTTTTGGTATAAATCCTCATGATTATACAGATAAAATCCGCTATCCTCAGAAGCGCTATTTTGAACCAGGTCGGTCATCATATAGATCAGGGAAGAATCGTCCCTTTCCAAATAATTGGGTAAGAGAGCCAAGAACGTGTAAGAATATGGATCTCCATAAAAAAACTGAAATGAGGAATAATATGCTTTTTGGTATAATGAGAGAGATTTAATGAAATGTCGTGAAGTTTCGGAACCTGTAGTACCGCTACTTCTGAAGACTATTTCAGGAATAAATGGGGTGGTTTTAACCTCATGTGTTTTAAAAAATGAGATGGGAAGAAATGGGATTTGATGGATCGATTTTACTTTATCCGGAGTAATTTTAACCCCTGTGCAGAATGAATGATACACGTCATTATTTTCAAATTGGTACTTAAAAAGGGCCAGTGCCTGTTTTTCAAACTCAGGATCAGTAAAAGGATGAAAAGGGTCATCAAAAACCATAAAGCTATCAATTTTTGCAAAAGTACGAAAAAAAGAAGTTTTACAATGTTTATAAAAAATGATATATTCAAATTAAATTCAAAAAACGATACTTGTTACGTAATTGGATTAAATCGATAACCTATTCCAGGTTCAGTAACTATGAATTGGGGATGAAATTGATCTGTTTCAATTTTTCTTCTGAGGAAACCTATATATACTCTTAAATATTGTAATTGATTAGAATAATTAACGCCCCATATCTGTTTTAAGATAAATTGATGTGTCAAAACTCTCCCTTCATTTCTGGCTAATAAAGATAATAATTCAAATTCGGTTGCGGTTAATTTAACTCGTTTACCTGAAAGAGATACAAAATGGTTTTCGATATCGATTTCTAAATTATTAAATTTCAATTTGGGAAGATTATTCTCTTTAAAATCACTTTTTAAAGCTGTTCTGATTCTGGCTAATAATTCACCGGTTCTAAAAGGTTTTGTAATATAATCGCAAGCTCCGTTATCAATAGCTTTTATGATTTCTTCCTCATTATTTTTAACAGATAAAATGATTACCGCACCTAAAAACCATTTTTTCAATTCAATCAACAGGTTTTGTCCATCATCATCCGGCAAACCCAGATCAAGAATAATTAATTCCGGGGGATAAAGCAATGCTATCGATTTAGCTTCTTTAGCATTTGCAGCTGTTATAACATTATAATTATTCCCTTTTAAACATATTCCCAAAACTTTACGAATAATCTCTTCATCGTCAACTATCAAAATATTTTGTTTTTCCATATCCCTTAATTGTGAATCATTACTTAATATAATATTTAGATGATCCGATCAAATATGAGTTATTTTTTCCTATCTAATATTTTCTTTAATTCGGTAATACAATAGTCAAAGGCAATAATTTTACCCGAATGTAGCAACAAACTGTAATTATCTTCTTTTATCGGTTCTTCGATGATAATATTCTCAACCAACTTTTTGTTGTTTTCCAGTTTTTGGATTAATTCACTGATTTGTTTTTCCATAACATTTTTTATTTTTTGTCTTTATCAATATTGATTTCTCTCAAAAGAGTATTGGCTAATTGATTCATTAAAGAATCAATTAATATCGTTGTTTCGTGATCGGGTTTGATATTTTTTAAATATTTCAATCCTGCTACACCAATTGTTTGACCTTGTATTGTTAAAGGATAATACTGTAGATTTGCATTAGGTAAAGTTTTAGAGAACCTGCCTGATTTTTGTTTATTTAAAAAAGTCCAAGATGCTATGGCAAATTCTTTTTCATCAAATAACAGTTGATTTCCAAAAACTCTTTTATCTAAACTATCTTGAATTTTATCTTTCAAATAAAAGATACAATCAATTTCAAAATATTTTTTAAAAACAAATGCAGACTTATATGCAACGTCTTTAATTGAATTTGCTTTATTCATAGAGTCCAGATAAAAATAGAGAGTTGAAATATGTTTTTGATTACTTTGTAAATTCTTCTGAATTTTTCTAAGAGTTGAGATTTTAAAACTTAAAATGATCCCAACAGTAAGATTGGTAAATAGTGTTATATAATCATGAAAACTATGGATTGAAAATTCATAAAGAGGTGGAATAAAAAAGTAGTCCCAAACAAGAACGCTCACAATTGCAGATAAAAGTATTGCTCCTCTACCAAGGAATAATGATGTCATCGTTACCCCGAGTAAATAAATCAGTCCAACACTTTGATATCCGATAAAACTATTCAATGCAAAAGAGATTCCACTAAAAAAAAGGACAAAACATAAAGAGATCAAATACTCTTTATAAGAAAATTTCTTTTCCTGGAGTAATTGAAAGAGCGATTTATCTCTTTTTTTTCTTTGAAGGTTAACGATATGAAAATCTATATTTGATTGTTTTGCAATTAATTTATCAGTAAGGCTACCCCCTTTTAATATCAGTTTTAAGGGATTTTCATTTGTTTTACCGAGGATAATTTGAGTAATATTATAATCATAAGCGGCTCTCAAAATTCCATTAACAACGTCATCATCAATAATATGAATAATTTTTGCTCCTAATTCAACGGCAAGTTCAAGATTGTTTTGTAAAGATTTTCTTTCTGATTCATTCAAATTAGATTGGGAACTTATATTGATTGCATACCATTTTGCATCAAGGCTATAAGCCATTCTTCTTGTAATTCTAATCAATTTTTCTGAATTAATATCCGCATTTACAGCAACCATAAGTTTATCTTTGGTTCTCCATGAAGATGTAATTTGATTAGAATTTTTATAATCTACAACATCCATATCAACTCTTTCAGCTGTCAATCTTAATGAAAGTTCTCTTAGAGCATGTAGATTTCCTTTTTTGAAAAAATTGTTTTTTGCGATAATAGCATTTTGTGGAATATAAACTTTCCCTTCAGACAATCGTTTAAGTAGGTCATCTGGCGAAATATCAATTAATTCGATCTCATCTGCATTTTCAATAATACTATCAGGAATAGTTTCGTTTATTTTAATACCCGTGATATCCTGAATGGTGTTCACTCTGCTTTCTAAGTGTTGAACATTGACAGTTGTTAAAACATTAATTCCATTTTCCAGCAACTCAACAATATCCTGATATCTTTTGAGGTGTCTGCTACCGGGAGCATTATTATGTGCTAATTCATCAACTAAAACAAAATCGGGTTTCAAGGCAATAATTCCATCTAAATCCAATTCTTGTAAGGTGATTCCTTTATATTCTACTTTTTTAAGAGGATAACATATCAAACCATTCAATAATTGTTCTGTTTCCGATCTGCCATGAGTTTCAACGATTCCGATAACAACATTTTTCCCTTCATTTTTTAATAAATGAGCAAATTCCAACATAGCAAAAGTTTTACCAACTCCTGCACACATACCGAAAAATACTTTCAGTTTTCCCTTTTGAATTTTTGCTTTTTCTTTATTAATTTTTTTCAAAATTTCATCAGGGTTTGGTCTAAACTCATCATTTTGATTTTTCATTTTCAATTTTTATTAAATCGAGGTTTAAAAGAAGAACATTTATTCTTTCTTCCCCTAAAAAGAGAAACTGTTTTTTTTCATTATGTTTATTTATAATTTTATAAACTTCTTTTATATCCATATTTCTTACTTTTGCAATTCTATCAGCTTGAATCATAGCACTATGATAAGATATATGTGGATCCAGTCCACTAGCGGAATAATAGAGTAAATCGTTAGATTTGTTATTTATTTTCATTTTCAATCTATCAGCCTGTTTTTTTTGTAAAATTGCAATCGAATTACTATTGACGCTAAAGTTACTGGCTCCGGATTTTAAGGGATTATAATTTGAAAATGATGGTCTCCCCCAAAAAAGGGAATCACTTTGAAAATTTTGACCTAAAAGCTCAGAACCTGTCGGTTTATTATTGATTTTAATAATACTTCCATTTGCCTCATAAGGGAAAAACAGTTGTGCAAATCCGGTAATTGCTAAAGGATAAATAATACCTAACAGAACTGTAAAAGCCAATAATACTTTTAATGAAACAATTATGTTTGCTTTCATTTTAAACCAAATTTAAAAAATTAACAATGATATCTATCAATTTAATCCCGATAAAGGGTAGCACCAATCCACCTAATCCAAAAATAAGTAGATTTCTCACTAACACTTTAGATGTCGATGATGGAATGAATTTTACTCCTTTCAGTGCAATCGGTATCAGAATAACAATGATCAGGGCATTAAAAATTACGGAACTCAAAATAGCGCTTTGTGGAGAATGAAGAGACATTATATTAAGTTTACTTAATGGTCCATTTATAGCGCCTAAAGAGTACAAAGTTGAAAAGATAGCAGGAATAATAGCAAAATATTTTGCGATATCATTAGCAATACTAAAAGTGGTTAAGGCTCCTCTGGTCATTAGCAACTGTTTGCCAATTTCAACAATTTCAATCAATTTGGTTGGATTACTATCCAGATCTAACATATTCCCGGCTTCGCGGGCAGCCTGAGTTCCTGTATTCATGGCAACACCCACATCGGCTTGAGCTAAAGCAGGAGCATCATTTGTCCCATCACCTATCATGGCAACTAATTTACCTTCAGATTGTTCTTCTCTAATTTTGTTTAGTTTATCTTCAGGTTTCGCTTCAGCAATAAAATCATCAACCCCTGCCTCTGCTGCAATAGCGGAAGCAGTTAAAGGGTTGTCACCTGTAATCATTACTGTTTTGATTCCAATTTTTCTAAGTTGATCAAATCTTTCTTTAATTCCACCCTTTACGATATCTTTTAACTTAACAATTCCTAATGGTTTTCCATTTTCAGTTACAATAAGAGGAGTTGCTCCTTCTAATGCTAATTGTTTAATATTTTTTTCCAGAGATTCAGAGAAATCAAATCCATGATCAAGAATATACTGTTTCATTGAAAAAGCAGCTCCTTTTCTTAATGATGTAGTTATATCTTTATCGAAATTTATATCGATCCCACTCATCCGAGTTTGAGCAGAAAATGGGATATTTACAATTTGGAAATGGGATAAATCTCTCCCTCTGAAATTAAATTTTTCTTTAGCTAATACCACAATTGATCTACCTTCAGGAGTATCATCAGAAAGTGACGCCAATTGAGATCTTTCAGCAAGATAATTTTCAGTAACTCCATCTAAAGGAATAAATTGAGTTGCCATTCTATTTCCTAAAGTGATGGTTCCGGTTTTATCTAATAATAAAACGTCAATATCACCGGCTGCTTCTACAGCTCTGCCACTTTTAGCAATGACATTATGAGTAACCAATCGATCCATACCACTAATTCCAATGGCACTTAATAATCCTCCAATTGTAGTTGGAATTAAACAAACTAATAGCGAAATTAAGACGGTTAATGTGACATCAAATTGATCTCCTGAGATATTTTTACTATAGATTGCAAAAACATATAAAGTTGCAACGGCTAATAATAAAATGATGGTTAATCCGGAAAGTAAAATACTTAAAGCAATTTCATTTGGTGTTTTTTTCCGTTTAGCTCCTTCTACTAGATGAATCATTCTATCTAAAAATGTATCCCCTTGTTCAGCAGTAATTTTTACAATTATTTTATCACTTAAAACAGTGGTTCCACCAGTAACAGCACTTCGGTCTCCTCCACTTTCTCTAATTACTGGAGCTGATTCTCCGGTTATTGCAGATTCATCAACTGTTGCAATTCCTTCAATCACTTCTCCATCAATAGGGATAATATCATTAGATTCACAAATAACAAGATCGCCGATTTTCAACTCTGAAGAGAGCACTTTTTTTTCTGATCCATTTACAAATAACCGGGCATAGGTATTAGATTTCAATTTTCTCAAACTATCAGCCTGTGCTTTTCCTCTTCCCTCAGCAAGAGCTTCCGCAAAATTGGCAAAAATAATCGTAAACCACAACCAGATAATAATTTGAAAATTAAACCCATCAAATGAGCCACTCAAAATATCTTTTATAAAAATGGTACTAGTAAAAATTGATCCCATATAAACAACAAACATAACAGGGTTTTTGATTTGCGTTTTTGGATGCAACTTTTTAAAAGCTTCAATTATGGAAGCTTTAATAATTTTTTTATCTATTATTGATCTATTTTTTGTCATATTCATTAAAATATAATTCCGGACTTCATTAATAAATGTTCTAAAATTGGGCCTAAAGATAAAGCAGGAAAGTAAGTTAAAGCTCCGATAATTAGAATTACTGCTATTAAAATAAATGCAAACAAAGGGGTGTCAGTTCTGAAAGTGCCCAGTGATTTTGGTATTATCTTTTTGTTTGAAAGTGACCCTGCTATAATTAAAACAGGAATTATTACACCAAATCTTCCAATAATCATACTTAACCCAAGAAAAATATTAAAAAAAGGGGTGTTTCCATTTAATCCGGCAAATGCACTACCATTATTAGCTGCAGAAGAGGTAAATGCGTAAAGTATTTCACTAAAACTGTGTGGTCCACCAGATGAAACTTGTGAATATGCTGAGGGAACACATAAAGCTAAGGCTGTAAATATAAGAATCACCATGTTTGGAATTATTACTGCTAATATGGCCATTTTAATCTCTTTTGATTCAATTTTCTTTCCCAGATATTCAGGAGTTCTACCGACCATTAATCCGGAAATGAAAACAGTTAGCAATACAAAAATTAACATACCGTATAGTCCGGCACCAACACCTCCAAATACTATTTCTCCTAACATCATATTTAACATTAAAATCAATCCTGAAATAGGTGTTAAACTACTATGAGCGCAATTGACGGCACCACAAGAAACAGCTGTAGTTATATTTGCAAAAAATACGCTATTTACTATTCCAAAACGGGTTTCTTTGCCTTCCATTATTCCTGATTGCTGTAAAATCGGATGTAGATAATTTTCAGAAAACAACATGATAATAAAGCCTATCAGTAATAATCCGAACATGGTAAAGAAAAGTGTTCTTCCCTGTTTTTTTGATCCAACAAATCTACCAAATGTGAAAGGTAGTGCCATTGGAATCAGTAATAACGAAAACATTTCAATAAAATTAGAAAATGGTGTTGGATTTTCAAACGGATGTGAACTATTCGCATTGAAATAACCTCCTCCGTTGGTACCTACCATTTTTATTGCTACTTGTGATGCAGCCGGTCCTAAAGGTATGGTTTGATTCACTCCTTCAATAGTTTCAATATTTTGGTACGGTTGTAATGTTTGTACAACTCCTTGTGAAATCAATAAAATTGAAATAACAATACTTAAAGGAATTAAAATATAAACAACAGAACGAGTAATATCAACCCAAAAATTACCCAAAAGATTACTTTCTTTGTTTGCAATTCCTCTGATTAATGCAATAACCACTACTATACCGGTTCCCGCACTTAAAAAATTCTGAACTGTCAAACCAACCATCTGAACTAAATAGCTCATAGTTGTTTCACCGGCATAATTTTGCCAATTGGTGTTTGTAACAAAACTTACTGCGGTATTAAAAGCCAAATCAATGGGTACATTTCCTAAGTTTTGAGGATTGAGGGGCAGCCATTTTTGGATCATTTGTAAAATAAACAGTAAAACAAAACCAAAAAAATTGAAAATTAAAACAGAAAAAAGATACTTTTTCCAATCCATATTTTGCAATTTGTCAACTTTGCAAATCTTATAAATCAATAGTTCAATTTTTGAAAATATAAACAAGGGGTGCCAATATTTATTGATATTTTTTATTGAATTTTCCTCTTTTGAAAAAATTGAGAAGATATAATATCCCAAAATTGGACAAACAATTACTAACAATGTAATTAATACAACTATTTGAAACAAATTATTATATAACATAATTAAAATTTTTCAGGATGTTCTAAGGTATAGAATAAATAAATTAAAATCAGAATAGAAATCAGCAAAGCAATAATCATAATGCAAAAAATTTACTCTGCAAAAGTGTTTAGAAAGAAATAAAAAATAAATAAATAAAAATCCTTATTTTATAAAAATTTTATAAGTTTTTTTAAATCGAATTAAAAAACATATTTTTGCAAAAAAAAGTATGGCATTTTTTAAGAACATTCATCATCCGAAATGGAAACAATATCTGATCAGTATCTTATTGGTATTTCTGATTTCAACTACCTGTTTTTTATTAAATGAATATATTGGAAACAAAACAGTAGCATTGATTTTTTTGGTGATGGTTTCCTTCATTGCGCTTACTTTTGATATTTTACCGGTTTTACTGACCGCAACCTTAAGCGCATTAATCTGGAACTTTTTTTTTATTCCACCCTTATTTACATTCCACATCAACAGTGCAGAGGATATTTTGATGTTTTTTGTTTATTTTGCCATAGCTGTAGTAAATGCAGGTTTTACGTTTAAAATCAGAAAAGAGGAGATCAAGGCAAGAGAAAAAGAGGAAAAATTAAAATCGATAAAATTATATAACACATTGATTAATTGTTTGTCTCATGAGTTAAAAACACCTATTTCTACTATTATGGCTTCCGTTGATACCATGATGGAACAAGAAGACAAACTTTCTGCAGATGTTCAAAAAGAACTCCTCTCTGAAATCAACACGGCCAGTATTCGGCTGAACAGACAAGTTGAGAACTTATTAAATATGAATCGATTAGAGTCAGGTTTTTTAAAATTAAAATTCATTTGGAGTGATATTAATGAGTTGATCTTTACCGTTATTCAAAAATTAGAACCTTTAAAAAATGAACATTCGATCATATATAAGCCTTCTGACGAACTCCCTTTGTGTAAAATTGACGAGGGGTTGATCGAACAGGTGCTCTATAATTTGGTTCATAATGCGATCATTTATACTCCTGAAGGAACCACCATTACTATAAAGTTTTCAGTTCATGATTCTCATTGTAAAATAATTGTATCAGATAATGGTCCCGGAATACCTAAAGATGAATTGGATCATGTTTTTAAAAAATTTTACAGAGTTACCGGATCAAAATCGGGGGGAACCGGCTTAGGTCTTTCGATAGTAAAAGGATTTGTTAGTGCACATAATGGAACGGTAACCGTTGAAAATTTACCTAAAGGGTGCCAGTTTATAGTTAGAATACCATGCGAAACTTCATACATAAATCAGTTAAATAATGAATAAATACGAAGTATTAATTATTGATGATGAACCACAAATCGGGAAACTTTTAAGGATCATTTTAGAAAACAATGATTTTAAAGTAACATTGGCAACATCCGGGAAAGAGGGAATATTACTGGCTGCCAATCATTCTCCTGACCTTATCATTCTTGATTTAGGCTTGCCAGACATATCAGGGCATTCTGTTTTAAAAGAACTACGTTTTTGGTTTACCAAATCCATTATTATTTTATCGGTTCAAAACAGTGAAGAAGATATCATACAGGCATTAGATAACGGTGCCTCCGATTATTTGGTAAAACCATTTAAAACCGGGGAATTATTAGCCAGGATCAGATCTTCAATACGTAGAAACAACCATGAAGATAATCAAAAAGTGATCACCTGCAGAGAGTTACAAATTGATTTTATTGCCAGAACAATCAAAAAAAATGGGGAGGTTTTAAAGTTAACTACAACTGAATATGGATTAATGGCACTTTTTTTCAAAAATGAAGGAAAAGTATTGACTCATCAACATATTTTACACGAAATATGGGGAGTAGGTTTTCAAAATGAAACGCAGTACCTCAGAGTTTATATTGCCCAGTTGCGAAAAAAAATTGAAGATAACCCTGACCATCCCATTTACATTGTAACTGAAAGCAGGGTTGGTTATCGATTTATATAATCTTTATTTTTTCTTTATATTTTAAATCCTTTTTTTATTTTTTTCTTTATATCTATAAATTTACTTTTGCGACCAAATTTATTATGATATGTCGAAGGAAAAAGCAGAATGGAAGAAAAAAGTGAGTGTTGTCTCATTAGTAGTTGCATTAGGAATTATTTATGGGGATATTGGGACAAGTCCCCTTTATGTATTAAAAGCAATAGTTGGAAAAAATGTAATCAGTGATATTATTGTTTTAGGGGGTGTTTCCTGTGTATTCTGGACACTTTTTTTACAAACAACGATAAAGTACATCTGGTTAACCCTAAAGGCAGACAATGAAGGTGAAGGCGGTATATTTTCACTTTATGCATTGGTGCAGAAATACGGTAAAAAATTAGTAATTCCAACCATTCTTGGAGCTACAGCTTTATTAGCAGATGGAATCATTACACCACCCATTTCTGTAGCATCAGCGATTGAAGGATTACAAAATATACCCAGTTTTGCTCATATTAAAACTGTCCCCATTGTGATTCTGATTTTATCCTTACTTTTTATATTTCAAAGATTTGGAACTCAAAAAGTGGGAGCTGCATTCGGGCCTATTATGGTGATTTGGTTTTTAATGCTTTTTATATTAGGATTTTCCCAAATTTGGTATGATCAAACAGTCCTTAAAGCATTGAATCCCACTTATGCTATACAATTACTGACTCAATACCCAAAAGGATTCTGGATATTAGGAGCGGTATTTTTAGCTACTACAGGAGCTGAAGCCCTCTATTCTGATTTAGGTCACTGTGGAAAACAAAACATCAGAATAACCTGGATTTTTGTAAAAACTTGTTTGGTAGTTAATTACATGGGACAAGCAGCCTGGTTATTGCATCATAGAGGTGATTATCTTTTGGATCAAAATCCATTTTTTGAAATTGTACCTCAATGGTTTTTAATTCCATCCATTTTAATTGCTACTATGGCAACTATAATTGCTTCTCAGGCATTAATTAGTGGCAGTTATACGTTGGTAAATGAAGCCATGAATTTAAATTTCTGGCCTCGGGTTTCTGTAAGGCAGCCTTCAAATAAAAAAGGTCAAATCTATATTCCAAGTGTTAATAATATTATTTGGATCGGTTGTATATTAATGGTTCTTTATTTCAGAACATCAACCCACATGGAAGCAGCTTACGGGTTTTCCATTTCAATTGCCATGATGATGACAACCATATTATTAACCTATTTTTTGGTATATAAACTAAAATGGCATCCCATCTTTATTGTTTTGATTTTACTCCTATTTTCAACCGTTGAAGTTTCATTTTTTATTGCTAATGTAGTGAAAATTAAGGAAAGATGGATGTTCTTATTTTTTGAATTGTTTATTTTTTCTACCATGTATGTCTGGTTTTACTCCAGAAAAATTATCAATAGATATACTAAATTCGTTGATTTAGGAAAATATGTAAAGTTAATTAAAGAACTCAGTGATGATCAATCGATTCCAAAATTTGCGACTCATCTCATCTATTTAACAAAAGCGAACACCCGAAATGAAATAGAAGAAAAAATTATCAATTCTATTCTTTCAAAACATCCCAAAAGGGCAGATATCTATTGGTTTGTTCACATAAACAGAACCCAGAATCCATACACTTTAACGTATGATGTTTCTGAACTTCTGGAAGATAAAGTGATTAAAATTAATATAAATGTGGGATTTAGAGTGAGACCCCGAACAGAACTTTATTTCAAAAAAATAATGAATGAACTCATTTCAAATGAAGAATTAAACATGCACCTCATCCCGAATGGATCAACAAAATACAGCAATGAACCAGATTATAAATTTGTAGTTTTAGAAAAATATTTATCTGTTGAGAATGAATTTTCATTAAAAAAAGGAGTACTACTCAATGGATATTTCTTTTTAAATAAGCTGGGATTAAGAGATGAAAGAGCGTTTGGATTAGATAAAAGTGACGTAACCATAGAACATATCCCTTTCATATACAACTCTGCTGATCACCATATTGTTTTAAAAAAATTGAATCATTCTTAAATCAAAGGAACATTTTAAAGACCATTTTGCCTGATGCATTCCAAAAATGTTGTTTTATATGAATCGCCTAGAGGAATTTGATTTGTTCCAATATAAATAGTTTGATTAGCAATATAGTTGATCTTTTTTATATTGACAAAGTAGGAACGGTGTACTCTGATAATATTTGTGTTGATAAGCATTTCTTCCAGTGATTTCATACTCATCAGGCTCATATATGATTTGGAACCTTCCACAAAAAATTTGGCATAATCTCCCTGCGATTGAATGAACTCCAATTTTTCAAGCGCAATATTTACAATTTTTAAATCTGCTTTAATGAAAAGATGGGTTAGTTTCTCCTTTTTAACTCCTGAATCGGATTGGTTTTTAAATTCAAATAATTCCAAAGCTTTATTAGCTGATTTTAAAAATTCATTAAAACTATAAGGTTTCAAAAGATAATCAACAGCTTCCACTTTAAATCCTTCAATGGCATATTCGGAATATGCTGTTGAGAAAATGATCATCGGTTTGTAGGAAAGAGTTTTCACAAAATCCAAACCATTAAGATCAGGCATATTGATATCGGTATAAATGAGATCCACTTTATTTTTTGCCATCAATTCCATGGCATCAAAAGCATTGGTTGAAGACCCAACCAATTCCAAAAATGGAACTCTTGACACAAAATCGTTCAATTGAGCTAATGCAAGCGGAGCATCATCTAAAGTAATACATTTGATCATTGTGAAATAGGTATTTTTAGTTCAACTTTAAAATCATTTTGATTCTCAGAAATTTTCATTTTAAAACTTGATCCATAAATCAGTTCTAATCTCTTTTTTACATTTTCAAGTCCAATACCGGATCCTGATTCTGTTTTTTGATGATGATTACTATTCTGGATGACACTATATATAAAACGTTCATCATAGGTAACTTTAAAATTGATATAAGACTCTTTGGAATAACTAATTCCGTGTTTAAATGCGTTTTCCAGAAATGTGATATAAATGAGAGGAGGAATTGTAACAGAAGGATAGATCCAAGGTAATTCAACATTGATTTTTACATGATCTGTAAGCAATAATCTCATTAAATCTAAATAGTTACGAATTAAAATCAATTCTTTTTCAAGAGATACTTTTTCAAGATTAGATTCATACAAAAGATACCTCATAATCTTAGAGAATCCAACAATGGCATCTTCCGCTTTTTCAGGATTACTTCTAACTAATGCATGAATACTATTGAGCGTATTCATAAAAAAGTGTGGATTGATCTGGTGTTTTAAATAATTTAATTCTATTTGAATATTCTCATTTTCCAATTCCATAAACCTTTTCTCATTGGCTAAAAATCGAAATTGCATTTTTAAACCTCTGTTAAAAACAATAATTAATAGTACAAATAAAGTATTGGCAATCGGTGGAAAAAATTTGAACGGTCTGGGGCCTTTAGGAGGTTTATTAAAATTATGTTTATCATCAAACCGATGATCTCCATTTTCAAACCGATGATCTCCATTTTCAAAGCGATGTTCCCCATTTTCAAATGGGTGATGTTCCATTTTTTCAATAGAATCAAATTTCTTAAATTTATCATATTTTTTAAACTCAGGCGAAACAAATTCATGATGAAACATCATCAAGATGGTTGCAAGAGCAGTAATTAAGATATAAATCCATCTTTTTTTCTTTTTGATCTCAAAATAGCTTAACGAGAAATCATGGATCAAAAAAAACACAAAAAATGGAAATAAAAAAATAAATGATTTTAAAATAGAGGAATCCGATGAATCTGAATGTAAATTGTTTATACCTTCAAAAACCTGACCGGCAAATAGTAAAAACCAAATCACTCCGTATATGGAATATTCAAACACATACCTAGGAATTTTTTTTCTTGTTTTCATGATCCTATTCTTATGGCAAAAGTAATTAATTATTTTTATAATGGTAAACTACACCTAAAAATATAATATTTTCTGGTTCTGCTACCTGTACTTCATTGTCTAACCTTACAAATAGTGTAATGGCATGAATTTTCGAAAATCTGTAGTCTAAAAAGAGTTCTGATCGCAATTCATCAATGATGTTATCCTGCCTATTATTGAGTCTCAGAAAAAATTCAAAATTAAATCCAAATTTAATAGGTTTATGAAAAACTGCATATTCCATTTTTACTTTTTCTCGTAAATATATTTCAGGATTTAGGGAATAATCTCCTCTATTTTCATCGTAAAAGGAAGCCAATACACCTACCCTATTTTGAAAATGAAACTGTCCGTTTTTGTGAGAAAAAGAGAGGTTACATTGGACTCTATACCGATTTTCAAAATAGTCCCACTTTTTTTTGAAAATATAATCGATATTGCCCCCGATTTTTAATGATTTGCCCCAAAGTTTATAATCAAACCCCAACGTAGTTTTGGAACGATCTAACTGAAATGATGAGCAGGTCCAACGTAACTCTTCTTCTATAAATATTTTAATTCCGGAATGAAAAGCATGTTCTCCTTCTGCTCCTGCAATAGAGCCAAAATTCCATGATTGAGCATGAAGTCCAATACTAGAAACAAGAAGAAATATGCTTAAAATCCTTATTTTAATCATTCTGAAAATTATTATCTTTTAATCTTTGATTTTCGTTCATTGTTGACATTTCCTTAGCTGATTGATCATAATATATTTTAATAAAAGCAGCATCTTTTAAAAAATCAATATTTCCAATTTCAAATTTAATAATCTCTAATCCGGTTCTCTCCTCTAAATCGGCTAATAATTCTTTTTCTTTACCCACTTTTATCAAATCTATTTTATCATATAAAATGATTTTTGTAGCTCTATGTTTAATCAGTTTACTACTTTCAAAAGTCCATATAATAGCGATAAAAATGAAATTTGTCACTACTAATTCCGCATAACTAACCGTTAAAGCCAAGCCATTAATAACTGATATTCCGATTGTTATAAATAAATAGGTCATTTCTCTGATCGGTACCGTTTCCGTTCTATAGCGGATCATTCCAAAAATAGCAAACAATCCCAATGCAAAACCAATTTGCATTTTAACATTGTCCAAAAGATACACTAATAAAAATATGGTCACTGTAAAAAGCAGGAAAGTAAAGTAATAATCTCTTCTTTTGCTTTTTTTATAATAGAAAAACTGAATAATGACAAAGCATACGATAAAATTAAATGTAAATCTTAACAGCAATTGCCAAAAACTATCTGCTTGCCACAAAGGTATTCCGAAAAGATCTTTCATAGATCCAATTTCACTATAACTGGACGCATCAAACTGGTGAGGTACGTCCGGATTAAATGTGTCTTGTAAAAAAAACATAACGTGTTTATTTAAAGTTAGTTTGTAATTTATTTTTTAAAAAATGGATTTTACTTTTAAAACGATTAGCTTTAATGGAAGGATCTGTAACTACAACTCCAATACAATATTTACTAAATGATTTTTCAAAAACCGGTAAATCATATATCATTTGCTTGAAATCAGAATGTGATCTTCCTTCTTGCTTCAATTCAATAATTACTAAGTTTTGTAACTTATTTTCTAAATGGTTTTGGTGGTTGATAAATGACACTTCAAAATCAACAGTTAAACGCTCTGTCTTTTCAAAATTAACAAATGTAATTCTAAAAAACCTATTTTCTAAGTTAGGGAATAATTCTGTACAATCAATCAACAACTCTTTTTCAATGAGTGTTTTAATATTTGGATTGTATGATAAGTCAATGAAATCATTGGAGCCAACTTCAATTCTCTTCTTTACGGTTCTGCCTTTGTTTGATTTTTTCTTGATTTCACAAAAAAACTGACCACTATCACAATATTGTCTTACCCTAACTTTATTTCTAGCTGATTTACCATTGTGATGCTGCATATAAAACTGTAAATTTGGTGTATCAAAATAAAGAGTTCTATATTTGGCAATCCTGTTTCCTAAATGTTCCTGTACATAATATTTTTGTTGAATCAATTCCATCAGTTTTGAAAAAGTTTCTATATCAGTAATATATTTGGTATCTATTCTATTCATCAACTTCACTTTATTCATTTCTGATAAAGAGATTGGTTGCATAAGTTGAATAATCGATTCAAAACTCTTCATTACTTGTAAATGTATTCAAATTCTTTTTCAGAAATTAATTTACCTTTAGGATTATATGTTGATTGTTTTTTCTTGGTTCCATCGACATTATATTCAAATTTTTTGATTTCAACAACCCGTTCTCTGCCATCATATTCAGTTTGTTGAATACATCTTTTATTGGTATCGTATTCATACACAATTTTTGATTTTATTCCATAGTTAGCATATTCAATTTCTTCAATTTTCAATCCTAAATCATTAAAAATGCTCACATGATCCAAAAACTTGGTTTTAGTATCACTATTGGTATTCCATTCTTTAACAGTCAGGTTTTTTTTGGTTGGTTTTTTAACTTTTTCAGTTTGAGAAAATCCTTCAGTTGAGACCTCTAAAAACACAAGGATCAATATGATAAATACAATATTTTTTTTCATATTATGGATTGATTGTTACTATAAATTGTGTTGGCAATGCATAGATTTGACCTGAATTTGAGATTAAAATATTTTGTTTTAAAACAGTTGGAACATCGTTTTCATTGATAGTAGTAGTATAAACTTCGTAGGACCCCGGAATCACTTTCTGGAATGCAAAAACGCCATTCTGCCCAACTCTGGCATCATCAATCGGATAAATATCCCCTGTTTTTTGAAGATAAACCCGATGTTCATAAGCCCATCCAGATTCCAGAATATTTCCGGATCCATCTACATAGTTAGCCCAAACAGTTCCTGTTATGATTGAGGTTCCATTAGCTTGACCAGAGTGAACATACAGATCTGACACTTCTGTAGTATTTCCTCTTGATATATTTACTGTTTGTGTTACTGCTGTTTTAACCCCCATTGCATCTGTTGAATACGCAAAAATAGTATAGTTTCCAGGGGTTAAATATTTGAATTGATAAAATCCATTATAATCGGTTTCAATATCATCATCAAAATAGATGTGATCACCATAAATAATATAAACGTCAGTTTTAACAGCATAAGCAGTATCAGCAGTTAAAGCAAAATTGTCATCATTATGTTTAATGTTAAACAAATAACCTTGAATTGTACCGCTTCCCCCTTCCCCCTCTTCGGTTAGGCAGGAGGTAAGCGATAAACTCAAAGCGACAAATAGAATTATTAACCTAATAATTTTCATCAGAGTATCACAATTTTTTTAGTTTTAACATTTTTGTTCTGAGTTATTTGGACGATTACCATTTGAGGAGCGATTGTCTCGGTTGATACATCAAAATGTAAATCTGTTGGTGTCAAGCTTTTTAACAACTGACCTCCCATGGAATAAATATTCACTATTTCGGAAGGTTCAGCTAATATAAATTGTATAGATTGGGTATTTTTAGAATAAAAAACCCTATTATTACTGATTGATGGATCATTAATTCCCATTGATTCATTGATGGGCACTCTATAGAACTCTTTAGAAGCACGGGCAGGTAAAAATGCACCAATATTGCTATTTTCTGCGTAATAGTAATAATCCAAAGTATCTATAAAAATGGGTAATGTAATTCCATATTCATCTCCCGATAATGTCATTTCAACCATGGTATATGATCTATGTTCTTCACTTTTAATGCGGTAGAATAAAAATACATGATCAGCATCATCTGCTTGAACAGTAAAGCGAGCCCCATTGTCATAGATTCTGGCTGCATCATGTAAAACTGGTTGTGAATTGGAAAACTCAGGCGTTGAACCTAAATAATCGGCTCTCGCATTCATAAATGTTTGAATTCCATTTACACTATACCCATTCACTGCGTAGTCAGAAGTCATACTATTATTAAAATCCACCAGGCTATAAAACTTATTATTATCCGCTCCAACACTTTGTAAAGCTTTGTTTTGCCAAAAAGCAGCAGAGGTTAAATAGGTATCATTTTCAAAATTTTCAGTATAGATGGTTTTGGCATGTGCTAAGTACATTTTAAGCCAACGGGGATTATTATAAATGTTGACTAACATGGGCCAATACTCATCAGTACTATGAATATTCAAAGTTAATTGTTGCCTTTCAGTTGTACTGATTGCTTTTAAACGATCCTGAAATCCAATGTTATTAAATGCCCCAAAAGATAGATTATAATCCCATGGAATCGCCATAAATCTACCTTCCACGCTTCTGTATAAATAATAATTCTGACTGTAAACACCAATATAGCTATCGATATTACACAATACGTTATCAAAAGCACACATCCAGATAAATTTATCCAGATCAAGTATTTTCTGAACACTATCGGAATAATTGGTAACCGTATCACAAAGTGCAATAAAATTGTCCCATCCGGAAGATGATTTTAATTCATACGCTGATTCATAGTCGGTATAATTGGCAGATATATATTCTAAATTGCTTTTGGTTGCAATGGTAGGTTCCAATGCCGGAGAACAACTCATAAATGTATTATTCTTAGAACCATACGTTCTTTTACAGAATGATTTATTTACTGTTTCCGTGTTGGAATAGAGGCCAATATAATTCCCATTTATATAAATTTGAGCAAAATTAGCTTTGGGTGCATACAAATATTTTCCAGCGATCTCATAGGAAAGAACTTCTCTGATAAATGATGGATCACCGTAAACATTGGCCAATTTGATAGAAGTGAAACCCTGATATGAATTTGAAGATTTGAATTCATCTAAAGAAAGATTAAATGGATTTTTCACTCTTCCAGGGCTATAAGAACTGTTCCCTTTGTATTTAACTCCGACACTATCTAAAACAACACCGTTCACTTTTACAGTAGCTGGCATGTACAAGTCAAGAGGTTTATTAGCGATCAAACTATCTTGCCAGGATGGATCGGTAAACGTGATCTCAATTCTTTGGATATAATTGGGATCATATAAATTGTGGTTAACAGCTTCATAAATTGTTTCGGTGGAATAAACAACCGGTGCAACATCCACATCAGTTGAAGCATCAACAGTATAAGTGTTATTGTCAATCAAATTATATGTTGGTTGAGTTCCATTATAAAAAGTGTAGGTGATATCTGAGTTGGCAGGTGCATACAACAATCCTTCATAAACAACTTGATTATCATCATCATAAGTATCCAAATTGGTGTCATAAAGTGGCACAATTGTATTCCCTGATTTCACAAAAACACCGTTTGTTGCAGGTGTAGTTGAAGACATATTCACTTTTACACGGATCACTTTATGTCCGGCAGGTCCATTTCCATTGAAAGTTAAAGCAGGATAGTCAATGGATGTGGCCGTTGTATTGGTATATACAAATCTATAAAATCCCGGAGCTAACCGGGCAATATCTTCCACATTTCCTTCCGCAAAATAGCCATCAGTACCTATTTGGAAATAGAATTCATACAACGTATTTTTATCCAAAGAAATGGAAGGTGTTCTATATGTATAAGTATTGGAAACTCTTGATAAAGGAACTAAAGTTCCAGCACCAAATGAACTGTGTTTTCCGTAGACGATATACAAACCTCTCTGAGCCACTAGAGAGATAACAGAGTCCATGTTCTGATCTCCTACTAAAAGTTGGATATTGGTTTCAGTAAAATCGGTAGCAAAAGTGACACTGACGGTCTCCTGGGCTTTTATACCTAAAAAACCCAAAAAACATAACAATACAAGAATTAATTTTTTCATAATATGGGGTTTAATTGTTTTGGATCAATAGTTTATATCCAAAGTTGTTAATTTTAAGAATATATAAACCTGTTTCACAGTCAGGTACTATAAATTCGGCTGTATTAATAGTTGAATAAAGCAAACGACCATTCATATCAAACAGTTGAATCAAACTGGAACTATTCTCTTCTAACTGATTAATTTTTAGGATTTCTCCAACAGAAACCGGATTTTTAAAAGTAATATTTGGTTTTATTATATCTGCAATTCCTTGATTATTATTAGAATGAGTAGTATCAATAATTCCAATAGGAGTATTCGCACAAATGGTTGCATAATCGCCATTTACGTAAGCAGCAGAATAGCGTGTAACTTTGGAACAACCATTTGCTGAATTATTACTCCATATTGCGCCACCTGTACTATCTTTTTCATAAACTGTGCTGGCACCAGCTCCGGCGAACAATAACATATTCCCATTAGGCAACATTTGATTTCCACCCATATTTGTAGAGTTTCCTGTAAGCGTTACTTTTTTATAATAAGTTGTTGGCAAATAAGAAGATCCGGAAGTATAGCTAAAGTTATAGCTACTATCTATGTATGGAGGGATGATACACATTCCACTAACATTTGTATTACTCCACACGGAAATCATTTGAGCAAAAGGGTGATAGTTAGATGCTGATGGATCTTCACGTTGAGCCTGATAGGTTTCTCCCAAACACCAAGCAGCATCATGAATAACGCCAAATGTTGAACCGGTTTTTCCATAATTGGTAGGATTTCCCCATCTATAAAGGAAATCACCCCCTTTTCCGCTTAAACCACCTGAACCTGTTTTCGCTTCGGCTGTAGTGGTACTATGATCAATTACATAAATCTCTTTTAAATGTTTACAACTGAATACAATCTGATCTCTGGCAGGATTGTAATCAATTCCATTCAAATGTTGCCAGTCGGAATACCCCTGAGAGCCTTGTACTGCAACATTAAACTTATTAGGTGTACTTGAAGGATCACCATAATTAGCTAAACTACTGTTGTTATTTTGCACGGTATGGTCAATAAACCGCCATTCCCATACAATCTGTCCATTCACTCCATCTATTTCAACAATTTTGTCATATTTCAAACTAGAAGTTACGCCTGTAAAACCATATTGACTTAATTCTGAAGAGGTTGCTGTGGTCAAAACTGCAGCTAAAACATGTCCATTTGGCATATAACAAATATCATGGTGAGCCCCAACTGAAAAGCTCCATACTACTTGTCCATCCCAATTCACTTTTTCAATTTTACTACCTGCACCAGCACCACTTCCACCCACAATTCTGATGATACATCGATCAGGTGTTAAAAATGAACTGTATCCATTAGCTCCCGTTAATGTCCATGTTTTATAAACGGTACCTGTTAATGTTACTAATTTTGTAGTAGTTGAACCTTGAGAAGCAATTAAAGTATAATCTCCCCAGGATTGGCCATAAATTGGATTCAAAAATGTGCTTAATAGCACAAGTAAAAAAATAGTTAATTGGGTTGTTCGTTTCATTTTTAAAAGATTTTGGAACAAAAATATATTGAAATAAATAAGAAAAATTTTTTATTCGATTAACAGGATCTTTCTAAAGGTGAACCAAGATTTAATATCTACAAATAATTTATTAACTAAACTTCAGAAAATTCTTTAACAAATTCATTTTCATGAATTATAAATTGAAATTTAATCTATTTAGTATTTATATTATTTTGTATATTTGCATTCTTAATAACCACTAAAAACTACTCACATGATAGTAATTACCGGAGCTGCGGGTTTTATTGGCAGCTGTATGACTCAAAAACTAAACAACATGGGAATGGAAAACCTCATTCTTGTGGATGACTTTACTAAAGAAGCAAAAATCTCCAATTGGATCAATAAAAAGTATATTGATAAAATTGAGCGTATGCATTTTTTTCAATGGGCTGAACAAAACAAGAGTCACATTGATTTTATCATCCATTTAGGAGCCCGGACTGACACAACCGAATTTAATTATGCCATTTTTGAGGAGTTGAACATTGAATATTCTCAAAAATTGTGGAGTTTTGCAGCTAAAAATGGGATTCCATTCATATATGCCTCATCAGCTGCGACTTATGGAGATGGTGCTTTTGGGTACTCTGATGATCATTCCTTGATTCAACAACTTATACCTTTAAATCCTTATGGAAAGTCTAAAAATGAGTTTGATAAATGGGTCCTCAAACAAACTATAACACCCCCATTTTGGGCAGGTTTTAAATTTTTCAATGTTTTTGGACCTAATGAGTATCATAAAGGAAGAATGGCATCTGTGGTTTTTCATTCATTTAACCAAATTAATGTAACCGGAAAGGCAAAATTGTTTAAATCTCACCGACCCGATTATAATCATGGGGAACAAATCAGAGATTTTATTTATGTAAAGGATGTTGTTAATGTATTGTTTTGGTATATGAACTATAAACCGGCAAGTGGAATTTATAACTTAGGGACCGGTTTTGCCAGACCTTTTATTGCATTGGCAAATGCTACATTCAAAGCTATGAAAAGTGCACCAAATATTGAATTTATTGATATTCCTGTTGATATTCGTGACAAATATCAATATTTTACTGAAGCAGAAATGGGAAAAGCCAGAGCTGCAGGATTAAAGAAACCTTTTAGGCCTTTAGAGACTTCTGTAAAGGATTATGTGATCCATTATTTATTAAAAAACAAGACTTGGTAATTTTTTCTTACTCATTTTCAGTTAGTTATAAAATAATGATAAAAAAAATGGGTAAAGTTCGTAATTGATATTTGAATTTTTGTACTTTTGTTTAACGAAACTGTAGTAGATTAGAAAAAAGAAATATTTTTTAAAATTAATGATGATATTTTAATAAGATATGCAGAACATCTCTGACAAAGAGATCCAAAAGATGCTCAAAAAGTTTTTTGGATTCAATAATTTTAAAGGGGATCAATTAAAAGTGATCAAGTCCTTGTTGAAAGGAAAGGATTGCTTTGTCATTATGCCTACGGGTGGAGGAAAGTCAATGTGTTATCAACTTCCTGCATTATTAGCAGAAGGAACAGCCATTATTATTTCACCCTTAATCGCTTTGATGAAAAATCAGGTTGATGCCATCAGAAATTTTGGTACAGAACTGGGAATCGCGCATTTTATGAACTCTTCTTTAAGTAAAACTGAAATTAAAGCAGTAAAAGAAGACTTATTGAATGGGAAAACAAAACTCTTGTATGTTGCCCCAGAAACGCTCACCAAAGAGGAAAATATTGAGTTTTTTAAAGATATTCACATCTCTTTCTTTGCTATTGATGAAGCCCATTGTATTTCAGAATGGGGCCACGATTTTCGTCCAGAATACAGAAGAATCAGAGCTATCATTGATATCATTGATAAAAAAGTACCTATCATCGCATTAACTGCAACAGCGACACCTAAAGTTCAAAGCGATATTCAGAAAAATTTACATATTGAAAAAGCTGATATTTATATCTCCTCTTTCAATAGAGCAAATTTATATTACGAAATAAAAGAAAAAACAAAAGATATTGATAAAGAGATTGTTAAATTTGTCAAACAACACCCTAACAAATCAGGGATTATCTATTGTTTAAGCAGAAAGAAAGTGGAAGAACTGGCTGAATTTCTTCAAGCCAACAAAATCAGAGCGCTACCTTATCATGCCGGTTTAGACTCCCATACAAGAATTGCTCATCAGGATGCATTTTTGATGGAAAATTGTGAAATTATTGTGGCTACCATCGCTTTTGGAATGGGAATTGATAAACCTGATGTGCGATTTGTGATCCATTATGATATGCCTAAAAGTCTGGAAGGTTATTATCAGGAAACAGGTCGGGCCGGTCGCGATGATGGTGAAGGCCTATGTCTTGCATTTTATGACATCAAAGACCTTTACAAACTCGAAAAATTTTCAACCAAAAAATCGGTTGCAGAACAGGAAATTGTAAAACAATTGGTTGCTGAAACCGCATCTTACGCTGAATCTACAAATTGTAGAAGAAAACATCTACTCCACTATTTCGGAGAAAATTATGAACAAGAAAATTGTCAATGTTGTGATATTTGTTTACATCCAAAACCAAAAATGAACGCATCAGAACAAATCCAATTGGCCATAGAGGTCATTCAAACTGTAAAACAACAATTTCAAGATACTCATATCATTGATATCTTAACCGGTAACAAATCTACTAACGTTGTTAAGTTTAAACATAATAAACTTAAAATGTTTGGTGAAGGGGAAGATTATGATGAGAAATTCTGGGGCAGCGTAATCCGTGCCGCTATCTTTGAAGAATTGATCTATAAAGATATTGAAAATTATGGATTGTTAAAATTAACTCCTAAGGGTGAAAAATATATGGATCACCCCTATTCTGTTAATGTTCAAAAACCGGATAAAAAAGGATCCGAAGATGACGATGAAATTTCAGATGATATTATCATCAACAAAGGTGAAGCTATAGATAAGGCTCTATTTGCCCTTTTGAAAGATTTGAGAAAAACCATCTCACAAAAAGAAAATTTACCTCCTTTTGTTATTTTCCAAGATCCTTCTCTCGAGGATATGTGCATCCAATACCCTACTACTATTGATGAAATGACCAATATCAGTGGCGTGGGTACCGGTAAAGCTCAAAAATACGGAAAACCTTTCGCTGATCTGATTAAAAAATATGTTGATGAAAATGAAATTGAGAGACCTCAGGACTATATCGTTAAATCGGTAGTCAAAAAATCAGCCATCAAAGTGTTTATTATTCAAGCCATTGATAGAAAACTTAGTTTTGAAGATATCGCTCTGGCTAAAGGACTTGATTTTGATGAATTACTCACCGAAATTGAAAGTATTGTGGCTTCCGGAACTAAATTGGACATCAATTATTATATTGAAGAGAATGTGGAACCTTATCATCAGGATGAGATTCTCGACTACTTTGCCGAAGCAGAAACCGATTGCTGTGAGGCATGCCTTAGAGAACTGGGAGAAGATGAGTTCACAATCGAAGAGATTCGTATCATGAGAATTAAGTACATGTCTGACGTTGGAAACTAATTTTTAATATTTTCTTAATTATTCTTAAATCCAGTTTCAATTGTTAAAAGATTGATTATTTTTGCACTGAAAAACTATTTCAGTATAAAAATTCAATTTTATGTCTCCAAAAACAAAAGAAGTCATTGTTAGTGTTGCCTCCAAACTCTTTGGTCGATACGGTTTTTATAAAACATCCATGGATGAAATTGCTAAAGTAGCAAGAAAAGCAAAAGGCTCACTCTATTATCATTTTGAAAGTAAAGAAGATCTTTTCAAAGAGGTAGTTTCCCAGGAAATATATATTTTAAAATTCGAATTGAATAAAATTATTCAACTCCCTCAACTTAACGCTTCTGAACTCCTTATACTTTATCTTAATACCAGAATGGAGATATTATCCAAATCCTATAATTATCATGAAACATTAAAAGCTGATCTAAACGATCGCTTTGAATTTCTTGATGACATTCGCACCGATTTAACACTTTGGGAACAAGAAAAAATGAAGGTTATCATAAACAAAGGAATTGAGGAAGGTTCTATCGATAGTAGCCTCAATTTTGATGTGGCTATCGATGTTTTCATTCTGATACTCAAAAGTTCTGAAATCCAGTTTTTTGTTCAAAACAAATATGAAGAATACGCTCCCCATTTTGATGAACTTTTAGGTATTGTTATCAAAGGACTTAAACCCTGATTGCGACAATTTTCAAACTTTTATTTCTTCTTTATAAATTTTATCTTATTGATTTTCTGATTGTTAGAATTTTTAATAATTTTTAACTAAAATATTAGTTGCATAACTAAAAAATTAGTTGTTACTTTGCACAATAATTCAACTAAGTTTTTAGTTATATATAAAAAAATAAGAACATGAAATTTAAAAAGTTTAAAAGTCATCAATTAACCAAAGCGGAAGAGGAGATTATGCAGATACTCTGGCAACTGAATGGAGGATTTGTAAAAGATGTAGTGGATCAATTTCCGGAACCAAAACCTGCCTACAATACCGTTTCCACGATCGTTAGAATTTTGGTAAAAAAGGGAATAGTTTATAATGAAATCTATGGAAATACGCACAAGTATATCCCTAAGATTACGAAAGAGGAATACACTAAGATTTATCTCAATCATTTTGTAGGTAATTATTTTGATAATTCATACAAGACATTAGTTTCATTTTTTGCTGATGAAGAGCAACTATCTGTTCAAGAGTTGGAAGAGATGAAATATTTTATAGAACAATCTATTCAAAAGAAAAAAAGCCATGAATAATACTGTCAATTATGCCATTCAAGTGATGGTTTCTAGTGGATTTTTCTATGGATTTTATAAATTATTCATGGAAAAAGAGACCCATTTCGCCATTAATCGCGCCTATTTATTGATCACTTTGTTTCTCTCTCTTACCATACCTTTCATTCAAATTCCAATTCAAAGCGGGTTGCAAACAACAACATTTAGGGAATTTTTGCAACCGATTTTGGTTGGAGGAACACCCTTAACAGCAAATAATCATATTTCTGTTCAGAATCTCATTTTGTTCATTTATTTAATGGGTGTGTTTTTGCTATCAAGTAGATTTTTTTGGGGGTTGATTCAACTCCAAAAAATCAAAAATTCTGCAAAAAATGGATCTAAAAATGGGTATCAATTTAAACTTACCAATCAAGAGATTGCTCCATTTTCTTTTTGGAATACCATCTATTTGAATGCCCAATTTAAAGATTCCGAAGAATTGGATACCATTTTGTTGCATGAATCGATACATATTAAACAATTTCACACCATAGATGTATTACTCTTTGAAACAGCAACAATTCTTTTTTGGTTCAATCCATTTTTCCATTTAGGAAAGAAAAGCATAAAGGAACAACATGAATTTATTGTAGATAACATTATACAAAGAAACAAAACTGAAATAAAAACCTATTTACTGCTCTTATGTCATACTTCTGGAATCCGATTCAATATAACCAACAATTTTAATAAACCCTTAATAATTAAACGAATGAAAAAAATGGCACAAAATCCATCAAGAGTAGCAACTCAATATAAGTTGTTGCTCACCATCCCCATTATTGTGGGATTAGTCGTACTATTTTCAATCCAAAATAGTAATGCAGAAAGTATTATTTTATCGAAGAGTAATAACAATTCGATTATCGTATCATCTGATATTGTGAACGACACCCTTCCTAAAAAAAATCACAAATTTACTGAAGTTGAGAAACCTGCTGTTTTTCAAGGTGGAAATGAACAATTACCTATTTTCTTAGGTGAAAACATCAAATATCCTGATGAAAGCAGAAAAAAAGGTATTTCCGGAGTAGTAATTATTGAATTCACGATTACCAAAGATGGTAGTATAGAAGATGTGAAAGTAGTCAAAGGTGTAGATCCATTGTTAGACAATGAAGCCATTCGCGTTGTTAAAATGATGCCTAAATGGACTCCTGCTGAAAATAAAGGTGAAAAAGTTAATATGAACTATACATTACCGATCAACTTCAAATTACAATAATTTTAAAAAACCTCACTTTTTTTTTAAAACTGTCCCTAATCGGACAGTTTTTTTTATTTTTGTTTTTTAAAACAAAAATAATGGAAAAAATAATCCTTAAAGTCAGAGAGGAACTCAGGAAAAACATCGACTCCAAAACATTAGAGACAGGGCAACATTTTTTTAAAGAAAAAATTGATTTTTATGGTGTTACCATTCCAAAGGTCAACAAAATAGCGGATCAATTATTCAAAGAGATTATGAATGAACCAAAACCGAGAATTCTGGAGTATTGTGAGCAATTATTTCAATCCGAGAATTTGGAAGAATCGTTTGTAGCAAGTGATTGGTCCTATCAATTAGCTAACCAATATACTAAAGATGACTTTCTTATTTTTCAAAAATGGATCAACGAATATATCAACAATTGGGCCAGTTGTGACACATTATGTAATCACACAGTTGGAACATTGGTTGAGCAATTTCCGGAGCTAATAGATGATCTGATCCATTTTACTGATGCGGACAATAGATGGGTAAAAAGAGCTGCAGCCGTAACATTGATTATTCCGGCAAGAAAAGGGTTATTTTTAGAACATATCTTCAAGATTGCAGATATTTTACTTCTTGATCCTGATGATTTGGTACAAAAAGGGTATGGATGGATGTTAAAAGCGGCCAGTCAGGCGCATCAGGAAGAAGTATTCCAATATGTAATAGAGAAAAAAGCGATCATGCCCCGCACATCATTACGGTATGCCATTGAAAAGATGCCAACCGAATTGAAAAAATTGGCGATGGAGAAATAATAAGCTAATGTGATAATGTGATAATAAGCTAATTAGGGGAAGGGCGAAAGGGGAATTAACAAATGAGCAAATTAGTGTATTAGCAAATGAAGAATGAATAATGAATAATGAATAATGAATAATGAATAATGAGCACATGAGCATTCGAGCATTCGAGCATTCGAGCATTCGAGCATTCGAGCATTCGAGCATTCGAGTAAATGGTTAGTTTCTGCGGAAATCAGCGTGATCTGCGGGTGATTTCTATAAATTTTTGCCCGCAAATTTCGCAGATTTACGCAGAAGTTATTTTGGTTCTTCTTAAGGGCAAAAAATTATTTGTTTTGTATTTATTTATTTTTTATATTTGCATCGCAAAAAGAGTAATGTAAATGTTGAAAATTTAATAAAACACATTATGAGTAATAAAAAAACATTTCGTATAATGGGGATCTCAATGATACTTGTTTTTCATCTATTGAATTCAATCCAGGCACAGGTTCCGGCTAAACTTCTGAAAATAGTTGAAAAAAATGAGAAAATACAATCCGGTTATGTTAAATTAAAATGTGTATATAAAACTGATAACGACACAACTGATTCTCATACAGAAACAGGCTATTTTATTTATACTCCTAATGATTATAAATATTTTTTAATTAAGGAAAACCCTGATCATAGATACTTGTTTTGTAAATCAGGAACGATGCTTTTAATGAACTTCAATAAAGAAGATTATGTAAAGTACCGTTCTTTTGAAGAGGATTTTGATCCAACAACAGATCCATTTACAAATTTCGCTTTTTTTAAAATCACTTCAGAAACTGCCCATTCATGGGAGAAGGATACAATTTTAAAAATAACCCCAAAAATGGATGTAAAAAATTTGAGATATCTTTTAACATCTCCTAATGAGGAAACTTTAACCGATATAATCACTGAGTGGGAATTTGATTATAAAACCCATTATTGGGTAAACCTTGAATACTCCGGTATTTTTGAAAATATAGAAAGACTATATGGAACAGTTCAAATCATTGATTTTCAATTCTATGATTATATAAATCCTGTCATTTTAGACACCATTACTTTCAGAATGGATGAACTTAGAAAAAAATATAATCAACAGGAATTAAGAACACAAGAAAAAAAGGATTCATTATTAAGAGAGACAATTTGTGATTCTATCATTCAAATAGTTTCTTCCAAAGAAACAAAATGGATAGAGAATAATTCTGTTTTACCTGAAAAAGATTCATTAAAATATATGCCTTCCTGGAAATTTCCACTTTTAACAGGCGACACACTGTACTCAGATAGTATTCAATCTTCATATCTGTTTTTGGATCTTTGGTATGTCGGCTGTGCTCCATGTATCATGGCTATGAAAGAGTTAGGAACAATCGATAGTTTGTTTGACAAATCTTTAATCAAATTTGTCAGTTTAAATGTGATCGATAAAGACACTGCAAAAATTAAAAGAATAATAAATACTTTTAACATAAAATCTGACATCGTCTGTTCTTATGATTCCTCATTGGACACTATCTTATCCAAAGAGATGAGTGATTGCAGAGGATACCCTGAATTATATCTTATTGACATGAAAACCAAACAAGTGATTTGGAGCTCTTGCGGTTTTTATAAAGGATTCACCAAAGATATTGAGGCAATTTTAAAGAAAGAAGATTAAAAACAGGTAAAAGGAATTAGAATTAGCAAATGAGCAAATTAGTGAATTAGCAAATGAATAATGAAAAATGAAAAATGAATAATGAATAATGAATAATGAATAATGAAAAATTGAGCAATCGAACATTCGAGCATTCGAGCATTCGAGCACATGAATGTTATCCTTATTTCACAATAATTGGAAATTCTTTGAAAACTTTTAATAGTATAATGAGTTCGTTTTTAAGTTTATTTCGAACAAATGATTTCATTTTTTCATCCATGAGTTCACCTAATCCGTTTAATAAACTTTTATTAGGCTGATTTTCCAAATATGTAATACATTGTTGAATATATTCTTCTAAAGAAGTATTCATTCTTGATTCAACAATCGTTTTGTTTATAGGAGTTCTATTTTCTAAAAAAAACCAACAATCAAAAATATCCCGATTGGCAATCTCTCTCCTGTCTAGCATTGCACAAAGTTTATGAGCAAACATGTCTGAAATACTTAAAACGCGCATGTTAATACCATTATAATTAAGTAATTCATAGTGATTGTCGAATGGTCTGTTTGATACTTCCATTTTTAGTTTTCTTTCCCCTTTGCTATAATCCAAAACAAGAATTAACCCGAAGAATTTTTTAGCTTCATCATCAATAGATCCATATTTTTGAAGTATGTTTCTTAACTTAAAAAACACTAAATCTTCTTTTTCAGAATCCAATAAATCAAAATCCAGATCTACGGAAAAACGGGGTAATTTATGAAAAAACATCAATGCTGTACCACCTTTAAACCCTAGATAATTAGAAAGTTCTATATCTGAAAAAATATCTTTCAGAATTTGAAGCATAAAAAATTTATGTTTATTAATGTTCATTGTCCAATATTTTTTTTGCTCGTTTGACTAATGTTTTCGAATTATATAAAGGAAGAAGTTCTTCAACTTTATCTCTATTTATTGGTCTTAAATTGTCAAAATAGATCTCTCCATTTAAGTAAAGTAAATCTAAAAATGCACGTTCTACTGATGCAATAGCATAAGCTTGTTCGGTTTGAATAATTCCAAGTGGGGAAGCGAGTATTTCGTTTTTAATTTTTCTAAAACAATAGATCTTTTGATCAATTTCAATATCTCTGGTTAAATAGGAAACCACCGTTATATTACTGTTGTATTGAAAAACCACACCTGCTTTTTGCAATACATATTCTAAAGATATATAAGCAGGTGTAAAAACACGACAGGCTAACTCCTCCTCATTATATTTTTTCTTTGAATATATTCCCCTGCGTGGATTAAGTAATCTACCTGTTTTTACGTAATAATTTAATTTCATCTTAAGTGAATTATAATTAGTTTCTCCAAGCAACATTGCAATATCAATAAACTTATAAACAGTTCGAGAATTACTATATAAATTAAAAATTAAATTACCTGTTTTCATTTTTTTGTGAACTATTCGTTTTGTTTTTTATTACCTTTAGTTTACATTTTAAATTTTTTGCAAATATACAACAAATTTTCTTCCATACTCTATAAGAAGGCTAAAAAAAATTAGCAAATGAGCAAATTAGTGAATTAGCAAATGAATAATGAAAAATGAAAAATGAAAAATGAAAAATGAAAAATGAAAAATTGAGCACATTGAGCACATGAGCATTCGAGCACACGAGCAATCGTTCAACCTTTCAACTTTAATAAGAATGCCACGAATTCACGAATTATAAACGAATTAAGACCTTTGCCCTTTGCCTTTCGCTTTTTTGCATTCCATGAAATAAATAAAAATTAGTTACACAGTGTTTCACTGGGTTAGAAGGTGTATCACAGTGTTTTTTGAACTTTAAGTTTTAATTATATTTCAACCTTACAACCTTTAAACAGCGAAGCGTTCAACCTTTCAACTTTTAAAAAGCTTAACAATCGAGCACACGAGTACACGAGCATTCGAGCATTCGAGCATTTTTGAAAACATTGAGAGACTTAGTGATACAGAAAAAATCTGTTTTCATCTGTTCCATCTGTTTCATCAGGGTTCTATAAGGCGAAAGGAATCCTAAAACTTCAAATTCCAGGCTTGTATATGTTGTATGCCATTTCTGGATGAAAATTGAAAATCATCCAGTGAAACCAGATACTTTTCATAATGATCTTTGATAGTTTCCAACGAGTTATATTCTCTTTCCATAGTTGATTCATCCGGAATCAAATAGGCAACTTGAAAATAGATCTTTCTATCCCCTTTTATGGCAACGAAATCAACTTCTTTTCCTTTCTCTACACCAACATAAACCTCAAAACCTGCTCTTCTTAGTTCTAAAAAAATAATATTTTCAAGTTTATACCCAATTCCGTAACCAACTCCCGGATAAAGTAAATTTTTATAGGCTAAATCATTGATATAATACTTACAGTTTCCTGCAATAAGATCTTTCCCTCGAATATTATAACGTTCCGCTTTGTGTATTAAAAATGTTTCTTCGATATAATGGATATAATTTGATAGGGTATCATAGGTAGTTTTTTTATTCAATCCCTTATAGTAATTTATAATTGAATTAATTGAGATTAAATTGGAAGCATTATTTACTAAAAAGATAAATAAATCTTCTAATAATTTAGGATCTTTTATATTGTATCTTTGTATAATATCTCTTAATAGAACTGAATCTTTCAGAGCAGAAATATAATTTCTTTTTGTTTCATGATTGGGTAAAGAAAACAATTCCGGCAATCCCCCGGTCTCAAGATACTCAATATAAGATTGTTTCGAATTCTCAATATTCAAAAATTGAAAATATTCTTGAAAACTAAAGGTAAAAATTTCAAATTGAACATATCTACCTGACAATAAAGTCGATAATTCTCCGGATAACAATTTTGAATTAGAGCCACTAATAAATATTTCATATTGTTCAACAAAATCCTGAGCATGTGAGTTCACAAACCGCTCCCACCCTTCTATATTTTGAATTTCATCAATAAACAGATACTTTTTACCTATTGGATTCAATTCATCTTTATAATAAATAAGTAAGTTTTCTAAATCTTTGTAAGTTTTAACAAAATCTAGTTCTATGAACTCTTTATTGATATAAAAAATATTTTTGGGATCAACTCCATTGGTTATTAGTTGATTAGCAATTTGTCTTAATAAATAGCTTTTACCCGAACGACGCTGACCTACAAGTACTTTTACAAGTTTGTTCCCTACGTAACTCATTATTTTATCCGTATAATCCGTGCGAATAAAACCTAAATTTGGAATTTGTTGATTCCAAAAATTAAATTTCCGAATTGATTCAAAATATTCTTTCATAGATGAATTTTTTGCAAATATACAACAATTATTCTTCCTCACTCGTATTTTTTAACTTTTTTTGTATTTTTTTATTCTATACTCGATAAAAAGGGCGAAAGGGGAATTAGCAAATGAATAATGAATAATGAAAAATGAAAAATGAATAATGAAAAATGAAAAATGCAAAATGAATAATGAAAAATGAAAAATGAATAATTGTTATTTGTTATTTGTTAAATGTTAAATGTTATTTGTTAAATGTTAAATGTTAAATGTACATTCGTAGCCAAAAACCTCTATTGGTATATCAACTCCTCCATTCGCAAATTTAATTTGTACAGGTTATAAATCTGTTACATCTTTGCACTGTTAAAAATGTGTAACTGTCAAAAATGTGACTGATATGGCGAAGCTTTATAATGAAGGAAACAACATGAAGTATCAATGGCATGCCATTTACACTCGTATGAATCATGAAAAAACTATAGAAAATGAATTACTTGAAAAAAACATCGAAGTTTACTTACCCAAGAAAAGGGTATTACACCAGTGGTCAGATCGTAAAAGATGGATTGAGGAACCCCTATTTAGGCCATATCTATTCGTTTGTGTAAGTGCAAAAGAGTACCAAAAAGTATTGGATGTTCCCTCTGTGATCTCCTATATTTGTTTTTGTGGAAAAGCAGCTGTGATTCCACCGGAACAGATTGACCTGATTAAAGTGTTGGTTCAGGAACAATATCTTTTTGATATTTCATGCCATCCATTACAACATGGACAAAAAGTCAAAATAGCAAATGGAGCATTGAAAGGATTTTCCGGTGAGGTTTTAGAAACCAAAAATAACCATAAAATTCAGGTGTATATTGAAGCACTTTCTTGTTCCATAATTTTTGAAGTTGATCATAAAGATCTGATCGCTTTATAGTATATTTGCAAAAAAAAACGCTTTATGAATGCCAGGGCTTTTATTAAGAATTTTCAACTCAATTTTTGGCACTACCAACTGTTTGGCTGGAGCATCTATATTGTAAATGAAGTGATGACTTCTCTTGATTTTTTTGCCAAAACGAAGAATGCTATACCATATCTTATAATTGCATTTGCTATCTTTTTTGCAGAAACAATGGGATTACGATATGTTTACCGTTACTTTTATAATTTAAGAAAATCTCCCCTACTTTACATTTTACTCATTTCTGTAATCTCCATTTTTTGTTCTTTCATTATGAGGGAACTATTAATGATGGTGGAGCCCCTTCTTTTCAAAAGTGTTCCTCCCTGGATAGAAAGAGTTCGTAATATCCGTTATTTCGGCGCCATTTTTCTAAGTGCCTGGCTGCCTTTTGTTTGGAGTATTTTATATTTTGTGATTCGCTACTGGCAAGAGTTGCAAAATGAGATCCAAAAATCGAAAAATTTACAATTGCAAACCGTAAAAGCGCAATTGAAAATGCTACGGTACCAGCTTAATCCTCACTTTTTATTTAATTCATTGAATTCAATACAAAGTTTGATGTATACTGATGTTAAGAAGGCAGATTTAATGTTGACTGAACTCTCTGAATTTTTAAGATACTCATTAAAACATAATAATGATATCTTTATCCCTTTAAAAGAGGAATTTGAGATTATGGAAAAATATCTGTTTATCGAAAAGATCCGGTTTTCAGAAAAATTACATTACACAATTGATTTTCCCGATGAGATTGGAAATGCCAAAATATTATCATTTCTTACCCAGCCATTGATTGAAAATGCAGTGAAATACGGAATGAGAAGTAATCACAATGAGATTACACATGTATTAATTGAGGCGGAAAAAGAGGGAGACATGTTAAAAATATCGATAAAAAATAATGGTACCTGGATCGACAAAGCGGAACAGGGAACCGGAATTCAAAATACAAAAGAAAGGTTAAAAAATGCTTATTCTGATCATTGCAATTTTAATATTGCTCACAATGACGAGTTAGTAAGTGTCGAATTTAAAATTCCTTACGATGAATAATTTTGATGCTTTAATTATTGATGATGAATCTTTAGCAAGATTCACGCTAAAAAACAAATTGGCAGATTTCCCACAAATCAACATTTTGGGAAGTGCCGGTTCTGTTCAGGAAGGGATTACCAAAATCAAAGAGTTGAACCCCTCTTTGTTGTTTCTGGATATCCAGCTGGGTGACGGTACAGGATTTGATCTGTTGCAAAAAATTGATTACGAAGGTAAAATCATCTTTGTGACTGCTTATGATGAATATGCGATTCGGGCATTTGATGTGAATGCACTCGATTACATCATGAAACCGGTATCTGACAGAAGACTGAAAAGTGCCATTGAAAAATTGCAACAAAATGATGTGGTGAATGGCGTTGAAATTCCGTTAAAGCTCAATTACAATGACCGGATTTTGGTAACACTGAAGAAGTCACTCCATTTCATCAAACTGGACACCATCGTTTCGATTTGTGCATCAAGGGAATACACCTATATTTACACCTTTGATGGATCAGAATATTTGACCTCCAATAGCATCAGTGAATGGGAAAACCGTTTACCGGATCAACATTTTTGCAGAATTCACCGTTCTACGATTATTAATTTTGATTTTATCAAAAAAATCACCCCTAATATTGCCGGAACGGCGGATATTGCGATGCAGGGCATAGATACTGTTTATCCGATTTCAAGAAATTATTACAAACAAATCAAACATAAATACAAACTTTAAATCCGTTTTTTATGGGAATCCGAAAAGCTACAATCGTAATTATTATTTCTTTTTTTACTATTTTAACTTTACACTCACAAAACATAACCCAAGAGTTTGTAGCATCCCGCACAGAAATAGCTCCCAGAATAGATGGAGTTTTAGACGATCCTTGTTGGATTAATCTGAAATCCATTACTGATTTTAAACAACAATTTCCCATTTTTGGGGCAGATCCATCCCAAAAAGCTGAGATTAAGATCACTTATGATAATTTCGCCATTTATATTGGGGCTATTTTATACGATTCTGCTCCCGATAGTATTTATGCCCAATTAGGATCCCGGGATAACCATGAGATTATCAGTGATATGCTCTATATTGGATTTGATACCTATAAAAGACAAGATGCTTACGTATTTGGAATCTCAGCCTCAGGTGTTCAATTTGATTATCGGGATTCAGATCCAACTTATGATGCGGTTTGGCATAGTGCAACTAAAATTGGCGAAAATGGATGGGTTGTAGAGATGAGTATTCCTTACTCAGCAATCCGTTTTCCCAGCACTTCCATTCAGGATTGGGGATTTCAGATTGTGAGGGAAATCAAACGACATAATGAAACAGATCAGTGGGCATTGATTCCCAAAAACAATTCCAGTCCCCGTGCTTTGTGGGGTACTTTAAAAGGTCTTCAGGATATTAAACCACCTATTCGATTGTCAGTCAGTCCATTTGTGAATTTATACTATAAAAGCGAACCTTTTCAAAATAGTGATCAGAGTATTCATTACGAAAATGCTTTCTCCTATAATTTCGGAGCAGATTTAAAGTATGGATTGGATGAGAAATTCACAATAGATTTAACCTTGATGCCCGATTTTAGCCAGGTACAATCCGATAATAAAATTAAAACTTTAGGATATGACGAGGTGGTTTTTAATGAAAACCGACCATTTTTCAAAGAAGGTACTGAATTGTTCAATAAAAACCAACTCTTTTATTCGAGAAGAATCGGAAAAACGCCTGATCAATATTCCAATGTTTACGGGAATATTCAAAATGGGGAAACAATTACTGAAAACCCATCTACCGTAAGGTTAATCAATGCAGTTAAACTAACCGGAAGAAACAACAATGGCTTAGGAATTGGGGTGTTTAATGCGATTACAGACAACACTTATGCGATTATTGAAGATTCTCTAGGTAATGAACGAAAAGTGCTAACAGAACCTTATGCCAACTACAATGTGATCGTATTTGATCAATTGCTTAAAAACAATTCTTCTGTTTACCTCATCAACACCAATGTAATAAAACCAACAACTCATAGAACGGCAAATGTAACCGGAACCGGTTTCACTTTAATGAATAAAAACAGTGTTTATGCTATTGATGGGAATTATGCGATAAGTCAAATACTTACAGGATCAGATTCAACAAGTAATCAATACAATAGCTCCATAGGGCATCGATATTTTGCCGGTTTTAGAAAAGCATCCGGTAATTTCCAATTTGGAATATCTCATACCTATATCGGCAAAACTTATGATTCAAGAGATATGGGATATTATGTGATAGGAAACAAGCAGTCGGAAAAAATCTATTTTTCTTATGATACTTATAAACCCAATAAATTATTTAGAGAATCTTACCATTCCATTACTTATACCCATGTTTTAAATCCTGAAACTTTCAAATGTGTTGGCAATTCAATGAATGCTAATTTTACTTTTCTTCTGAACAATTACGCCTATTACAATCTCAATTTATACGGTATGCTATTTATAGCGTACGATTATTATGAACCCAGGGTTCCAGGTAGAGTTTTCAGAAAATATAAAAATTATAACATCTCCACTTCCTACTCATCAGATGAGCGTAAACCATTTTCTTATGCCATTGAACTCAGTTACGGGGACTTCTCAGAAGTTTTTGACGGAGCTGCTTATGGAATCACACCTATGATCAGTTACAGAATTAAAAATAATTTCAAAATGAGTTACTCCTTTAATTATTTTAACAACACTTACAATATTGGTTTTGTTGAAGTAATTAGTCCGGATGAGATCATATTCGGTGGACGCCAATTGATTACTTACGAAAATAATTTATCGGTACAATATTTGATTAAAAACGATATGAGTTTAAGTTTAGTTGGAAGACATTACTGGTACACAGGTCAATATCATGATTACTACACTTTATTGGAAGATGGTGGCATTGAACTCAATACAACGTATCAATCAGACAGAAACTTCAGTTATAATGTTTTTTTTATAGATTTTATCTATTCCTGGCAGTTTGCACCTGGCAGTACCATCTCTATTATTTACAAAAATGCCATTGAATCTGATGCTGCTTTAAGTGAATTAAACTTTTTCAGAAATATTGAAGACACATTTGATATGCCTAAAACCAATAGTATTTCAGTAAAAATTTTATATTATATAGACTATCTAAACGTTAGAAAACTTTGGAAAAAATAGTCTAAAACTATCCATTCTTTCTTAGAAAAACACAGTTTAACATTGTAAAACATTGTTATAAAACACCATATTTTATTTTTTCAACCTTTAAATCAAAGGAGAATTTGTTATGAAAACAGTTAAGTTATTATTAACTACCATTATTGCTTTGACAATAATGAAGAGTAGTTTTGCTCTTGAACAAAACTATTATTTAGGAATTGTACAACAATCAACAACCAGATGGACAGGTGTAGCAGTAACATCCGAAGAGCGGGTTTTTGTTTGTTATCCAAGAGAGGGAAATATTCCGTTTTCAGTTGCAGAAGTTGTAAATGGAGCAGAGGTTCCTTACCCCAACAATGAGTGGAACAACTGGAATTTGAGTTGTAGTGGTTCCAATCAATTTGTTAGTGTTAATGCTATTTATATTGACAGAAATGGCTATTTATGGATTTTAGATTCGGGTTCAATATTGGGGAATTGTTTATGTGGATGTGCCAAATTAATCAAAGTGGATGTTTCTACAGATTCCATTCTTCAAATCATCCCTTTTAATAGTACAGTGGTAAATGATAGCTGTTATTTGAATGATGTTAGAATTGACACGGAAAGAAACTATGCTTATATCAGTGAATCTGGGCAAGGATCCATTATAGTTGTTGATCTTTCAACCGGAATCATGAGAAAATTATTATCTAATCATCCATCTGTAATTGGAGACGAGATGCCATTATGTGTAAGCAGTCAAATATTTATTTGTAAAGGAAATGTGAATGGAATTGCTTTAACTCAAAATGGCAACTATCTATATTATAAGCCTTTAACAAGTTTTGGTCTATATAGAATCTCAACAGATCTATTAACAGATACTACTTTAGATCAAACATCAGTTGAAGCAGGAGTAGAGTTTGTTTGTTCCACTCTTCCATCAGATGGGATGGAATTTGATCATCATGGAAGATTATTCATGACCGGAATTGAAGATAATGCGATTTACTATTTAACTCCGGGGTTATCCTTATTAACTGCCATTGTTGATTCGAGAATAAAATATCCTGAAGGTATTTCCATCACTGACAATGACGAAGTATATTTTACTACCACACGACGTTTGCATGTACCCGGAGCTTACTTTATTTACAATTTAAAACCTAATCCTCAAGGAGTTGATGATCAAAATGGTACTCAAAACAATATTTCAGTTACTAATTATCCTAATCCATTTCAAACTCAAACGATGATTGAATATCAAATTTCACAAGGGAGTGAAGTGAGCATTACGATAACTGATGTAATGGGGAAAGTGATTGAAAAACATGAATTTGGATATCAAGAAGTTGGAAAATACCAGTTTGAATTTCAAAATAACCAGTTAACCAATGGGATCTATTTGTGTATTCTTGAAACCGGGAAACAAAAGAAAATTCATAAAATGATGATTGAAAAATAATTGACACACTATAAAAACTACCTTTATGAAACCAATTTTAATTAGTATTGTACTCTATTTACTTATTCTTCCTTTTACAGGAAATTGTTCAACGGAAAATGGTGACTTTGAAGTACCCAAAGGATCCATTCAAGGGAAGATTGTCTCTCAAAAAGGGAATAATTCGATAGAATATGTGAGTATTTCTATTTACTCCTTTCCTGATTCTACATTAATAACAGGCGCTGTCACAAAAGTTGACGGAAGCTTTAGGATCGGGAAACTTCCAAAAGGAACCTACTATTTAGTAGCCAACTACATGGGGTTCAACAAAAAGGTGATCTCCCCCATTGAGATTACTGAAAAAAAGCAATTATTTGATTGCGGGACAATTATTTTGGAAGAAGCATCTTTCTCTCTGGCGGGAGTAGAAATTTCACAAGAAAAGCCGGCTATTGAATACAAAATGGATAAGAAAGTGATTCATGCTGATGCTAAATTGGATTCTAAAGGGGGTAGTGTTGTCAATCTATTAGAGAACACCCCCTCGATTCAGGTTGATATTGAGGGGGATGTCTCTCTTAGGGGAAGCACAAATTTCATTGTGTTAATCAATGGAAAACCTACTGCTTTAACGGGCAATGATGCTTTAAAGCAGATTCCTGCCAATAGTGTTCAGGATATTGAAATCATCACCAATCCATCAGCCAAATATGATCCTGATGGAACTACCGGGATCATCAATATAATCATGAAAAAAAACAGTTTAAAAAGTTTTAGTGCCCTGATGAATGGCTCCGTAGGAACATATCATAATTATGCCGGTGACTTTAATCTCAATTATAAAAATGAGAAATTCAATATTTACTTAAGTGGAAATGGTGCATATAATGGTTCATATCCCTATAACACGATGGAATCTGAATTAAATTATGGTGATAGTTCCCGTTTTACATCACAAACGGAACAACGTGTACAAAGAGTAACACCCTATTCAATACAAGGTGGATTCGATTGGAATATCTCCAATTTTCATACGCTAAGTGCCGAATATAGCTGTGGATACTGGGGTATGAATATGAATATTCCTACGTATACTAAAGAAACATTTAGTTCAAATCCGATACAAAATTACTCTTTAACCAAATCATTACTCGATATTGGTGGATTTTACCAAAATTTTAGTCTCGTGGATTTTATTCAATTAGATACATTAGGGCAAAGTTTAAAAACATCTTTGGTATTTGCTTTATGGGATGGGCACAACATTACTGATGTAAACGATTTGATTACCGAACCCGATTTTATTTCAATAACAGATGGAATACATCACATTTCCGAAAGAGATGATAACACCAAAGCAATACAACTTAAAATCGATTATACTTTACCTCTAAATAAAATTTATAGTTTAGAATTTGGATATCTTGGAAATCTGAAGTGTGCTAACTCTGGATACAGTTTGGTTTTTCAGGATTTTGATACGCAGGAATGGGATTTGAATCATGCCATTAATCATGACATGAAATTCAGTCAGAACATTCAGGCTATCTACGGAACTTTTAGTGCACAATGGAAAAAGATTCAGCTTTTAGCCGGGTTAAGAGGTGAATATTATGGAAGAGAATTAAATATTGTAAATCAAAATGAATCGTTCTCTGTTAACAAACTCTATTTATTTCCAACTCTACACATCACCTTACCTTTAAAAAACAATTATCAAATGCAGTTCAGTTACAGCAGAAGGATCGATCGTCCGAGAGAATGGAACCTATTCCCCTACCCTTTATACTCTGACAAATATATCTCTCAGGTAGGAAACCCCTATTTGATGCCTCAATTATCTGATTCTTATGAAATTAATTTGATGAAACCATTGGCAAAAGGGTATTTTGCTATTGAAAGTTTTTATCGACAAACCAATAATGCGTTTTCTCAGGAGATGACAATAGATACCAGTGGAATCATTTTAATCAGAGTTGAAAATCTGAACAAACAATATGCTTACGGTATCGAAATGAGCGGTAACTACAGGTTGGCCAAGTGGGTTTCCCTCTCTGCAAGTGGTAGTTTATACAGTTACAATGTCACTCAAACGTATGGAAATGTGATTCAAACCAACAGAAGTATCAATTCCGACTGGGTTTTAAATACTACATTCAGATTTTGGAAAAACTTCAGAGTACAATTAGTTGGATTTTACAACTCACCAAAAGTAACCTCTCAGGGGAGTGAAAAGCAAATGTATGGTGTTAACCTATCTTTAGCAAAAGACTTTTTCAATCAAAAACTAACGATAAGTTTAACTGGACGAGATCTTTTCCATACTGCCAATTATACGATCATAACAGACACTCCGCAACTAAAATCCACATTTACAATGAAAAATGAGTATCCTGTTATTGTTTTAAATATCGGATATAAATTTAACAACTATAAGCGGCGGGCGCCGATTGAAACCGAAAAAGAACCGGTTTTCGAAGGTGGAAGCAGGAACTGAAAAAATCCCTGTACTCAAAATGGAGTACAGGGATTTTTTTTTGTATCTTTGTAGCTTGATTTTATAAAGATAAAATATTGTAGTATGTTTATTCGTAAGTTTTTAACATGTATTTCGTTAACAATTTTATCTTTATTTACAGGCATTGGCAAATCCAATACAATTGACACAATACCTCCTTCCGCATTATTATTAAGTGAATATGTTCAAATACCTTCCATTACCGGTACTGAAAAAAGTGCCGGTGAATTTTTAGCTCAAAAAGCGAAAGAGATGGGATTATTTGTGCAGGTTTTGACTGAATTAACAGACTCCTACAATTTTACGGCATCTCTTTACCCGCTTTCCTCCCGAAAACCCAACATTGTATTATTGACTCACATTGATGTTGTGGATGTTCAGGAGGATCATTACAACAAATACCCACCTTTTTCCGGAATCATAGCTGAAGGTTGTGTTTGGGGCAGAGGTTCATTAGATAATAAAGGGATGGGTGTGATGCAATTGATGGCATTAGCCCAATTTGTTGAAAAAGCAAAACAACATGATCTACCCTATAATATCACAATTCTGGCCGTCTCCAATGAAGAAACCGGTGGAGAAACAGGAGCTTTGGTGGTAACAAATCAATTTCTGGAAATTTTAAATCCGGTTGTGGTTTACGGTGAAGGGGGATCCGGATTTGACGGACTGCTCGCTAAAGATCCCAAAAGACATGTATATGGCATTTGTGTAGCATCCAAAAGAACATTGTGGTTAGAGTTAACATTAAATGTAAAATCTTCCGGACACGGATCTGTGCCACCACTAAATTACTCCATTCAGCAAAAAATCAATGCGTTGGAAAGAGTAGTAGCCATTAACAGAATCAGACCTCTTATTTACTGTGATGCAGCTGAAAGAATGTTTAAAGAAGTGGGTACAATTGAAGGTGGACTAAGAGGTTTTGCTTACAAACATATTAAGTTCTTCTCCCCTTTTGTGGGTTATAAATTGAAACAAAATGATGCGATTTACTCTGTTTTAAGTAATACCATCACCATCACCAGTTTATACACAACTCCCGGGGCTCCGAATGTGATTCCAAATCAAACCAAAGCGATATTAGATTGCAGGTTGCTACCCGATGTGAATACAGATGCGTTTTTAAAGAAAATGAGAGTCTGGTTAATGAACGATTCCATAAAAATCAGAATTATCAGTGAAAGTATTCCTGCACCCAGTTCTATCCCTGATCAATATTTTTATAAATTGAAACGGGCATTAAAAAAAGTTTATAAGGATGCTGAAGTGATCAGTTTGATTGTCCCTGCATCAGATGATAATAACTACTTCAGAGCTAAAGGGATTCCCACTTTTGGGATTTTACCCATATTTTTAGATGCAGACCTGATGAGTTCTATTCATAATGTAAATGAACGGATTCCGATTGAAAGTTTGGAAAATGGAATTCATGTATATGAAAACCTCATCCAGTCGATCCTTTTTGAACCTGAATTAATATCTGAAACGGAGGAAAAATAAAATGGAGATAGCAGCATTGGTTTCAGGTGGAGTTGACAGCTCTGTTATTGTCTATAATCTCAAGGAGATGGGCTACAACCCTACCCTATTTTACATTAAAATCGGGATGGAAGATGAAGCCGGCAATATTCAGTGCACCACCGAAGATGATCTGTTTGTGGTTCAATTTTTAGCAAAAAAATATGGCCTCAAGATGGAGGAGGTTAGTTTACATGAAGAGTACTGGGATAATGTGGTCGCCTATACGATTGAAAGTGTCAAACGGGGACTCACTCCAAATCCGGATATGATGTGCAACCGATGGATCAAATTTGGGTATTTTGAGCAAAAATGGGGCAAAGAATTTGACAAAATTGCAAGTGGTCATTATGCCACCACTACAAATATTGAGGAGCAACTCTATTTATCCACTGCCAAAGACCGGGTAAAAGATCAAACCTACTTTCTTGCCCAGATCAACTCCCTGCAATTATCCAAACTGATGTTTCCGATTGGACATCTTTTAAAAAGTGAAGTACGGCAAATTGCAACTTCTGAAAACTTACCCAGCGCTACCCGTAAAGATAGTCAGGGGATCTGTTTTTTAGGTAAAATTCAATATAACGATTTTATTAAAAGATATTTAGGCGTTAAAAAAGGTAAAATTATTGAATTTGAAACCGGGAAAATATTAGGAGAACATGATGGGTATTGGTTTCACACTATTGGCCAGAGAAAAGGATTAAGATTAAGTGGAGGACCATGGTTTGTGATCCAAAAAAATATTGAAGAGAATATTTTATTTGTTTCCTGTGGGTATGATCCTGCCACACAATATGGTGATGTGATCAATTTATCCGGATTTCAGTTTATTACAGATCCCAATTGGGGCGATTTTGAAGAGCAGGAGATTCAGTTCAAGATCCGGCACACGCCCGATTTCACACCCGGAATTCTAAAAAGGATCGGGGATATTTACCGGATTGAATCCAAAGAGAAAGTTTCCGGAATAGCAGCGGGACAATTTGGGGTAATTTACGACCGGGAAAAGAGGTTATGTTTCGGAAGTGGCGTTATTGTTTAAAAAAAATAAAAAAAAATAGATCTAATTATTAACTCAAAAAAGAAAGAATTATGAAAAAAATGATGGTTATTTTACTGGCAGCAATTTGTGGAGTTGTAGTATCATGTAGTGATCCCAAAACAACAGCTTATGTAAAAAACGAACACACAATTGAAAGTGACGTACCAGGATTAGACGGTACATTATACAGTGCGGCCTTAATCATGTATCAGGATAATCAGGAATTAGGAACTATTGCTTTAGGTGATGTATCCACAGGCGGAGGAGTATCAGATGTTGTAGAGCTAAATGCAAATTGCAATAAAGTAAGAGTAAAATTTTACTATTTACCGTTGACATCATCACAACTCAATCCGGCGATGTACACCTCCCTAGCGATTCCGGTAACTGCTGAAATTGAAAATGAAATTTTAGTAGACAACAATACAACAATAGGAAGTAGCTTTTAATCGGGTGTTCGTGTGCTCATAAGACAGCAGACTGCAGTCTGCAGACTGCAGTCTGCAGACTTTATAATTCGTTTAAATCCGCGTTTGAAAATCAGTGGCATTCGCGTTCCATTAAAGGACAGGGGACTGGAGACTGGAGAAAGGGCGAAGAGCTATCAGTTTTGTATTTTGCTACTATTCAACCATTTCACATGTCTGCCGTCCGCCGTCCGCCGTCTGCCGTCCGCTGTCTGCTGTCTTTATAATCCGTGAAATCTGGTGAGGTGAACGAGTTGCTTATATAGTGAAATGAGTTTTTGAAGAATATAGACTTTCTTTTTTTCTTTTTACTAATTTCCCTTTTCTGTTATAAATTTCAATAAACAAGAAATCTTCAGTATAATATTCAATTATTTTTGATTTAAGTTTATTCTCCTTGTTATATACTTCTATTACGTCAATATATTGATTCTCTCTTAGCTCTGAGTAATATTTTGTTAAACTTTTTACATTACCTTTTTTATATTCAATTGTTTCAAATATAAAACCGGTTGAATCATAAAAAACCCAGGTGCCATTTTCTTTAGTTTTGAAATATTCTCCAATGGATTTTACATTACCGTTTTCATGCCAATATGTCCAAGATTTATATTTACAACAATCAACGCATGAATTGCATTTAGAATCAATTTTGATTAACCCTTGTTCTTCTTTGTTTCCATTAGGATACCATTTTGTAGTTAAGATTATTCTGTATTTTTCACCTTCTTCAATTAATATTGATCTATATTTTTTACTTCCATTTTCATAGTAAGTCTCACTTTCCGTGGGATAACTGTTTTTGTAATAATAAATTGCGACTACTTTATCTTTTCTGTATTTCTTCCATATTCCGGATTTATAACCATATTTATAGTAGCCTGATTCAACCAGTTCATAATTTTCATAATATTGATAAGGTCCATTTAAAGACATATCTTCAATATTTATTATATCAAAACTATTACTATCAATTATATCAATATAAATGCCATTAGGAATAGAGTCAAATAACCTATGATCACTATTTGAAGCGTTTTTGGTACTGTATTTGAGTGGTAATATTTGCAGGGTATCATTATTGAAAACAAAATACTTTTCGTTTTCTTGTCCTTTTAAAATAAAGGATATCAATGATATAAATAAAATAAATACTCCATTTTTCATATTTGGGTGATTATAATGAGTGTATCTGTGTATTTTAATATTATTTTAGTTTGCAAAAATTCCATAATGTTTTGAAAGGGCAAAATCGTGTGCTCATGTGCTCGAATGCTCGAATACTCGAATGCTCGAATGCTCATGTGCTCATGTGCTCGAATACTCATAAGAAATCAGTATTTATTTTTCTTGATATCTTTTTTGTAGTTTTTAATAAATTTCCCAAACTCTTTATCTTTTTTTCGTTTCTCTTCAATGGTTGATTCAAAATGGGCTTTTTCCCGTTCCATTTTCAGATAGTTTTCATAGGATTTTTTATCAATTTCCCCTTTTTCAACTGCTTCAATTACCGAACACCCGATTTCGTGCGTATGAGTACAATCTTTAAATTTACAATTTAGAGAAAGACGGATAATGATATCAAAAGTTGTTTCTAATCCGTCTGATGTATCCGCAATCCCAACTTCTCTCATGCCCGGATTGTCAATAAGAATTCCACCACTTTCAAGAACAATTAATTCCCTGTGACTTGTTATGTGTCTTCCTTTATTGGTACTTTGGCTAATTGTGTCGGTTCTCATTACAGCTTCCCCGGAGAGATTGTTCAATAGTGTTGACTTACCCACACCTGAAGAACCAAGCATACAATAGGTCTTCCCTTTTACAATACTCCTTTTCAGTGCTTCGTATCCATCCTGAGTTTTGTTACTAATTGAAATAATTTCAATCTCTTTTATCCGTTGTTTAATACTGTCAATAATTTCAGTACGCTTTTGTTCATTAATTAAATCAGTTTTCGTTAATACAATTATTGGTTTTACTTTAGATGAATAACATATAGTCAGGTATCTTTCAAGTCTATTGACATTAAAATCCCGGTCAACGGCTTGAATTAGAAATGCATAATCAATATTTGCAGCAATTATTTGTATCTCTCCATAATGACCAACGGCTTGTCTTGTAATTAAGGATAGTCTCGGAACTATTTTATGGATTACGGCAAAATCTGAATCATAGGTTGTCAAAGCAACCCAATCGCCAACTGCAGGAAAATCTATGCGGCTATTTGCTGAAAATCGCAAATTACCAGTTATTTCGGCATCATATTCTCCGTTTTCGGTTTTTACAATATATCTTTCCTTATGTTCCGCGATCACTCTTCCAATTTCAAAGTCTGAAAGGTTATTTTCGACTCTTAATTTTTGTAATTTCTCGTTATACCCAAGATCTTCTAATTTCATAACTTGTGAATTGTTGTTGTTTTATAATGTTCGCTAAGGCCTAACACTAAGCCCCGTGTGGGCATTCGACGTCAATTGGCCAGCGAGTGTTAGTTTATTTATTTTTGTTTATCGTTTGTCACGTGGAGTAGGCCCATAAGGGGTTTAGCGTTTGTTAGGCACCGTTATTTTTCAATTAATTCTAAAATTAACTCTGATAATATCCCAATATCACTTTTAATTGTACCTTGCATATACCTTTCATAAACATTTTTATTATCAGGCGGATTTAAATTTAAATGTAATCCTTTTTCTAATGCTAAAATTCTCAAAAATTCTCTTTGAGTTCGTCCATTTCCTTCTCTAAACGGATGAAGATAGTTTATGTTTTCCAATATTACAGCTAATTTCTTAGCTAATTCAGCTTTATTTGTCTTTCTAATTTTACGATATTCAAAAATTAATGTATCAAGATATTTAAATGCAATATGAAATCTCTCTTTATTGAAAAATGGTTTCCCATTTTTGCTTATGTTAACAACTCTGACTTGGCCAGCCCATTCATAAACATCTTGAAATAAATAATAATGAATTTTTGGCAAAGAATCTGAATTCTTTATCTTTATTGGTTTTTCATTTAACTCTTCAATCCTTTTAGAAACTTTTAAACTTTCAAATACTAATAGAATTTTTTCATCTTCTATGTTAGCCAGATTATAAAGTAAGCCATTTTTGTTTGTGTATTTTAGTTCTGTATCTAAATAATGATAGTTATTTTCCATAAATGGTATATAACGTTGATAATAATTCAGATTCCGTGATGACTCCGGTCTTCCAATCAACATAAAGTTGAATTAATTCTCTTGTTGGTTCAAAACCTTCAAACATATTTGTCCCAATAGCATTAGCTGTATTTTCCAATGTTTTTAAGTCAGAAAATTTTACACCCATTAAGGTCAAATTTTTGCGATCAATGTCTATAGTTTTGTACATTATGTAATTGTTAAAAATCACTCACAAAAATACACAATTTTTATGAAATTAGAATGATTTAAGTTCACTGTAATTCAATTATATGGTGCATAAAGCCCGACGCTAAGCCCCATGAGGGCATCGACGTCAATTGTCCAGCGAGTGTTAGTTTATTTTTTATTTTTATGTTTGTCACGTGGAGTAAGGCCTTAAGGGGTTTAGCGTTGGTTAGTAGCAGTTTTTTTATTCATTGAAGTATTCTATTTCACGTGTATATTTTTTAACTTTTCCGTTGTTGTCAATAATAATTTTTTGCAACCAATTGTCATTTATGTCAAAATCGCTATAAGTCGTGATTTTATTATTTGGATGCCAAGGTTCAATAACTTTTATCAATCTTTGTTGATCATCATAAAAATAACTTGTAGTTGATTGAGTAACAATATCTGTTTTACTACCATACATATAAACAATTTCAATTTGACTTTCAAGATTTCCATTATCATCATATAAATAAATAGTTTTAAGATATAAATCTTCTCCTTCAAATTTCATCCATGTATTTGTTTCCAATAGTATGTTATTCATGTATTTTTTCTCAATTATCTCTAATTTATTCCCATTTGAATCAAATTTTTCTTCAATTGTTTTGTTTCCACAAGAATCATATTGATATTTATAATGTTCTGAGAAAGTTTCAGTTTTATTTTTTTTGTGTTTATTAAATTTCCTAACTTCAATCAATTGATTATTAAAATCATATTTATAATATGTGACAAAGTAATCAAAAAATCGGGTAATTGTGTCCGTAGAGGGAGGATATTTTAGAATATGCTTAATTAAAGTTCCATCTTCATAAAAATATTCATTTGTATGAGATTCAATACCTCCATATTCCAAATAATTAGAAATTGATTTTATTTTTTGATTGTTAGAGTTATAAAAGTAAAAAGTGTGTACTCTAAATTGAATTTCCTCTATTAATAATCCTAAATCATTGAAAATATAAAGCATAGTATCTACTTTATCTTCCATATATATTTTTTGTTTGATGATTTTTATTTTCCCATTCAATATTTCTTCTCTTAATGATGTAGTCACATTTTGAGCATTTATATTACAAAAAATAATCACAAAAATGAAAATTAGAATTTTCTTCATAAAAAGCGATTTTTAAAATTGCACCTAACTCGTTTATATTTATGCACCTTAAAACCTTAACAAGTGTATCTAATCATCCCATTCTGGAAGATTTGTGCACCTTAAGAAAACTTTAAGGGTGTATATTATTTCGTTTGCAAATATATAAAAAAAAGGGCAAAAGGCGAAAGGCAAAAGGCGAAGGGCAAAGAACCAAGGACAAGGCAAAAGGTTAATGATCAATTATTAGTCGGAAGCTCCGTTCAATGGTTGCAATACATCGAAACATGGTGAAAGTTAATCTCTTATGGTGATTTTTTAATAGCGATGTGTTTCGTTTAATCTTTTTGTATCTTTTACTATTTTTAGCATAATTTGATTATTTTAGGAATAAAAATGATCAATCCAATTATCATTGCTGTTATGGCACTCATTAACACACCAGAAGCTGATAAATCCTTAATTTTTTTTATCTTTTCATGCTTTTCCGGATATATAAAGTCAGCTATATTTTCAATCGAAGAGTTTATGATCTCAAGACAAAATACAAGTCCAATTGAAAAAATAATTGCAATCCATTCATTCAAAGATATTTTAAATAAGACTCCAGCAAAGATAACACAAATCGTAGCGAATAAATGTATTCTAGCATTGTGCTCCTCTTTTATCAAAATTAGCAATCCATTAAAAGCATGTTCAAAACTTTTGAGTCTTTTGAATATTGAAAATTTTTGTCTTGTTACCATTTATAATTTATTGAAAATTCATAGTTAATTCCATATTTTTTTTTACAATCATTTTGCTCAGACTTTTTAAGCTTTTTCTTTTTTATTGTCTTTCCGTACTTTTCATACCACTTCAATAGTTTTTCATGTACTTCTTGTGGATTTGTATTTACGTATTCAAGTAGTCCCACCGGAAATTCAAAATCACAGTTTAACATTAAAACATCGTATTGACATTCAAAAACAATAGCATTTGGTATAGATATAATATCGTTAAGAGTGATAAAAGCAATTGTCCCGACAGTCAGATTAATGTCTCTACATGGGATTTGAATGTCTGTCATAGTGCTGTCTTGAACCTTAGTTATCAAATATGGAATTGCGTCTTGTCCAAGTTGTACAATTTCCCAATACAATGAGTCACCACAGTTCCATGTAATTGAGTCAATTTCTTGCAAGTTATATGGAAAAGTTCTATATGGTATATTTTTAATTTCATTCATTTTGTCCACCAAATCATTTCCTGTTAAAACAGGTTTTATTGACGAAGTAGATGTAGAAGTTATTACAACATTTTCAACAGCGTTGGTTTGTTCCAAATCCTTTTTTTCGTAGGAACATGCTGTCAAAATTGCCAGAAGGATTATTGTTATTATTGTTTTCATTTTTTGCATTGACGGAAGTTGCTTATAATCCTTACTATTTTAACTTTATATTACGGTAAGTTCTCAATATTTGGATGAAAAACGGTATTTTTTATATTAGTATTGATTTGCAAATATATTACAATATTTTGAAAGGGCAAAAAAACATTGTGCTAATTAGACTGGGGAAAGGGGAAGGGGGAAAGGACGGCAGATTGCGGACGGCGGTCGGCAGTCGGCAGACGGCAGACGGCAGTCGGCAGACGGCGGTCGGCAGTCGGCAGACGGCAGTCGGCAGACGGCGGTCGGCAGACGGCAGTCGGCAGACGGCGGTCGGCAGACTTGTACATCGCTTTATTTTACTACTATTTGATTACATATCGAATAATATCGTGTTTAACTTCAACATGATATTTTTCATTTTTATTTTTTATATAATCTGTCAATTGATTAATGGTGGGGTAATCTCCTTCACCGTTAAAACATCTTGCATCGTCAATGAGTAAAATGTGATTATTTTTCTGGCTGTCAAATATGGCATCCAATTCCTCAAATATGGGGCAATCTTTCTCTCCTTTAGCCGTGATCCCGGCTGAATAATGACCATCTAACCAGAATATGGCAGGTTCGTTTAGTGTTAATACTATTTTGGGGAGTATTTTTCCACTATCCCCTTGAACAATAGTAACATTTTTATCGTTCTTGAATCTTTTTGTTGCTTTATTAAACAAATCGATTCCTAATTCAATGGAAAAAATAGCTCTAAATATTCTCTTTTGCGCTTCAACCATATCCCCCATATAGGTACCCGTTTCTACTAACACTTTATATTGAGTTTGTTTTTGATACTCTTGTATGGTCATCTGCTTGATAATGTGAGGCGGAGGAACAGGACAACCATTTTCATTCCACTTCCTTAACTGTTTTTTGTCAACCCTTTTTTTCAACATATTCTGTATAAACTGAGGTGTAAAAGGGCTCAAAAGGTTTTTAATCATTTTTTTCATTTTATTATTTTTTAATTTTATATGTTTTTTATTCTGATTTCAAATGGCACCTAACGGCTGGCGGTAGTAGTAGCAGGCTAACGTGAAGGCATTTTCTGTTTGTGCCGACCTATCTGCCTGTTACTGCTTACCGCTTGTTAGGTGCTGTTTTTTATTTTTCAATCATTTTTTCAACGTCTGTTTTATCAGTCAAAGAATTAAACCAAAGTATGTTTGAAACATATTTCTTTGAAATCTTAAATTCATATTGTTTATGCTTATCTTCTTGTTCGACTCTTATTTTCATGTGTGCCAAATTAGTATTCTCTGAATCTTTTCGATAACTCAAAGCAAAAAAATACTGATAATTTGCAAATCCAGTGTTTTCAAAAGGTCTGAAATCTAAAATATTTCTTAAATATCCGTAGTCAACGTAGTCGATACTAAATCTAATTTTCAAATCTTCTCCACTTATTCTATGCTTAATCAAAGATGAATAAATCTCATTGTTTTTAGAAACTTCTAATAATTCTATCATCTTTTCATTTGTATCTCTCATGTCAATCGTGTAGTCTGTTTTTTCCTAAAATTGCACCTAACTCGTTTATATATATGCACCTTAAAACCTTAACAAGTGTATCTATTCATCCTATTCTGGAAGATTTGTGCACCTTTTGAAAACTTTAAGGGTGTTAGTTATTTCGTTTGCAAATATAGCAAAATGTTTTGAATGTGCTCAAAAGGCGAAAGGCGAAGGGCGAAAGGGAAAGGGGGAAGGGGAAAGGAGAAAGGGGAATGGACGGCAGACGGCAGACGGCAGACGGCAGTAAATTTTGAAATAACCTTCTGCAACTATAAAATAACTTCCTGCAATTATAAAATAACCTCCTGCAATTATGGAATAGCTTCCCGAAAGTTTATAATTGCCACCGGGAATGTTGTAATAGCCACCGGGAAAGTTAAAATAACCTCCTGCAATTATAAAATAGCCTCCTGCAATTTTGAAATAACTTCCTGCAATTATAAAATAACCTCCTGCAATTATAAAATAACCTCCTGCAATTATAAAATAACCTCCTGCAATTATGTAATACCAATCGGGAAAGTTGTAATGGGCGTCGGGAGAATCAGTTTTCTAATTAAGGGACAAGGGGAAAGGGACAGGGGACAAGGGGACTGGAGGCTTCATTCTTCCGTAAGCTGCGCAAGCTTGCATACGGTTATTCACATGGAACCCTACGGGTTGAGAAGACTGGAGACTGGGGACAGGGGAAAAAGGGACAGCAGACTGCCGTCCGCCGTCTGCCGACTTTATAATCCGTTTAAATCCGCGTTTGAAAATCCGTGGCATCCGCGTTCCATTATAGGACTGGGGACTGGAGACTGGAGACTGGGGAAAAGGGACGGCAGACTGCAGTCGGCTCATTTTTACCTTCTTTCTTGGTTTAATTAGTATAACTTCAGACCAGCACATTGCTTTAATTGATGTGAAAATATACTTTTTCCCAATTTATATGAAAAGAATTTGTATTTTTGGAAATTATAAAAGTGTATTATACAGATGATACAAATTCAATAAACTATTAAATTCTATTAAAAATGTCTTTAAATTTTTTTAAAAAGTACAATGAGGAAGTCGCTAATATTGAATACAGTAAAGAACACATGGAATATGTTCCGGATAATGTCATAGATACCCAAATTTTGATAGAGAAACTGGAACAAATTGCAAAAGTTGGATATCCTAGTTATAAACTTGATATTTCTGATCATAAAATTTGTATATGTCCACCACGTTTTAATATTTTAACAATCATTGGTATTTTAATTTATTTATATTTTGTTTTAGTTAGCATTTTTGCATCAAATCACAATTATATCGCTTATATAATAGTCATATCAGTAACAATTTTCATTTTGCTTTTAATACGTTTAAGGAATTATAATAACGACTTTGAAATTGATCTTTATAAAAAGAAAATTAAAATAAAAAACAATAATATTGTTGGGAAAATAGTATTACCTGAAGTAGAACTTTATTTTGATGAATTTAGTGATTTTAGCTATAAAAGAATCATGGCGAAGGATTTTCCGTTTTTTCGGATATATATTCATTATGGAAATTCAAAAAAAAGTTTTATTCAATTATCCGGAATATTATATTCTCAATTAAATATTTTAATATTTATTGATTGTTTATCTAGAATTATTAAAAATGACAGATAAACTGTCCACTAAAGGATTTTATAAAACGATTTATCTTAGAAATAATAGTGATTTGCTTCATTGAAATCCTTTAAAAACTTTGTTCCTGACTTGTACCCTATAAATTTAGTGCGGTGCTAATTATCTAATAATCAACACCTATTTCAAAAAAAACAGTATTTTTACCGCACTAACAGGGACAAGTCAGGAAATATTTTATTTCTCAGTGTTTCACGGTGTTAAACGGGGTATCACAGTGTTAAAATGTGCGAATTTTTAAAATCAAAACACTGTGGTACACATTAGTACACTGTGGGACACTGTGTAACAAAAAAAATGTTTTTAAATATTGTGCCAAAACCCAAAAAAACCGCGATAGCGGTTTTGCGCGTGAGGGATGTGGAGGGCGGCGAAGCCGGTGCGAAGCACGGAAGCGAAGCGGACCCCGGAACAAGCCCGACGGCGTGGGTAGGATTGTGGGCTGGGAAAGCCGGCACGCCCTGATTAATAAGCTAATGAGAAAATGTGTTAATAAGCTAATTATAAATGAAAAATGAAAAATGAAGTAAAGACGGCAGACGGCGGTCGGCGGACAGCAGACGAATGAATAATGAAAAATGAAGAAAAGACGGCAGACGGCGGTCGGCGGACAGCAGACGAACAATATAGCGATTTTCGTCGAACTTCGAACGTTTAACTTCGAACTTCTCCCGTCACCTGACTCCCGTCACCAGTCCTTCTTAATCGAGCAATCGAAAAAGGCTGCCTTGTGAGCAGCCTTGTAGTGTTATTTTTGTTTGATTCCGTCGATAAATTTGACTAAAAATGCTTCGGGATAGAACTTTAACAATTGCTGTTGAAGCTTAATCATCTCCTCTTTGTTGGCACTTTTACCTACTGTATATTGGTATCTGTTGTTGTAAAAATAGTAGGCTATTCCATCAAATCCATTGAAATTTTCAGGTTTTAATTCAAAAAGTTTTGGGGAATTCAATATTTGTACCCTGTAATAAGTACCTTTTTCATCAAACGATCTTCCTTTAGGGATGAGAGGTAAACCTGCATTTGTTTTTGGTGTTTCATTAGCAGTAATTTTCACTTTTTTGTCACCAATGGCTACGACTCTGAATTCAGTTCTACGATTCATCTGATGTTGTTCTTCTGTACAGATCGCGGTGTAATCGCCTTCACATTCACAGTAATTTACTAAACGGGTTTCGCCGTATCCTTTACCGTAAATCCGTTTTGGATTGGTGATTCTTTGTTTGATATAATCAGCTGATGCTTTGGCACGCCTTTCTGAAAGAGCCATATTATATTCATAAGGAGCACGACAGTCAGTGTGAGATCCCAACTCAATCACAATATCAGGATATGCATTCATGATCTGAACAATCTTATCCAACTCAATGGCTGCATCGGGTCTGATATCCGATTTATCCAAATCGAAATAGATTGGATTGAGATTGAATCTTTTTCCTAAATCTTCGCCTAAAACAAGGGTTTGTTTAAGTGGTTCCAAATAGATAATATATTCATAAATCCCCGATTTAAGCAATTTTTGATAGTAATTTTGGGTATTGGTTACATAGTCAGGATGAGAAGTAGTGAGATAATAGCTGATATTATCATTTAATTTAGCCTTAGGTAAATCTTTTAAATAAGCACCCGCATTATCGGTTGGGTTTTGATCTTCTTCAAAAGTGATGTTGTCTTTAAGGTGAATCATCGCATTTGGAATCTCTTTATCAGTTGCTTTGTCTTTCACGACAAATTTAACTCCAAACGGTTTTATTTGATCTAAAACCAAATCTGAATACACAATCTCGTCAGGAACATCGGTATTGGCGGTATTTAATCCATCACTATACTGAGGTTTGATCCCTTTCAAATCAAAAGTGGTTTGTTGAGAAACTACAAATTCAAACTTACCCTGATCATCACTTACTGTTTTAGCTACCGGTTTACCGTTAAGGGTTAAGGATACTTCAGCATTAGGAACAATCACATTTTCAGGTGTTTTAGTAACTCCACGAATTATTTTTTTGAACTTTTTAGGTTGAAGCACATTCACATAATAGATATCATCATCCCCCTGACCTTCTGCTCTGTTAGAGGTTAAGTAACCAAATTTTTGGTTTTTATCAAAAGTAAGGGCAAAGTCATCGTAAGTGCCGTTAATTGGGGTTCCCATATTTTCAGGTTTTCCAAAAATATTGTATTGTTCACCGGAAACAGGTACTACAAAAACATCTAAACCTCCCAATCCGGGATATCCGTTAGAAGAGAAGTAAAGAACGCCATCCGCATGATAAACAGGAAACATCTCATTTCCTTCAGTATTGAGTTCTTTTAAATTAACGATCGGACCCCAGTTACCATCAGATTTTCTTTCCACAACATAAAGGTCAGTCCCTCCTACTCCACCGGGCATATCAGAAACAAAGAACATATATTTTCCATCGGGAGTTAATGCAGCTTGTCCAATTGAATATTCCGCATTATTGTAAGGGAATGCAATGGGTTTTGACCACTCACCATCCACTAATTCACTGGAGAAAAGTTGTAAATTTCTGGTACCGTCAGAACTTTTGCTTTTGTAATTGTTTCTGGTCAAAACCATAAAATTACCTGCTTCATTGAACGTAACGGGACCATCATGATATTTCTTATTTGCTTCACGAGTCAATGGTTTTCCGGATTTAAACTCTTTATCTTCAGGTATTTTAGATACAAAAAGATTCAAATAACCTTTATGGTTACCCACCCACACTCTTTTGAAAAGGTGATACTTATTTTTTGAAGTGGCATACACCACCTTATCTCCCATAATAGCAGTAGAAAACTCCTGATGGGTAGAGTTCATCTTCAGATTTTTCAACTCATACCTAGGGGTAGCTGAAAGTAGGTTTTTATAGTAATCTCCGGCTTTCAAATACAAATTCACCCGAATATCATTAGGATTCAATTTGGTAAGTTCAGGAAGTAAGGAGATCGCTTTATCGTATTGGGTTAATTGTTGAAGAACAAGGAAATAGTTCCAAACATCATCAAATGTTTTTTGAGGAAGGGTATAGATCTGTTCGTAGGTTGTTCTGGCATTTTCCCAATCGCCTATCATGTAATAGGAATGAGCTAAATTTCTTAAAACCTCAATCGATTTATCTTTGACCGGTTCATAATATTTTACAGACATGGCATAGTCAAATTGATCAAAATATTTATTCCCCATTTTCACTTTATGGTCTTGAGACATTGCATTGCAAGTCACAAGGATTAATATCAAAGCAGTAATTATTCTACGTATTTTCATTTTTTTATACTTTTAATTGGGTGATTAAATGGATTAAAAATATCTTGGTGATTTGATTCTATGTTGATTGCTGAATATGAAATCATATCTAAGCATAATCTCATGGCTTCCCTGATTGTACTTCATGGTTGTATTGGTGAAGGAGTAGTCGTAGGAGTAGCCAAGAAGAAGTCTTTCATACAAATAGATTCCCACAAGGGCGCCGATACCATCACCGGTACGGTACATTACCCCAATATTAAATCTTTTGTAGAATTCAAATAAAGCAGTAACATCAAGTTGAACAGGAGCTCCAACCGTCATTTTAACTAATGCTGAAGGTTTAAAATCAACAAACCGACCCATTTTCACGACACCACCGGTAATAAAATAGTAGTGTCCTTTCAAAATTCCGGAAGAGATGAGGGTATTTTCACCTACAAATTTATGTTCCAACAATCGGGGGATTGAGAGGCCGGCATAAAATTTATTATTGTAAGTGTAGTACATTCCGAAACCAAAATTGGGGAGCACTTTATTGCTAAATGCATATTGGAAAGCAGGGTCATTTGGGTCATCGAGGTCTAAGGCTGAAAGATCAGCGCTAAAGAGATCTGTTCCTGCTTTAAGTCCAAAGGTAAGTTTGCTTTTTTTGGTTAACTTAACCCCAAAAGCAAAATCAGCATAGAAAGAAGTGAAACGGGTATCTCCAATTTTATCATCGCAGACAGAGAGACCAACACCCACATTTTCATTGAAGATTGGGGTATGGAGTGAGAGTGTAGTAGTTTTGGGAGCACCGGGGAAAGAGACCCATTGGTTTCTATGAAGAAGTGTAACAGTAAGAGCCTCTCTGCTCCCTGCATAAGCAGGGTTAACAGAGAGGGTATTGTACATATAGTGGGTAAACATAGGATCTTGTTGTCCAAAGGCAAGCAAACCTGCCATTAAGCCTATAAGTATTATGAACCTTTTCATTGTATATAATTTTTTAATTTTTTAATCGGTTAATTACTAGTAAACTATCTGGCTAAGTAGAAATATCCTCTAATTGGATCCATATCTTTAACGCCTAAATCGAGAATATAGAAATAGGTACCGGAAGGTAATTTATTACCACCCACAGTAATACCTCTATCAGAAGTTCCATCAAAATCATTAGCATAAGGAGTACCTTCAAATACGATCACTCCCCATCTGTTGAAAATGGTCAATTTATTATTTGGATAATTTTCCAATCCTCTGATTACCAATGCTTCATTGATTCCATCACCATTTGGAGAGATACCATCCGGTATAAATGGAGTGAGTAAAACATCCACAAAGATGGAGGAAGTTGCAGTATTGTTGCTTAGATCAGAATCATCCAAATCACTGGAAATATTAACTGTATTGATAACAGTTGAGTAAGGAGCAGCACTTCTTTTCACTCTTGCAGTAACATTGAAAGTTACGGTTTGACCCACATTAAGCTCACCAATCACCCAAACAATGGTATCATTGAGGAATTGAGGTGATTCTGTCGCGGAAACAAATTCCAGATCAGGCGGTAACAAATCTTTGACTATAGCATTTGTTGCAGTTGTAACACCATTATTGGTTGCCGTGATGGTATAAACTACCAGATCGTTAGCCATAACGGTGTCCATATTAGCCACTTTCGTAACTGCGAGATCCGCATAAGAGGAAACAATATCGTCTTCATCTTCATTGGTATCTTCATCAGGGTCAGGAGTTGTCGCATTCAAGGTAACTCTGTTCACAACTGTTGTATTTGGATCAACTGTTGGTGAAAGAATTGCCTTTAACATCATCGTTGCGGTATTTCCATTTTGGATTACAGGAATACTCCATGTTGGGAGCAACCATGTTCCGGTTGATGGCATTGCGCTTACGAATTCGAGTTCAGAAGGCATCAATTCTGTAAGAACAATATCATAAGCATCTGCAGGTCCGTTATTAGTGATGGAGATCATATAGGTGATGGTGTCACCAGGATTGATGATGTCTTCCAAACTAATTTTTGTAACAACAAGATCCGCAACATTTTCAATTTCAACTGTAACAGATGAAGTATTATTTTCTGTATTTGGATCAGGAGTTGTAGAAGCGACAGTTGCCACGTTTACAATATTTGTTCCATTATCTGTTCCGGATGGAACCAAAACAACCAAGGTTAATGTTTCCTGACCACCAGCTGCAATAGATCCGATATTCCAGTTAGGAATAAACCAGGAACCAGCTGTCATCGAAGTTGAAACAACAGTGCAACCGGCAGGGATTTGATCATTAACAATGATATTGGAAGCATTACTAAATCCATGATTATAAACTGTAATGGTATAAGTGATCTGTTCACCGGCAGAAACGGTATCATGATTTGCAGTTTTCACCACTTCAAGATCAGCCCAGGTTTCAACAAATACGGTATTGGTACCTGTATTGTTATTTGGATTTGGATCCGGAGTTGTACTGGAAACGGTTGCAGTATTCACAATTGCAGTTCCATGAGGTGTTGTACCGTTCACTCTTACTTTAATAGTAAGAACTTGAGAAGTACCCGCTTGCATTGTTCCGATAGTCCATAATGGAGCTGTCCATGTTCCAACGGATGGAGTAGCCGTTATTACCGTCAAGTAAGGAGGCAAAATATCATTAAGAACTACATTGGAAGCATTAGAACCACCATGATTGATTACGGTAATGTAATAAGTCATTGTATCACCAGCAGTAACCGGATTTCTTGAAGCTGTTTTAATCACTTGAAGATCAGCAGCTACTGTAATGCCAACACCAATAGATGAACTATTATTGGTTAGAATTGGATCAGTAGTTGTTGAAGTAACGGTTGCAGTGTTTGTAATCGTTCCGGCTGGCAGAGTTGCAGCAGTGTTAGCAACAATGGTCATGGTAACAACAGCTCCCGGATTTAGATTGCCAATGTTCCAGGTTGGAGCTGTCCAGGTTCCCACTGATGGAGTTGCTGATACAAGGGTTAATCCTGCAGGTAACACATCTGTAGCAGTTGCATTTGCAGCCATGGATGGACCGTTATTTGTAACTGTCAATGTGTAGGTAACCTGATTACCTGCCTGAACACTCGATTGATTTACAGTTTTAACAATCGCCAAATCAGCAGTAGTACAGATTGTGATTGTTGAGGTAGCTGTATTGTTTGTTGTCACTAAATCAGGAGTTGAAGAGGTAACAGTAGCTGTATTTGCAATCTGAGAACCCACAGAAACATTTGGATTCACAGTTGCCAACATAGTTAGAGTAACCGTTTGACCAACAGCAACATTTCCAATATTCCATAATGGAGCAGTCCATGAACCCTGAGTTGGAGTCACATTATTCAATGTTAAACCAACAGGAAGCTGATCGGTAACCACTACATTTTGTGCAGCCAATGGGCCGTTATTAGAAACGGTAAGGGTATAGGTTACTTGTTGACCTGCACATGGATTTGCATTAGAAGCCACTTTTGTAATCCCTAAATCTGCTGCAGTATGAACTGTAATCACCACTTGATCCGTTGAAGAACCGCAATTGTTGTTATTGACACTCCATTGGAAGGTATAAACCCCTTCAATCATTCCGGTAATTTGAGTATTGTAAAGATGTGGATTCACAATATTTGGAACGTTTGGTCCACTTATTAAAGTCCAGGTACCCACATTTGGAGTTGCATTGTTTGCTGCAAGTGTAGCTGTAGTCACACCATAAACCACCTGATCTGTTCCGGCATTAGCTGTAATAACAGGATTGATGGTTAGGGTCATGGTAGCTGAACTATTGGTACAAGGAGCAACTGATGTAGTCACAAGTGTTACATTCACTGTTCCATTGGCTATATCTGTAGAGCCAGGAGTATAAACAGGATTTTGAATAGTAGGATCACTAAATGTTCCGTTTCCGGTTGTTGTCCAGGAATAAGATTGAGCATTAAGAACAGTTGGATTTAAAGTAATGGTATTTCCAACACAAATGGTTTGATTAGCAAGTGCAACAGTTGCTTGTTTGCTAATAGTAAGAACCATTTGATCTGTTATAGGTGCACATGGATATGGTTTTGCTGCTGTCAATGTTAAAGTAACAGAGCCTGTTTGAATATCCTGAGCACTTGGATAATAGATAGGATTAATAGCGAATACGTTACTAAATGATCCTGTTCCGGAAGTGGTCCAATGGATTGCTGTATAGTTTTGAGCAGATGCTCCCACCATTTGATATCCATTTACTGATTCACAGATAATGGTATCGTTACCAGCATTCACTGTTGTTTGAGGAGCAGCTAAAATAGTAACAGATTGTGTTGTAGAACAGTTATTAATATCTGTAATAGTAACCTGATACAATCCCGGAGCTAATCCTGCAGCTGATGCAGTTGTTTGGTTATTCGCAGTTGAAGGCCATAAGTAAGTATAAGGAGCAGTTCCACCTATTGCAGCAATGGTTGCAGTACCATTATTGGCACCATAACATGTTTCATTTGAACTAACAACCACTGTAGATAACAACTGAGTTGGTTGAGTTACTGTGAAGTTCAAACCAAAGCTACATCCTACGGCATCAACAACATCAACGTGATAATAACCTGGGGTTAAATTGTTGAATTGTGATTCGGTTTGAGGTGTAGTTCCATTGATGGAATATAGGTAAGGTGCAATACCACCAGATACTGTAATATTTGCAGAACCATTGTTACCATAACATCCCGGATTATTAACTGTTACCTGAGCAAGTAAGTTGCTGTTAACATTACTAATATTGAAGCTATTCATGGTCATACAACCTGATGTACTGCTAAATATTGCGGTATAGTATCCGGCATTTAGACCTGTAAATGTTGTTGTATAATCAGGAGCAATAACAGTATGGGTAATTCCATTAACCGTGATTGTTCCGGCACTGTTAGAAACCAAAGTAACTGAACCAATTGAGGAATTACAGTATGATGGTGTTGTACCAGATACTGTTAATGTAACTTCTTCAGGTTCAGAAACCACGAATGGACCACCGAAGATTTGACAACCATGAGCGTCAGTAATAGTAACAAAGTACCATCCTGCAGTCAAGTTAGCAATATCCTGAGTTGCACTTCCATTAGACCATGCATATTGATAAGGTGCTGTTCCACCTGATACAGAAATATCGATAGAACCATTAGCTTCACCATTACATGAAACAGGAGTTATAACAGGAGCTACAGTAGTAATATCAAGAGGTGCAGTTGGCTGGTTAATTGTAACTGAAGTCACTGCAGTACAACCATTGGCATCAGTAACAGTAACGGTGTATAAACCGGCACTTAAATTCAATGCGGTTGCACTATTTAATGTTGTGTTATGACTCCATGAATAAGTATAAGGAGTAGTTCCACCAGTCACATTAACAGTTGCTCTTCCATCAGTTGCTCCATAACAGGAAGCATCTACAATACAACTTGGACATGCCAATGTTGCAATCAATTGTGTAGGTTGAGTAACTGTAAAATGAACAGCATAAGTACATCCGATTTGATCTGTTACAATAACCTGATAGTATCCCGGAGTTAGGTTGTTAAATACTCCTGTACCGTTGATTGTAGTTCCATTCAAATTAAATGTATAAGGAGTTGCACCACCTAGAACATTAACGGTTGCAGTTCCTGTTGAACCATTACATAATGGGTTAGAAACAGTAACATCTGCATATAGATTACTATTCAAATTCGAAATATTGAAATTGATTGAACTTGAACATCCGGATGCTGTAGAAACAACAACTGCAGTATAGTATCCTGCTGACAATCCTGTAAAGGTTACCTGATATGGAGCCTCAGTTACTGTGTGAGAAACGCCATTAACAGTTATTGTTGCAGGTTCATTGGTTTGTAAAATTATAGAACCAACAGATGCGTTACATTGTGTATTTTGAGTAGCATAAACTAATAATGTAGGAGCTATAGGAGCATTTTGAATCACAAATGAGGTTTCTGTTGATGTACATAATTCATTAGTTGCAACAACGGTATAGGTACCGGCTGGTGCTGAAATATGTCCAAGTGCATCTAATGTAACTCCGGTATTAGGAACAAAATAGTAAGTGTAAGCATTATTATAATTTAGAATAGTTAGTGTTCCATTTGGATTACTACATGTTGGTTGAGTTATGGCACTTAAAATTGGAGCAGCTGGAGTAACCGGTTGTGGATCAATAGTAATGGCTGTACTATTTGAATGACATCCTGAAGTATTAGCAACACTAACCTGATAGGTTCCTATAGGTGCTGTAAAGTGACCAGCAGAAGTCATCACTACACCAACACTTGGAGTGAATGTGTAAATTAATCCTGCATTATAATTAGAGATTGTAAATGCTCCCAAAGGTGAACTACATGTAGGTTGAACTACATTAGTCACAATTGGTGCTACAGGAGTAGCCGGTTGAGCATTAATAGTCACTGAGCTTGTTGCAGATAAGCATGTTCCATTATTAGCCACAATGGTATATGTTCCGGAAAGTGCAGAAACATGACCCAATGCATCAATCACCACATTTTGAGATGGAGTAACAGTATAAGTATAAGCATTATTATAGTTAGTGATGTTAAAGTATCCCATTGGATTAGTACATGTTGGTTGTACAACGGCACTAACAAGCGGTGTTGCAGGAACGTTAGGTTGAGCATTAATAACTACAGTTACAGGTAAGGAAACACATCCTTGTGAGTTAGTAGAAGTAATTAAATAAGTTCCTGCCGGTGCTGTTACAACGCCCTGATTATTGATACTGGTTCCTGATGAAGGAGTTATGGTATAAGAATTGGATTCGTTATAGTTTGTAATTATAAATGATCCAAGCGGTTGAGTACAGGAAGGTTGAAGTAATGAACCAATAGCCGGTGTAGCAGGAGTAGTTGGATTTGCATTCACTGTAAACATAACAGAAGCAGATGTACAAATACCATTATCTACATTTAGGGTATAAGTTCCCGGTAATGCTGTGATATTTCCAAGAGCATCCATAGAAATTCCAATACTTGGAGTGAAGTTGTAGCTCAATAGCTGATCATAATTGGTAATGTGAATATAACCATAAGGAAGATTACAAGTTGGTTGAGTTATGGAAGAAAGTACAGGAACCTGTGGTATAGCTGGTTGAGTATTCAATGTTATGATAGAAGACTGAGCAAAGCATCCAAAACTATTTGAAACGGTAACAACATAAGAACCGGCTGGTGCTGTAACAACACCAGTACTACTGATAGAAACATTGGTATTTGGTATGATGTTATAAGTTAATGATGAGTTATAATTTGAAATTGTAAAACTACCATTAGCTTGTGTACAAGTTGGATGAACGATGGTACTTATTGTTGGAATAGCAGGAGCATTTGGAGCACTATTTACATTAACAACTAAAGCATTTGATTGACAAACACCATTAGAAACTACCAACTGATAGGTTCCTGATGGTAATGCTACATGTCCAAGTGCATCTAGTGTTACATTCACATTTGGAGTGAATATGTAAGTTAATCCATTGTTATAATTTGTAATTGTAAAATGTCCGTATGCATCAGCACAACTTGGATGAGTTATGGTAGAGATGGTTGCAATGGCAGGAGTATTTGGCTGAGGATTAATTGTAAAGGTTGCCGGTGCTGATGAACATAATGTAGTGTTAATAGCAGTTACAACATATTGACCTGCTGGTGCTGTAACAACTCCTGTTGGAGAAATAACAACATTTGTATTTGGAACAATATTGTATGTATTAGAAGAATTATAGTTGGAAATTGCAAATGAACCCATATTGTTAGCACAAGTTGGTTGTTGTACTAATGTCAGAATTGGAGTAGCTGGTGTAGAAGGATTATTATTAATTGTTATTTCTATAGGATTAGATGAACAAATTCCATTAGATGCAATGATGGAATAAGTACCTGCAGGTGCATGTACATTTCCTAAAGCATCCATTGTAACACCAGTAGAAGGTGTGAATATATAGCTCAAACTATTGTTGTAGTTAGTAATCGTGAAATATCCTAAAGGTGATGTACATGTTGGATGAGTAATCGTTGAAACTAAAGGTATTTGAGGTGTAGCAGGCTGAGGATTAATAGTGATAATTAAAGGAAGAGAAATACAGTTTAATCCATTTTGACATGTAATCAAATAGGTTCCTGGTAATCCTGTAAATACACCTTGATCAGATATTGAACCTCCATCCGGAGTAATACTATAGATAAAGCTGGAGTTATAATTTGGAATAATGAATGATCCATAAGGATTTGTACAAGAAGGCTGGATAATATCTTCTGCTAATGGAGCATCCGGATTATTTGGATTTGTTGCAACAGTAAATGGAGTTAATAAAGAGGAGCAAATACCGTTTGTTGAATAAATAGTATAAGTTCCCGGAGGAGCTGTAACATTACCTAGAAGATCTAAAGTTACGCCAGTACTTGGAGCAATGATATAATCCAAATCATTATTAAAGTTCAAAATCTGTAGAACTCCATAAGGATGAGCACATGTAGGAGCTGATGGTAAAGAAAGTACAGCTGGTTCCGGAATAGCAGGTTGAGTGTTGATTGTAAATGGTTCAGAGATAGATGCACATCCATCACTATTATGAACAATGATCTGATAAGTACCTGCAGGAACAGTATATACACCATCTTCAATCATTGTAACTGTAACATAAGGTGTGATGGAATATGTATTTTGAGTATTGTAATTTAGAACAGTAAATTGTCCTAAAGCAGAAGAGCAGGAAGGTTGTTGAATCAAACCAATGATCGGAGTATTTGGAGTATTTGGTTGTTCATCCACAACAAATGAATAGATAGCAGAGTTACATGTTCCATTGGTTGCATAAATAGTATAGTTTCCTTCAGGAGCTGTAAACTGACCATTAGCTACATTTATAGTAACATTAATGTTAGGTTGAATAATATAAGAGTAAGTAGGATTATAATTATCTATTGAAATCACAGCAAGAGGATCTCCACAATTTGGCTGTGAAATGATCTCTATTGAAGGTGTTGCCAAAGCAGCAGGAGCAGCAACAGCATAACTATTTACTGAAGTACATCCATTTGCATCGGTAACAGTAACAAAATAATTACCTGCTGTTAATCCTGACACTACACTAGTTGTGATTCCATTACTCCATTCGTAATGATAAGGATAAGTTCCACCATGAGCGAATACTGAGATTGATCCATCGCTTGATTGAGCACATGAACTATTTTGAATAGCTATTGTTTCAACTAAAAGTGGAAGTGGTTCTACAATCGTGAATGTTAGGTGATAAGTACATCCATTCGCATCGGTAATGGTAGTATTGTAAGTTCCTTCAGAAAGATTTTCAAAAGTACCATCTGATTCAACAACACCATTTAGAATATAGGTATATGGAGCAGATCCACCTGTTGGAACAACAGTTGCAGAACCTAATGTATTATAACATAACGGATTGACAACATTCAAATTAGCAGCAAGTGTACTGTTTTGATTCAAAATATTGAATGAGGTTGAAACAGGGCAAGTTCCATTTGTATATGCAGTATAATAACCTGCCGATAAACCGGTAAATGTAGATCCTGATGGATGTGTAACCCCATTTAATGTGATTTGACTATTATCACTTGAAGTTAACACAACTGAACCCAAACTGGAGTTACATAATGTATTCACAATACCGGAAGCTGTTAAAACAACTTGTGTAGGTTGTGTTACAATATAAGTAGGACTAATTATTGTACAATTATTAGCATCTGTAATTGTCACTCTGTAATTTCCGGCAGGAATGTTGATTAAATCCTGATTAGAAGCGCCATTGGACCATACATAAGTATAAGGTTGAGTACCGCCATTTACAGTGATATCAATACGTCCTGTAGAAGTTCCGTAACATGAAGCATTAACAACAACAGCTGGATTAACAACTGAAAGTGGTGCAGCAGGTTGAGTAATGGTAACTGAAGTCGTTGCAGTACAGTTGTTATGATCTGTAATAGTTACAGTATAAACACCGGCAATCAAGTTAATGGCTGTCGCACTATTCCATGCATTATTATGACTCCATGAATAGTTATATGGTGGTGTTCCACCTACTCCATGAACGGTTGCACTTCCATTGGATAATCCATAACAAGAAACAGGGATAATGCATGCTGGACAAGCACTATTGGCAATCAATGGTGTTGGTTGGACAACATCAAATGCAACAAAGTAACTACAACCATTAGCATCTGAAACATAAACATTATAAGAACCGGCTGCAAGATTTGCAAATATTCCGGTACTATTAGTTGTTGTTCCATTTAATGTAAATGAGTATGGAAGTGATCCACCGGTAGCATTTACAGTGGCAGTTGTTGTTGAACCGTTACAAGTAATATCATTAACTTGAACTGTTGCATTCAAATTACTGTTAGAATTAATAATATTGAAGTTGGTTGATGTTTGACATCCGGTAACAGATGATACAAATACTGCAGTATAATATCCCGCACTTAAATGAGTAAATGTTGATTGATGATTAGCATCTGCAACATGTGAAATACCATTAATTGTGAATGTACCTGCTTCACTTGATGTCAATAAAACTGAACCAACTGCAGCATTACATTGTGTATTAACAATATTGGATGCAAATACAACTATTGGTGCTGGTTCTTCAATTATGAAATTAGCTGAAACATAAGAACATCCATTGGCATCAGTGATCGTAACAGTATAAACACCAGCACTCAATGAAGAGATATCCTGTGTTGATAAGCCGTTAGACCATGAATAATAGTATGGAGCTGTACCACCTGTTACAGTAATATCTAATGCTCCTGTGGAAGATCCATTACATGATGCATCTGTAGGAACATAATTTGAAATTACAATTGGATTAGATGGTTCATTAACATTGATATTTTTAACAACAGAACATCCGTTATAATCAGTTATAGTTACAAAATAACTTCCTGCTTCAAGACCGGTTGCGATTGGTGCATTTAATGTACCGGAATGACTCCATACATAAGTATAAGGAGTAACACCGCCGGTAACATTAAGAGTTATTACTCCATTTGAACCATTATTACAAGAAACATGATCTACAGATAATAGATCTGCAACAAGAGTTGTTGGTTCATCAATATCAAATGCAAGATAATAGTTACATCCATTTTGATCCACAACAAGAACATTGTAATCTCCTGCTGATAAACCCGTGAATATACCTGAATTATTTGAAGTTTGATTATTCAAAGTAAATGTATAAGGTGCTGTTCCGTTATAAGCAGTGATTGTTGCAGTAACTGTTTCACCATAACATAATGGATCACTCACTGCAACTGAAGCAGTAAGATTACTATTTTGATTTGAAATATTAAATGAAGTTTGTGCTGAACATCCGGTACTATTAGATGTGAATGTTGCAGTATAATAACCTGCTCCTAAACCGGTAAAGGTTGTTTGATATAATGGAGCTATCACATTTTGAGAAACTCCATTGACAGTGATCACACCCGCTTGATTAGCAGTCAAAAGAACACTTCCAACACCTGGATTTGCATTACATTGATTATCCGTCAAAACTTCTGATGTTACTGATGCATTATTGACAACAGTAACCAATTGATAACAATAACTACTATTTCCTGATTCATCTGTAAATATCCATCTAACCTGACTATTTCCTACTTCAAATGCATACTCTAATTGAGAAGCATTATAAATGGAACTCATGGTGTTATCAGGATTTAATACAGAGTATGAAACTTGTAATGTTGTAGAGCAATTATCAGTAGCATTAGGAATGACTAATGTATGAGTAGCTAAACATCCAGTTGTATTAGGAGTTAATTCTATTGCAACAGGACAGTTGATTACCGGTGCCTGTGCATCGATTACCGTTACTGTAAAGCTGCATGTTACTGAGTCTACGCCATCGGTTAATCTGTATGTGATAGTGTTCACTCCAGCATTGAACACTGTTCCTGTTG